>ERZ894191.89-NODE-89-length-79566-cov-10.788595_pt1 | contig 79566 bp, 77 predicted proteins | sample MGYA00380282_ERZ894191 | MGnify/ENA primary metagenome ERZ894191 (study PRJEB32331, sample SAMN06328485) | human gut metagenome | biome: human gut microbiome; feature: stool | host: Homo sapiens | collected 2013-02-21 ...
GACCACCTCATCCAGCTCTGCGGCGGTTTCGACCACAACTTCTGTGTGGACGGCGAGGGCATGCGCGAGATTGCAGTAGCCTACGAGCCGGAGACCGGCCGCGAAATGACCGTCTATTCCGATATGCCCGGCGTGCAGCTGTATACGTTCAATCGCACTTCCGGCCTGAAGAACAAAGACGGCAGCGACATGGTTCCCCACGGGGCACTGTGCCTTGAGACACAGTTCTACCCGGATTCCGTGCATCACGAGAACTTCCCGTTCCGCTATGTCACGCCGGAGAAACCGTTCGAGTCCAAAACAATCTATAAATTCACTGTGAAATAATGTGGGAGGGCTGCCGCAGGGCGGCCCTTTCCGATTTCATCGCCTGCGGTTTTCCGCGGCAAATTGCAAGGAGGTCATTTTTTGAAAAAAGAAATTTCCTGCGGCGCGGTCATTGCGCGGCAAACCGAAAACGGACGTGAAATTCTGCTCATCCGCCATGTAAACGGCGGTCATTGGGCGTTTCCGAAAGGCCATATGGAGGGTAATGAGACCGAAAGCGAGACCGCCTTGCGCGAGATCCGCGAGGAGACCGGCCTTATGGTCACGCTTGATACCGGCTTTCGCGCTGTCGTCACTTACTCCCCGAAGCCGGACGTCATGAAAGATGTCATCTACTTTGCAGCCGAATACATCGGCGGCGAAGCGCACCGGCAGGTAGAGGAAGTCACCGAGCTCTGCTGGGTACCGGCAGAAGAAGCTGCGGCACACATTACGTTTGAAAACGATAAAGATGTGCTGAGGAAGTACAGAGAATATTGCAAAGCATAACAAAAAGAGCGTGCAAACTTTCATCTGCACGCTCTTTTCTTATGCTCATGTACCTTTAAGCGAAATTACTTAACGATCTCGCCCTCAACGGTGCCGCCGAGTGCCGCTGCGTTGGACTCATCGGTGTCGATATGCATAGCAGCCGCATACTTCGGGCTGACACGCACAACAACGTCGCCGAAAATCACGCTGCGCTCGCCTTCCTTGCCGACCTTAACGGAGACGATCTGCTTGTCTTCCACACCGGCTGCCGCTGCCTCTTCCACGTTGAAGTGGATGTGGCGCTTTGCTGCGATGACGCCCTTTTCAATGACGACTTCGCCTGCCGGGCCCTTCAAAGTACATCCCGGGGTGCCCTCAAGGTCGCCGGACTCACGGATCGGTGCTGCAATACCGAGCTTGCGTGCGTCGGTCAGTGCAACTTCAACCTGCGTCTCCGGGCGCGTCGGACCGAGGATGGACATAACAAGGGAACCCTTCGGGCCGATGACCTCTACCTTCTCGTTGGAAGCGTACTGGCCGGGCTGAGAGAGTTCTTTCTTAACGGTAAGCTTTGCGTCTGCGCCAAAAAGCGTCTTCAGATCCGCTTCGGACACGTGAACGTGACGTGCGGAGGTTTCAACCATAACTTTCATTTGAAAATACCTGTCCTTTCCGGATTTTGTATTTCTATTTTACTACGAACCGACAGAAAATACAAGTTTTGGGCTATGTTTTTTCTCCGATTTATGATAAACTTAATGCAGAAAAGACCGTAATTTGGAAAAACGAGAAAAGCCGGTGTGAAATATGTTTGAAAACTGGGAAGAATTGAAAGAAAACTGCCTGAACTGCCGCAAGTGCAGCCTGTGCGAAGCGCGCTCCAATGTCGTGTTCGGCGTGGGTAACCCGTGCGCGAAGGTCATGTTCATCGGCGAAGGCCCGGGCCGAAACGAAGATTTGCAGGGCGAGCCGTTCGTCGGTGCAGGCGGTCAGCTGCTCGATAAATACCTCGCCGCCGTCGACCTCGACCGCCGCACGAATATCTACATTGCAAATATCGTCAAATGCCGCCCGCCGCAAAACCGCGATCCCTTGCAGGAGGAACAGGAAGCCTGCATGGACTGGCTGCGCAATCAAACCGCTCTGCTGCGTCCGAAGATCATCGTATGCCTCGGCCGTATCGCCGCCATGCGCATCATCAAACCCGATTTCAAGATCACACGCGAGCACGGACAGTTTTTCAAAAAAGGCAACATCTACATGACGGCAACCCTCCACCCCGCCGCCCTGCTGCGCAATCCCGCACAAAAGCCCGCCGCGTTCGACGACTTTTTAAAGCTCCGCGATAAGATTGACGAGCTTCAAGCAGATATCTCCAAAACATATTAAACATACAAAAGCTGCTCCGTTTTTACGCGGAACAGCTTTTTTGTTTTAATTATAAACTTGCATGAACCTTATAGCAGCTTTGCGCGGAGCGCTTCGCCGCTTTCCGGGTGGAGATACGCCGGAGCAACGTCAAAGACGGTCTTGCAGCCCACCTGACCTTCACTGTGCATGCGGTATGCCGCGCGGGCAAACGCTACGAGCACACTGGAGGTGAACTCCGGGTTGGAATCAAGCGTCAGCTTATACTCGATGATGTGCTTGTTTTCGCCATTCAAACCCGTCACACCGGTGCGGAACACCATGCCGCCGTGCGGAATGCCCGAATGGTCGCGGTCAAGCTCTTCCTGGCTGATGAAGTGTACGGTCGTGTCGTAATCGGAGAAATAGTTCGGCATCGTGACGATGGCTTCCTCAATGGCAGCCTTGTCCGCACCCTCTTTGGCAACGACAAAGCACTCTCGGGTGTGCTTCTCGCGCGTCGTCAGCTCCGGGTTCTCGCCGCGGCGCACGCTTTCAAGCGCGCTCTCCACCGGGATCGTATACTGGCGGGCATCCTGTACGCCGGGAATGCGGCGAATCGCATCGGAGTGACCCTGGCTGACACCCTTGCCCCAGAACGTGTAGTCTTTGCCGTTCGGCAAAATCGCCTGACCATAGAGGCGGTTCAGGGAGAACATGCCCGGGTCCCAACCGACGGAAATCATGCCGAGGTGGCCGCTCTTCTTGCAGGCCGCGTCTACGTCCGCAAAATGCTCCGGGATCTTCGCGTGCGTGTCAAAGCTGTCGATGACATTAAAATACTGTGCAAGCTCTGCGGTTTGCTTCGGCAGGTCGTTCGCGCTGCCGCCGCACAGGATCATGACGTCAATCTTATCCGTCATGTTTTTTGCCTGCTCCATAGAATAAACCGGCACGCCGGTCTTCGTCTTCACACTGTCCGGGCTGCGGCGTGTGAAAACGCCCACAAGCTCCATATCTTCCGTGTGGGAAAGCGCACTTTCCACGCCGCGGCCAAGATTTCCGTATCCGGCAATGCCGATTCTAATCATTTTTATCGCTCCTTCATGTATCTTTCAAAATCATAACAGCGCAAGTTAGTTTACACTACGATTTCAATTTCTATATCTATTATACGCAAACGCACGATATTTTGCAAGAGAAAATGCAAGGAAACTTGAAAAAGCCGTCACAAAACAGCTATTTTCTGTCTTGTAACGGCTTTTGTCTTTTTAGTTTTAACGCAAAATCAGCGAATGTTATACACGCTGCGCATATGAATACCGTTCGCATCGCCGCTCACAATGCGGATGCGGCGCTCTTTACCGGCTTCGAGGTCGAAGTAGTTGTCTTCAAGCACCCAGTCCTCGTTCTCGTTCAGTACTTCCACGCTCTTCGCGTATGCCTTTGCGGAAACGATAATCTCATCGCCCTCCACACGGCAGGAAAGCTGCGGGTCGATGTAATCGTAATACTTCGGCACGGAGAACAGCACGGTGGATTCGGAGATCATCTCGCCGTTCTGGTAGCACGCATAGTGCACGTGGTCGGTGAACATGTTCGCTTCCGGCAGTTCTACGGTATCGAGCCACACGGTGTCCATTGCGGGCACGGTGATTTCCACCTCGCCGCCGTCGCGCAGAACCTCGGAGCGGTTATTGCGCAGCTCCCACTTCACGGTGACCGTCTGCGGCTGCATCGTCTCGTTGGAGACGTTCAGGCGGATGCTCTTTACGGTGTCGGTGTTCAAGTCACGGCACTCGCGGTTCGGGTTCGGGTCATCCAAGAAGCCCTTCTCTTCGCAGGAGAGCAGCACCGGCGCGAAGAAGCGCTTTTCATAGTAGTGCAGCGCCTTCCAGCGGCCGAAGTAGTCGATAGACGACCAAGAAGCAACCGGCCAGCAGTCGTTCAGCTGCCACACGATTGCGCCCATGCACTGTCCGCGATGACGGCGCCAGTGCTCTACGCCGTACTTCATCGCCTCGGCGCTCAAAAGCTGCGAGGTATACAGCAGCGTGCCAAGGCCCGCAGTCGGGTAACGGTACGTCTGGCCGAGATATGTCATGATCTTGCTGTTCGCCGCGTTGTTACGCTGGTGCTTCTCCATGACATAGGAGAAAATATTTCTGTCTTCCGGCTCCGTGAAGGATTCGACCGTTTTCAGCGTCGGGAACGCTTGGAAGCCGAACTCGGAAACATAGCGGAAGTTGTGGTTGCGGTAGTCCGTAAACGGCAGACTGCCGTGCCAAACGTCCCAGTAGTGCACATCGCCGCGCGTCTCGTCGGTCGGGTTGTCAAAGTCGCCGCCGGAGGACGGGCTTGAGGGCCAATAGTACGTCTGCGGGTCAAGCGCTTTTACGGTCTTCGGCAGAATGTACTCGTAGAGGCGCGTGTAGTTGCCCTTCTGCTTCGGGGTCAGCTCCCACATCGGCGGGTGGCCCGTCGGGTTGTTCGGCATCAGCGCCAAACCGCCGAAGAATGTGAACATCTCCATCTCGTTGTTGCCGCACCACAGGCCAAGGGAAGCGTGGCTGCGGATGCGTTTGATGTTATCGTTGAACTCCGCACGGAGATTTTCTTCAAACTCGTCGCTCAAATTGTAATGTGCGCAAGCAAACATGAAGTCCTGCCAAATGACGAGGCCCAACTCGTCACATACATCGTAAAATGCGTCACTCGGGTAATGGCCGCCGCCCCATACGCGCACGCAGTTGTGGTTTGCCGCCACAGCCTGCTCAAGGAGCTTTCTCGTACGCTCCGGGCTCGTGCGCGGCAGAATGTTGTCCTCCGGGATATAGTCCGCACCCATCGCGAAGAACGTCACGCCGTTCACTTCATGCGCAAAGCTCTCGCCGTACCGGTCTTTCTCAATATGCATCGTCATCGTGCGCAGACCGATGCGCTTTTCCCACGTATCAACGGTCTCGCCGTCACGCTGTAAATCGACACGCACCGTGTAAAGCGGCTGCTCGCCGAGGCCATGCGGCCACCAAAGCTGCGGGTTTTCCACCGCGATCTCCTTCGGGGAGCCTGTGTAGACCTTCTCCTCGCCGTTCGGCGTCGTGAGCGTCACGGTGTAGGTCAGCTCCGCGCCGCTTACAGTCTCGATCTCCGGCTCAATGCCAAGCGTTACGGTGTTCTCACCGTGCGTCTGCTTCACGTATGTGCTGATGATGCGGCCGCCGTTCACGCCGCAAAGCATAATGTCGCGCCAAATGCCGGCATCAGGCAGGCGGGGACCCCAGTCCCAGCCGAACATGCAGTGCGCCTTGCGCAGGTTCGGGAAGCCGACCATTGCGTCGCCGCTGCCGCCCGCGTGGCAGATCTTATCCTGCTCTTTGATGTACTTTGTCGGCGAGTGAAACACGATCTCAAGCGTGTTGCCGGTCGTTTTCAGGCTATCTTTTACGTCAAATTCCCACGTGCGGTGCATGTTGCATACGCTCGCGATTTTCTCGCCGTTCAAAACGATGTCGGCAATGGTGTCGAGGCCCTCACAGCGCAGCAGAACGCGCTCGCTGTTCAAAACGTCCGCATTCACGTCGAACGTCGTATTGTAGCGATAATCCTCGTCCATCAGCGCCAACGCTTTCATCTCGTTGTCGCGCCAATAGGGGTCTTCCATGCGACCCGCATTCAGCAGGTCATTGTATACGGAGCCCGGCACGGTCGCGGGAATCGTATCATTTTTTCCGACGGTCGTCAGCTGCCAGCCGGAATGTAAAAGCTGTTTCTTCATTTCTTTTATCCTCTCGTTTTATCCGTCAAAACGCGCGAATTTCTTTCTTCACTTTCGTTTTAATCGTTCTATATGCAGTATAGCACCGGTTCCACAAATTGTAAAGCGACTGCCGCTCCTTTATTCCGGTAAAGCAAAAAATTCGCAAAATGCCGAAAACTCCATCGATTTTTCGTGTAGTTTTCAGGTTAAAAAGCGCAATATCCTTATTCTAAATAAACCGATTTATAGAACTCCCCATCGCCCATGTGTCCGTCAATCGCACGCCAACGCAGCCTAGCTGCACATATGATCGTCCCGTCATAGTCCTCTATGTCATCTTCCGATATATTTTGTTCATCGCACCAATAGATGTCACTATCCTTTATCAGCAGCGTTGAACCAAAAATCTCACAAGTATATTGCTCATCCACAGGAGATAAATTCAGATATTTCAGTCCTGCAAATTCCATCTCGATCATCGAAACATCTTCGAATTGGCGCTGAATAATTACATTCAATACCCGACGATCATTTAACGGATACATTCTCAAATCCGCATCTACAGATGCTCCGCTTACATAATGCATCTCTTTAATACAGCTATCGTGAAACGCATAGACTTTATCCATAAAATCTCTAATATCCTGTTCACTGCGAATTTCATTCCACATAGATAACACCTTTCAACAGAATACAGCCATCGTACCTAAATTCAACTATTCCAGCCGACTCGCCGCTTCCGATACACTTTTCTAAAGCAAATTGAACTCTTTTTCAGTTTCATCATATCATATTCGCCTGCACTGCACAAGCAAAATATTTCCGGATATAACAAAAAAGCACCTACAAACGTAAGTGCTTTCTTTCTGGAGGTGACACCCGGATTTGAACCGGGGAATCAGGGTTTTGCAGACCCTTGCCTTACCACTTGGCTATGTCACCATTTTGAAAAAGACGCCTCATTTTCAGCGTCTTTCTCTTTTGGAGCGGACGACGAGGCTCGAACTCGCTACCTCCACCTTGGCAAGGTGGCGCTCTACCAGATGAGCTACGTCCGCATATGGTGCCTCCGATCGGAATCGAACCAATGACACGGGGATTTTCAGTCCCCTGCTCTACCAACTGAGCTACAGAGGCAAATGTGGCGACCCGGAACGGGCTCGAACCGTCGACCTCTAGCGTGACAGGCTAGCGTTCTAACCAGCTGAACTACCGGGCCACATTTGGTGGGGACAATAGGACTCGAACCTATGACCCCCTGCTTGTAAGGCAGGTGCTCTAACCAGCTGAGCTATACCCCCAAACAGCATCGCTTTTCAGAACTCTTTCAACAGAACTTGCGGCTCTTTTGAAGTCTTATGTCTTCCAGCGACGTTGTATATATTACCACATGCTTATTAAAAAGTCAATACCTTTTCCAAAACTTTTTCAAAAAAGTTATTTTGAGGCATTTTTACGCTTTTCGCGCACGCTTTCGGCAAGCTCGTGCAGCTCCTCTTTTGTGAAGTAATACTTGCGGCAGCAGTACGGACACACCGCTTCCACCTTGCCGTCCACAGCCGGCAGCGTATCGATCTCATCCGGCTCCAAGGTCGCAAGGGCATTATAATACTTCTCACGGCTGCATGTGCAGGCGTAGTGCACGGGGATTTCCTCCAGCTTTTCGACTTCAAAGCCCGTGAGCGCCGTGTCGACCATCTGCTCCACAGTCATGCCCTTTGCAAGCATGGTGGTGACAGGCTCCAGCGTTGCGATATTCGCTTCCAGCTTTTCAATGTCCTGCGGCAGTGCGCCGGGCAGCACCTGAATAAGCAAACCGCCTGCAAGCAGCACGCCGTTCGTGTTCGGGTCTACAAGCACGCCGAGTGCGCACACCGTGGGAATCTGCTCGCTCACGGCGTAATAATTCGTGATGTCCTCGGCGATCTCGCCGCTGACGAGCTCCACTTGGCCCATATACGGCTCACCCGTACCGTAGCTGCGGATGACACCAAGACGGCCGTCTGTACCGACTGCGGCGCTGACGTCCAGCTTGCCGTTCGGCTTCAGGGGCACGTCTACGTTCGGATTGTCCACACAGCCGCGCACATTGCCGTGGCTGTCGGAAATTGCCGTGACGGTGCCGATGGGACCGCCGCCGTTTATGCGCAACGTGAGCGTGGCATGCTCTTGCTTCTGCATGGCGCCCATAACGGACGCCGCGGTAAGCAGTCTGCCAAGCGCAGCGGAAGCCGTGGCGCTGAGGCCGTGCAGCCTCTGCGCGGTATATACCGTATCGCTTGAATCGATTGCGGAGGCCATAAGTGCACCGTCCGATGTGATGCAGCGAATAATCCTATCCAATGAAATTCTTCCTTTCGGAGCGTTTTACGGAGCAATATCGTCCTTAAAAACGCCGTTTTGTGAGTTTGTGATGTGTGCGGCGAAAATAATGCGCTGCTCCTCCGACTTCGGCGCGTCGAAAGAGAGGTCGCCGAAGACCTCCACCCTATCAAAGCCGGACTTTTTCAGCATTTCCGTCAGCTTCTCCACGCTGTATGCGTGCTCAAAGAAATGCTCGCTGCTGCGCGTATAGACCTTGCCCTCTTTCTCAAAGAAATCGAGAGAGATCGCCACACTGTGATCCTGCGGATTATAGCGGTTCTGCCATGCGCAGTAAATATCCGCAAGATCGTAAATATAGGTGTTGTTGCCCAGAACCTTTTCGTGCTTATAGAGCGTGTTCACGTCAAAAATGAACCAGCTGTCGTTATCCATGAAAAACGCCACGCGGTCAAATGCCGCCTGCACCTGCGCTTCGCCGGAGAGATGGTTGATGCTGTCCAGCGAACAGAACACCGTGTTGACCGTGCCGAACAGGTCGAGTGTCTGCATTTTCTGACAAAGGAACATCACATCGGCTTCCATGTCGTAAGCCTTGTCCTTCGCTTCGGACAGCATGGCGATGGAGCCGTCCACGCCGTACACATCCATGCCAAGCTTATAAAGCTCCAGCGTAAGGCTGCCGGTACCGCAGGCAAGGTCTAAGACGATGCCCGGTTCATGGTGGAGATGCTCGAGCAGCTTCTTTAAATACGCTGCGCGGCCCTTATAATCCACGTTCGCGGTCAACGCATCGTAATAGCGCGCAAAAACGTCGTAGCCGGCCATTAGTCCTCTTTTCCGCCGCCGGTCAACAGGCGCTCAAAAATCAGCGTGTAGCCGTCGCTGCCGTAATTCAAAGAGCGATTGACACGGCTGATGGTCGCAGTGGAAGCGCCCGTCTTATCGACGATATCGCTGTACACATGGCGCTCGCTGAGCATTTTGGCAACGGCAATGCGCTGCGACATGGCTTTCAGCTCCGGCACGGTACAGAGGTCTTCAAAAAATTTATAGCATTCCTCGCGGTTTTTCAGCGTGAGGATAGCATCAAAAAGGAAATCAACGTTTTCATCATGCAGTTTGGTATTCATTGTTTCTGTGTTCCTTTCTTTATGAATTTGCATTCGAAAACGGCGCATTTATGCCATAAAGCACCAAATGCGCCGTCTTTTCGTCAACGAGGTTCTTTACTTTTTTATTTTAACATACAAAAGCACAAAAGTAAACACCGAAATCAAGAAATTTTTGCACAGCAGTGCGTGAAATCACACATCGTTGCGCACGAGGTCTTCATAGGTCTCCCCTTTGATGATGACACGGGATTCTCCGCCGCGAACCATGACGACCGGCGGACGCGTGTTGCGGTTGTAATTCGATGCCATGGAGTAGTTGTACGCGCCGGTGGAGAGCACCGCCAGAATATCGCCGACCTCGGGCTTTTGAATGAGCGTGTTCTCCTGAATGAGGTCGCCGCTTTCGCAGCACTTGCCGGCAATGGTCGCCGTAAAGTCTGCGGGCTCGTTCGCCTTATTTGCGATGAGGCAAGTGTAATCCGACTGATAGAGCGCGTAACGTGGGTTTTCATACATGCCGCCGTCAATAGCCACATATGTACGCACATTCGGGATGGTCTTGATATCGCCGACGGTGTACAGCGTGAGGCCGGCCTCGCACACGATGGAGCGTCCCGGCTCAATGTAAATATACGGCACCTGAATACCGTACTCCTTGCAGGCAGCATGCACGGCTTCGGAAACGTCGCTCATGTAATCTTCATACGGCACGGCTGCATCGGCTTCCTTGTACTTTACGCCGAAGCCGCCGCCGAGGTTGAGGTGTGTCAGCGTTTTGCCGAGCTCTGTATGGATCTTGTTATAGAACTTCAGCATGACCTGCGCCGCCAGCACGAACGGGGCTTTGTCGAAAATCTGCGAGCCGATGTGGCAGTGCAGACCGATGAGCTCTACATTTTCGCGCGCGACGGCTTCCTTTACGGCTTCAAACGCCTCGCCGTTTTCAAGTGCAAAGCCGAACTTGGAATCGATCTGACCCGTGCGGATAAACTCGTGCGTGTGGGCGTCAATGCCGGGCTTGATGCGCATGGAAACGGACGTAACGACGCCTTTTTCCGCAGAGAGCTTTTCAATGCGGTGCAGCTCGTTTAAGTTATCAACGACAATGTCGCCTACGCCGCTTTCAAGCGCATAGCGGAGTTCCTGCATTGTTTTATTGTTGCCATGGAAATGAATGTGTTTTGCATCCACACCCGCTGCAAGGGCGGTATACAGCTCGCCGCCGGAGACGACGTCGAGGTCTAAGCCTTCTTCGTTCACAATGCGGCAGATCTCTTTGCAGCAGAACGCCTTACTGGCATACAGCGCGGTGCCGTTTCCGTTATAGTGGCGCTCAAACGAAGACTTATAGCGGCGGCAAACGCTGCGGATCTCATCTTCGCTCATCACATACAGCGCGGTGCCGTACTTTTCGGCAAGCTCCACGGTGTCGCAGCCGCTGATCGTCAGGTGGCCTTTTTCATTGATATTGTAACAATCGGATACAAACATATTTTTCATTCCCTTCAAAAAGTGGTGGATCTATACTTTGCAGCTGCTCAGTTACCCAAAACGGCAGCTTCGATGTGCTGTTTCAGCGTCTCCAAACCGAAGCCGGTCTGGGAGGAATACGGGATGAATGGGATTTCATGCTCACGGAACAGGTCCTCAAAATACGCGTTCTGCGTGTTGAACTGCGTTTTGTTCAGCTTATCGCTTTTCGTACAGACGACGAGGAACGGCAGGTCACGCTCGATGAGAAAGTTAATCATATCGAAATCGTCCGCAGTCGGCTCATGGCGCATATCGAGAATTTGGATGACGAGCGCCACGTTGCGCTCTGCATCAAAATATCCCTGCATCAGCTTTGCCCAGCGCTGCTTTTCGCCTTGCGAGACCTTGGCGTAACCGTAGCCCGGCAGGTCTACAAAGCGGCACTCCGGCAGACGGAAAAAGTTGATGGTCGCCGTTTTGCCGGGCGTGGCGCTGACGCGTGCAAGCGCCTTGCGGTTGACGAGTTTATTGATGAGCGAGGATTTGCCCACATTGGATTTACCGGAAAAAACGATCTCCGGCAAGTCCGACTTTTTGAGCTGATCCGCGCGGCCGGCGGCAGCTTCAAATTCTACTGACTGAAAATTCACGGTGTTCCCCTTACTGTCTGAGTGTCTGTACGCCGTGCGCGGGCTCCGGGCAAGGCGTATTCGGCTTGGTTTCTCTGTTTAAAAGCCCGGGCATGGCGATGGGCAGCACCTCATCGATACGGCGCACCGGCACAAACCGCACGTTATCCTTGACGACCTGATCGACTTCGGCGAGATCCGCGATGTTCCCGTGCGGGATGATGACGGTCTTCATGCCGTTTTTATACGCCGCCATGGATTTTTCGCGCAGGCCGCCGATGGGCAGCACGCGCCCCTGCAGCGTGATCTCACCCGTCATGGCGATGTCGTGCGCGATGGGCTCTTCGCACAGCGCGGACGTGACGGCGGTTGCCATGGCGATACCGGCAGACGGACCGTCCTTCGGTACGGCGCCCTCCGGCGCGTGGATGTGGATATCCTTTTTCGCGTAGAAATCCGGGCTGATGCCGAGCGTTTCCGCGCGGGTGCGAATGCAGGTGATCGCCGTTGTGGCAGATTCCTTCATCACATCGCCGAGCGAGCCGGTGAGCTGAATTTTGCCCGTGCCGTTCATCACAGCAACTTCGATGGGCAGCAGCTCGCCGCCGACGCTTGTCCACGCAAGACCGTTCACAAGGCCGATCTCGTCGCGGCGCTCTTCTTTATCCTTCGCAAACTTTGCCGGGCCGAGCAGGTCTTCAAGGTCGGCGGGCTTCACGGAATAAGACCTGAAATCTTCCTCCGTGACGATGCGGCGCGCGACTTTGCGGCAAATGGTGCCGATGGTGCGCTCCAATGTGCGCACGCCGGCTTCGCGGGTGTAGTCTTCGATAATCGCGTGCAGTGCCTTCGGAGTGAAGCGTAGCTGCGCCGCCTTGATGCCGTGCTTTTTCAGCTGCTTGGGCACCAAATATTTCGAGGCGATGTGGAACTTTTCCTCCGCCGTGTAGCTGCCGAGCGTAATGACGTCCATGCGGTCATACAGCGGACCCGGAATGGCGGAAGCGTCGTTTGCCGTGGTGACAAACAGCACGTGGCTGAGGTCGAACGGCAGGTCGATGTAATGGTCCTGAAACGCGCTGTTCTGTTCGGGATCGAGCACCTCAAGCAGCGACGCGGACGGGTCGCCCTTAAAGCTCTGACCGAGCTTATCGATCTCATCGAGCAGGATGAGGGGGTTATTCGTGCCCGCCTGCTTCACAGCCGCCATGATGCGGCCCGGCATGGAGCCGACGTAGGTGCGGCGATGGCCCATGATGTCTGCTTCGTCGCGCACGCCGCCGAGGGAAACACGCACGTACTTGCGGCCGGTCGCCTCCGCGATGGAGCGCGCAATGGACGTTTTGCCAACGCCCGGCGGGCCGACAAGGCAAATGATCTGCCCCGTCGCCTGGTCAGAGAGCTTGCGCACAGCGAGCGTCTCCAAAAATCTTGCTTTAACCTTTTCCATGCCGTAATGGTCGCGGTTGAGAATTTTCTCCGCGCGGTCGAGGTCCAAGCGCTCCTTGGAGCTCGTGTTCCACGGCAGCTCAAGGCACGTTTCGAGGTACACGCGCATGACGGAGCCCTCATGCGAGCCGTACGGCATTTTGGCGAGGCGATCGCACTCTTTTAAAAGCTTTTCGCGCGCGACCTGCGGCAGGTTTAATTTTTCTATTCTCTGGCGGAATTCGTCGGATTCCTCCTGCGGGTTATCCTCTTCGCCAAGCTCGCTTGCAATGGCGCGCATCTGCTCGCGCAGCATGTAAACGCGCTGATTTTCATCCATTTGCTCCTGCGCCTTTTGCGAAATCTCACGTTCGAGCGATAGTACTTTGATTTCATCGCTCAAAATATCATTGAGTTTTGCAATGCGCTTTTCCGGGTGGAGCTCGTCGAGAATGCACTGCTTCTGCTCGAAATCGAGCGAGATGTTCGCTGCGATAAAGTCGGCCAAATCACCGCAGTCCTTCTGCTGCATAACGCCGAGCAGAATATCCGGCGGCACCTGACGGAACCAGCGGATGTACTCTTCAAATCTTTCCTGTGCAATGCGGCTGAGCGCTTCCGTTCTTGCGGTGTGGCGTGCGGCGATCGGCTTGCACACGCACACGCTGCCCGTGAGGTACGGCTCGTTTTGCACAACGGACATAATCTCCGCGCGCTCGATGCCTTCCACATGCAGCTTGATGCCGTTATCTGCGGTGTGTACCACCTGCTTGATGCGGGCGATGACACCGATTTTATAGAGGTCTTCCGCCATGGGCTCGCTTTCCGAAAGGTCAGTCTGCGTGACGATGAACAGCTCGCGGCTATCCGTATCCAGCGCCGCTTTGGCGGCCAGAACGGACTTTTTTCTGCCGATATCAAACTGCACGATCATGCCGGGGAACACGACGAGTCCGCGTACGGCGAGTACCGGCAGAACTCTCTCTTCCTCAAGTATGGTTTCTTTCATAAAATTATCAAATCCTTATAAATCAGACAAGGCTGCGCAGCAGGGATCGCTGCACAGCCTGTATGATGATCACTATGATGCCGAATCCTTGCGAGCGCGCCGTTTGGGTTGTGTCATTTTGATCTTTACCGGGACGCGGTCGGGATTGTGCACGATTTCAGGCGCAGCGCCGTTCTCTACCGAATCCTTGGTAACGGTGATCTTTTCGATCGTATAATCGCTCGGGACCTCAAACATCAGGTTCTTCAGCGTATCTTCCATAATGGAACGCAGGCCGCGGGCGCCGGTCTTGCGGGCAATGGTCTTTTCCGCAATGGCGTCAAGCGCTTCGGGTGTGAACTCCAAATCGACCTTATCAAGGTCAAAGAGCTTCTTATACTGGCTGACAAGGCAGTTTTTCGGCTCTGTGAGGATGCGCACAAGTGCGGCTTTGTCGAGGTCGCTCAGCGCGGTGATGACCGGCAGACGACCGACAAGCTCCGGGATGAGGCCGAACTTGACGAGGTCGTGCGGGGTAACTTCTTTCATCCACTCCGTGTTATCAAGCTCGTCTTTGCTCTTGATGACCGAGTTAAAGCCCAGCGTCTGCGCTTCGGTACGGCGCTGAATGACGCTTTTAAGGCCGTCGAACGCACCGCCGCAGATGAAGAGGATGTTCGAGGTATCGATGTTGATGACCTCCTGCTGCGGGTGCTTTCTGCCGCCCTTTGGCGGGACGCCGGCAATGGTACCCTCCAGAATTTTGAGCAGTGCCTGCTGCACGCCCTCGCCGCTGACGTCACGCGTGATGGACGGGTTTTCGGACTTTCTGGAGATCTTATCAATCTCATCGACATAGATGATGCCGTGCTCGGCACGCTCAATGTCGTAATCTGCTGCCTGAATGAGACGCAGCAGGATGTTTTCGACGTCTTCGCCGACATAGCCGGCTTCCGTCAAAGTTGTTGCGTCCGCAATGGCGAACGGAACGTCCAAAAGCTTTGCAAGCGTCTGCGCAAGATAGGTCTTGCCGACACCGGTGGGACCAAGCAGCAGCACATTGCTCTTTGCAATCTCCACGCCGCCGTCTTCACCGCTGAAGAAAATGCGCTTATAGTGGTTATAGACCGCCACCGCGAGCGTCATTTTGGCTTCGTCCTGCCCGATGACGTATTCATCGAGCTGCTTTTTGATCTCCTGCGGCTTCGGCAGCACCATTTCGGCGCGCGGCTTGTTTTTCGGCTGCGGGCGGCCGCGGTGGAGAGAATCTTCATCCGCGATGATGTCCATGCAGAGCTCTACGCATTCGTCACAGATATACACGCCGTTGCCGGAGATCAGGCGCTTTGCCTGCGACTGCGGCTTCCCGCAGAAGGAGCAGCGCACTTCGTTATCATTTCCGAAATTATTCGGCATGAAAACACGCCCTTTCGTTATTTCGATTTCGTTGCGATGACCTTATCAATAAGGCCGTACTCCATGGCCTGCTGTGCGGTCATGAAGTTATCGCGCTCCGTATCCTTGCAGATAACTTCGTACGGCTGACCCGTACGCTCTGCGAGGATGGTGTTGAGGCTCTTCTTCGTCTGAAGAATACGCTCTGCCTGAATCTGGATATCCGTAGCCTGACCCTGCGCACCGCCGGACGGCTGATGGATCATAATCTCGGCGTTCGGCAGCGCATAGCGCTTGCCCTTTGCGCCGGCAGCCAGCAGGAACGCACCCATGGAAGCTGCCATACCCATGCAGATGGTGGAAACATCGCACTTGATGTACTGCATGGTATCATAAATCGCCATGCCGGCCGTGATGACACCGCCAGGGCTGTTGATATACAGGCTGATGTCCTTATCGGGGTCCTGACCCTCGAGATACAGAAGCTGTGCTACGACAAGGCTTGCCGTGGTGTTGTTCACCTCGTCGTTCAGCATGATGATTCTATCGTTGAGAAGGCGGGAGAAAATATCGTAGGAACGCTCTCCTCTGCTCGTCTGCTCCACAACATAAGGTACCAAACTCATCGTACAAACTCCTTTCGCGCTTCTTTTGCTTCGCCCGCTGTCCGATGCAGGGACAGCGGGCGAAAGAAGCAATATATGATATGCTGTTACTATAATACTAACCGTAAAGGCGGTAAATTATTCCTCGGTCTTAGCTTCAGCTGTTTCCTCGGTTTTTTCTTCCGCTGCCTTCTTGGTGCTCTTTCTTCTGGTGGTCTTCTTTGCCGGCTTTTCTGCCTTTACGGAAGCGTTTTCCTTAACAAAGTCGATCGCCTTCTGGTTTTTAAGGTCTGCTCTGATCTGCGTCTCTGCAACGAGGTTCTTGATCTGCGCGACTTCCATATTGTACTGCTTTGCGAGTTTCTCATACTCTTCCTCAACAGCCTCATCGGAAACTTCGAGGTTTTCAAGCTCAGCAATCTTCTCAAGTGCGAGTCTCAGCTTAAGCTGCTTCTCGGACTGCGGTCTGAACTGCTCCTTGATGGCGTTGACGTCCATGCCGGTGTACTTGAGATAGGTCTCGAGGTTCAGCCCCTGAGACTGGAGGCGGTATGCGAAGTTGTTGATGCTCTCCTCAACTTCCTGCTCGTACATCTCTTCCGGAATCTCGCCCTGTACCTTCTCGATGAGTGCATCAAAGATCTGGTTCTCAACGTTCGTCTCTTCCTGCTTCTCGCGGTCGCTCTGCAGCTTCTCGCGGAGGCTGTTCTTGTACTCGTCGAGCGTATCGAACTCGCTTACGTCCTTTGCGAACTCATCGTCGAGGGTCGGGAGCTCCTTGCGCTTGATCTGGTGCAGCTTGATCTTGAAAGTCGCGTCCTTGCCCTTGAGCTCTTCTGCCTGATAGTCCTCCGGGAACTTCACGCTGATCTCGAACTCGTCGCCGACTTCATGGCCGACGATCTGATCTTCAAAGCCCGGGATAAACTGGCCGGAGCCGAGGGAAAGCTCGAAGCCTTCCGCTTTGCCGCCCTCGAAAGCCTTGCCGTCGCAGAAGCCCTCGAAATCAATGACTGCGGTGTCGCCCGTAAGCGCGCCTCTGTTATCGACGTCGACCATTCTGGAGTTTCTGTCCTGAACCTTTACGAGCTCTGCGCTGACATCTTCATCCGTAACTTCGACATTCTTCTTCGTAGCCTCGATGCCCTTGTAGCCTTCAATGGTAATCACCGGCTTCACAACAACGGTGAGCTTCAGCTCGATGCCGTTCTCGCGGGAAACGGAAGTAACGTCCGCATTGGAAACCGCGATGACTTCCAGACCGGAAGCTTCGATAGCGTCCTGCATAGCCGGGCGATAGAGCTTGTCCACAGCAGCTTCAAAGAACACGTTTTCGCCGTACATCTTCTCGATGACGGATCTCGGAGCATGACCCTTGCGGAAGCCCGGAACAGACATCTTCTTGCCCTCGGTCTTTGCGACCTCGGAGAGTGCTTTGTTGAAATCTTCAGCGGAGATTTCGACCTCCAGCTCATACTTGTTGGTTTCGGTTTTGTTGGTTGCCTTTAAGTTCATTTCCTTCTATCCTCTCAAAAATAAATTACAATTTTATTTGGAACACGCGGGTGGATATACCCGTAATGCGCGATACCTTTTGACATTATAGCACACCTGTGCCGAATATTCCAGACAAACCTTTGAATTTTTTGATATTTTATAATTTGTTAAAAATTCAGCCGATTTCTGCGTCTTTTCGCACCAATTTCGGGGTGAAACGGATATAATCACACGAGACAAGGTGCATTTTTATGCCCCCATATTCACCAAGCGGCGCTTTTTTTGCGGCGTGATCGCCGTGAATGTGCCCGTAGTAGCACTCCTTTACGCCGTATGTCTGCATCGTATCCAGCAATTCCCGGCACTGTGCGGTATCGTACGCCGGCGGGTAATGCAGGAACACGACGGGTGTGCCGCCGAGGGCTTTTGCGGCGTTTAAGGACGCGATGAGACGCCCGTTTTCGCGCGCGACGATTTTTTTATCCTCTGCCGTTTCGGCGTTATAGAGCCAGCCGCGCGTGCCGCAGACCGTAATGTCCCCCACACGCTCGGCGGAATTGAACACGAGCTGCATCGTTTTGAAGCCCTTTTGCGCAAAGAATGTCTCGATCTTGTTGCGCGTGGACCACCAGTAATCGTGGTTGCCTTTTAACAACAGCTTTTTGCCCGGCAGACTTTCGATGAATGCGAAATCCTTTCCGGTCTCTTCCAGCCGCATGCCCCAGGAAATATCCCCGGCGATGACAACGGTATCCTCTTCGGTAACGAGGGCGCGCCAGTTTTTCTCCAGCCGCTCCACATAGTTTTCCCAGCCGCGGAACACATCCATCGGCTTATCGGTGCCAAGGGAAAGGTGCAGATCGGCGATCGCGTACAGCGCCATTTTACACTCTGACCGTTTCGCGCACAAAATCTGCCATATCGGCAGCGGCGCAGGTGTTTTCAAAGCGGACGGGCTTCGTCCTTAACGCTGTGATTGGCGCGGGGATCTTCGTGTTTGAAAGCTTTGCGAGCAGCTCGGCCTCCGCAAACGGATCTGCAGGCTTTTCGCAATCGAACGCATCGAGCACGCTGTCCGGGAATTTATACGGGCTTGCAGTGGAAGCAATGACGGCGGGCGTGTTGTCGCCGGTCTCTTTCAAATACTGCTCGTAAACGCTGACCGCGACCGCCGTGTGCGTATCGCACAGGTAGCCGTCTTTTTCAAACGTATTGCGGATGACTTCAACGGTTTCCTTATCATCGCAGCAGCCGCCGTAGAACAGCGCGCGCACGGCATCGGCCGTTGCGGCGTCTACGGTGTATGCGCCGCCGCTTTGCAGGGCGTTCATCCAGCCCGTGAGCTTTTCGGTGTCTTCGCCGCACAAGTGGTAGAGCAGTCTTTCCAGATTGCTGGAGACCAGAATATCCATGGACGGCGAAATGGTGGTATAAAACGCGCGCTTTTTGTCATACGTGCCGGTGCGGATGAAATCCGTCAGCACATTGTTGCTGTTCGATGCGCAAATAAACTTGTGTACCGGCAGACCCATGCGCTTCGCGTAGTAGGAAGCGAGGATGTTGCCGAAGTTGCCCGTGGGCACGACGACGTTGATTGCATCGCCCATCTTAATTTTCTTCGCATTCACAAGGTCGAGGTATGCGGAGAAATAGTAGACGATCTGCGGCAGCAAGCGACCCCAATTGATAGAGTTCGCACTGGAGAACATCTTGTTGTGCTGCGCAAGCTCGGCTTTGAGCGCGGGATCGGTGAAAATTTTCTTCACGCCGGTCTGTGCGTCGTCAAAGTTGCCGTGGATGGCGCACACGCAGACGTTTTCGCCCTCCTGCGTGTTCATCTGGCGCTTCTGCATGGGGCTGACGCCGTTTTCGGGGTAGAACACGATCATCTCCGTGCCCGCGACGTCCTTAAATCCCTCGAGCGCCGCCTTGCCGGTATCGCCGGATGTTGCGACCAGTATGACCGCCGTTTTTCCGTCCGCCGTCTTTTTGAGCGAGCGGGTCAAAAGGTGCGGCAGAATTTGTAGCGCCATGTCTTTAAACGCGCAGGTTGGGCCGTGCCACAGCTCTAAAATATGTTTATTTTCGCCGTGTTTATCGAGAGACACGACCGGCGCGGGGATGTTATCGTCAAACTTACCGCCGCCGTAAGCGCTTTCGGCGCACGCTTTAATCTCCTCCGGGGTAAAATCCGTCAGAAAGCGCGAGAGCACGTACTCGGCACGGCCAATATAGTCGAGCCCGAGCATGTCGTTTAAGTCCGCTTTCGGGAAGCTCTGCGGAACAAAAAGGCCGCCCTCCTCGGAGATACCCTGTGCGATGGCCTGCGCCGCCGTCACCTGAAGCGCGGCGTTTCGTGTGCTGTTGTAATTCATGGCATCCGCCTCCTAAATCAAGTCAGTCGTATTATACTGTATTCAGGCGTTCCTGTCAAAGCGTTTGAAGAAAGACGCCGCATTCTCAAAGAAAATTTTATCCACAAGCGCTTCCGGCAGATTATGACGCAGGAAAACGTTTGCAATGTCCTCTACGGATTCGAGACCCGTAATGCCATGCGGCATGTCGGAGCCGTCGAAGTCACTGCCCATAGCGATGACGTCCGCGCCGCCGAGAGACAGGAAGTGCTCTGCGTGCGCGAACAGATCCTCAACGTCTGCCTTTTCCGGGTCATCGTTCAAAAACGCTTTGAAGTAGTTGAGACCCACAAGGCCGCCACGGCTGCAGATGATGCGGAACTGGTCGTCCGTGAGGTTTCTCGGGTGCTTGCAGAGCACCTTGGAATTCGAGTGTGTCGCGATGAACGGGCGCTCGGTGTTTTCGGCCACGTCGTAAAAGAGTGCTTCGGAAGCGTGAGAAACGTCAATAACAATGCCCTCTTTTTCCATTTCCTTCACGGCAAGCTTGCCGAACGGCGTAAGGCCGAACTTATCGCCGGACATGACGCCGCTGCCGATCTCATTGCTGCCGTTCCATGTGAGCGTCATAACACGCACGCCGTTTTCGCGCAGGTGGTGAATATTCTTGAGATCGCCGGCAACGGCAGAGCCGCCCTCTACGGTCAAAATAAACGCCGTGCCCTGCTTGTCGCCGAGCTTTTCGAGGTCTTCCCCGGTCTCGAGCACGGTAAACGCGCCGATCTCGGCCATTTTGCGGAAATAGGCCGCGTGGCGGTCAAAATACTGCAAAGCCGCAGCGCCGCGCACCGAATCGGGCAGCCACACGGCGGCGCACTGCACATACGGCGCAAAGCGGTCGCCCTTCTTTACGCTGACGTGCAGGTCGTTGTCGATCAAAGATTTGTTTTGGTCAAGACACGCTACAAGCGTGTCACAGTGCAGGTCAAAATAGCGCATGAAAAGCACCCTTTCGTCATTTTTCGCCTTTGAAAGCGAATTTGATTTTAATAAAAAGCGTTTTCGAGATATTCAATCTTGACTAACGCTCCGTTTTCGGTAAACACGGCAGCGGCGTCAAAGCGCGGCTGCAAATTCGTTTCGTGGCTGATGAGATAATACTGTGCCGTTTTGATGACCTTCGCGCGCTTAGAGGGCGTAATGGCTTCAAACGGGTGGCTGAGGCCGTCTGCGCTGCGGGTCTTCACCTCCACAAACGCAAGGTAACGGTCATTCTGCGCGATGATATCGATCTCGCCGAAGCGGCACTTGAAGTTGCGCTCCACGATCTCGTAGCCTTTTTCTTCCAGATATTCCGCCGTCAGCTGCTCGCCGAGGCGGCCGGAACCGGTGTTTGGCATGCGCGCACCTCCTCAGCCCAGAATTTTCTTTAAAAACGTCTTGCGGTGGATGGGGCACGGGCCGAATTCATGCAGTGCTTCCACATGCACTTTGGTGCCGTAGCCCTTGTGCTTCTCGAAATGATATCCGGGGTATTGCTTTGCGTATTCCAGCATCACGCGGTCTCGGCTGACTTTCGCCAAGATTGATGCTGCCGCGATGCTGGGGCTTTTTGCATCGCCCCTGACGATGGTCTCACCCGGCACAGGCATGGGCGGCATACGGTTGCCGTCGATGAGCACATAATCGCACGCTTTCTGCATATTGTCATACGCACGGCGCATGGCGAGATATGTCGCCTGTAAAATGTTAATCTCATCGATCTCTTTTTCGTCCGCAAAGCCGATACCGTAAGCGACGGCATTTTCTTTAATGACGTCAAAGAGCGCCTCACGCTTTTTTTCGCTCAGCTTTTTGGAATCATTGAGGCCGTCGATGACAAGTCCCTCCGGAAGCCACACGGCAGCTGCGTAAACGGGGCCGGCAAGCGGACCGCGGCCGGCTTCATCGATACCGCAGACGGCGGTATAGCCTTTTAAATAGGCTTCATGTTCAAAGGAATAATCCATGGAATTTTCCTTTCCGATATTACTTTAACGGGCGGCCGACGGGCTCTAATGTAATGCGTCCGAGCTTGCCGCCGCGGTATTCGTCCAACACGTTCACGGCTGCGCGCTCGGTATCGATTTCGCCGCCGGAAATGAGCATACCGCGCTTTCTGCCGATGCGCTCCAGAATTTCGTGACCCTTAAGTTCTTCTTCGGGACGAATATCCGTTTTATAACGCGTGTTGACGGCTTCGGGATATAAGTCCTGCAAAAGCTCCAACAGGCGGTAAGAAAGTCCCTCAATGTCGAGAATTTCGTCGCGCACGGCACCGGTGAACGCCAAATGTTCGCCGACGACCGGATCTTCAAACTTCGGCCACAGCACACCCGGTGTATCGAGCAGCTCGAGACCCTTGCCAATCGTAAACCACTGGTTGCGGCGCGTCACGCCCGGTTTATCCTGCACGGCAGCTTTGCCTGCGTTGCCGCCCTTACAAAGGCGGTTGATGAGCGACGATTTCCCGACATTCGGCACACCGACGACCATGATGCGGATGGGTCTGCCCACCATGCCCTTGCGTTCCCACGCAGCAATCTGCTCACGCAGGATGTTTTTGATCTCCGGCAGCAGGCGGTTTAGGCCCTTGCCGGTCTTGCAGTCGATCGGGATAGCGACAGTTTTATGCTGTTTAAAATAATCCACCCACTCCGCCGTGCGGGCGGGATCTGCCATATCGGATTTATTCAGCAGCACGATTTTGGGCTTATTGCCGATGATGCTTTTCAGCACCGGATTGCGGCTGCTGACGGGGATGCGGGCATCGATAAGCTCCGCGACAATATCCACAAGCTTTAGGCTGCTTTGGATGGCGCGGCGCGTTTTCGCCATGTGGCCCGGAAACCACTGTACCGATTGTACTTCACTCATACTGTATCCTCTCTGGGTATCTTGTTTTCTTAGTTGTTCTCATTCGTTTTCACAAAACCGAAGCGATCGAACGGGTAAAGCGTGAACACGGCTTCGCCCATGATATGGCGCGTGTCGATCATGCCGATCTCCGCATAACGGCTGTCCCTTGATACGGTGCGGTTATCGCCCAAAACGAACACGCAGCCCTTCGGCACGGTCTGCGGGAACACGAGCGCTTCATACCCGTCATACGGATGGAACGTGATGCCGTTTTCAATGCCGAACTGCGTTTCGTTCAGCGCTTCGCCGTCGATATACACAGTGCCGGTGTCGTAATCGATATTGACCGTCTGCCCCTCCGTTGCGATGACGCGCTTGATGATGGGTTCCTCCAAAACGTTCGTGACAACGACCACGGTGCCCTGCTCGATGTCGTGCCCGAGGTTCGTGACAACGACCTTTTCGCCCTCTACAAAATTTGGCAGCATCGACTTGCCCGTGACGGTAACAACACGGAACAGGAACGTGAACACAAGGATGACGGCCACAAGCGCAAAGACGATCTCCTCCAGCCACTCATACATGGAGCGGACGCCTTTAGACGCGGTTTTGATGTTTTTTTCCATGCAGCTTTCACCAATTTCTGTTTTTACAGTGTATTATTTCTATATAAAGTAAAAAAGGGACAAAGCATTGCCCCTTTTACTCCGTTTGCTATTCGATTTAGCGAACCTGGCTCTTGACCTTAGCAGCCTTACCGACGCGGTCACGCAGATAGTAGAGCTTTGCGCGGCGAACACGGCCCTTACGGACAACCGTGATGTTCTTTACGTTCGGGGAATGCAGCGGGAATACACGCTCCACGCCTACGCCGTAGGAAACACGGCGAACCGTGAAGGTCTCGCCTACACCGGAACCCTTGCGGGCAATAACTGTGCCTTCGAACTGCTGAATTCTTTCACGCTCACCCTCGCGGATGTTTACGTCGATACGGATGGTATCGCCAACGTTGAACTCAGGTGCCTGCTCCTTAACGGAATCGGCAGCAATAAGCTTTAATGCGTCCATTTGATCTTCCTCCTGATAATTTTTCAGACATTCATGCGGTACGCGCCGCAGAGGACTGTCCGCTTCAATGACGCGGTTTGCACCGTGCATTGATCCCCATTGGCAGCGTTTGAGGGCCAACGGATTTCAAATGCTTAAATAGTTTATCACAACATGCGGAAAAAAGCAAGTGCTTTTTAACGGAAACCCGCACAAAGATCGTGAAAAAATGCAGATAAACTGCGCATTACGCGAAAAACAGACGTGATTTTCCGCCGTTTTACTTAAATTCGCGGAACGCGCTGTCGAAAAGCCGCGTGCGCTCCACGCGGACAAGCAACTCGCGGTTCAGTACGCGCTCTGCGGCGTCTACAAAGAGCGTCGGGTTAATACCGCCCTGGTTGCCCGCGGGCAGGCGCACCGTCATTTCAAGGCAGTTTGGTTTTTCTTCAAACGTCATGTTTTCAAAGTACGGCTTGATATCGACGATCTTTTCGCCCTTTTTGGAGTGCTTCTTTACCGTAAGCTCCGGCTCGGCAAGCACGCGCTGCATCTCGCTTTTTTCAAACGCCGGGTCTTCGCACTCCAGACGCAGGATGTACTCGGCGTTTGCGACATCGTTGCCCTTCATTTCGGGTTCCGTCACCGCCCACACGCGGATATCATGCGGCAGGCCGGCGTTCAATTTTTCGATGAGCTCCGGATACGACATGTCCTCGATGAGGCGAATGTCCATTGATTCGTGACGGCCCTCAAAGCCGAGCGAGAGCGGGGCCGCGAACGTCAAGAACACGTGCGGGTTAAAGCCCTCTGTGTACCACAGCGGCAGCTTTGCTTTGTGGAACGCGCGGGACATGCAGCGGTTTAAATCAAGGTGCGAAATGTACCGTGCCGTGCCGGTTTTGGAAAACCAGACTCTAACATCTTTTCTCAACGCAAAGACCTCCTTTAAAGCAGGCTGCACCGCAGGCAGAACATTTTTCGCGGCAGTTCGGCGTCGTCTCAGACGCATAGGCGCGCTTACATTCCTCGATGAGAAATTCCTTTTTAATGCCGTAATCGAGGTGATCCCACGGGAAGACCTCATCAAAGCTGCGCCGGCGGTTTGCGTAGAACGCGGGGTCTATGCCGAGATCTTTAAAGACCTGCATCCACGCGTCAAAATCGAAGCAGTCCGCCCAGCCGTCAAAGCGCATGCCGCGCTTATGGGCCTCCAGAATAACGGCGTTCAGTTTGCGGTCACCGCGCGCGAACACGGCTTCGAGAAAACTTGTCTCCGCGCCGTGGTAGTTGACTGTAAGCTTACGGGAGAATGTGGACTCGCGCAGGAGCTTCTGCTTTCTCTCGAGCATTTCGATGGTATCCTGCCCGAACCACTGGAACGGCGTGAACGGCTTCGGCACGAAAGCCGCGGCGCTGACCGTAACGGCAACCTTTCTTCCCTTCTGACGGTTTTCCGTCTCGTAGTACCAATCGACAACCTTCTGACCGAGGCCCGGAATGCCCACGACGTCTTCATCGGTCTCGGTCGGCAGGCCGATCATGAAATAGAGCTTCACCTTCGACCAACCGTTGTTGAACGCGATCTGCACGGTGCGCTTGAGTTCTTCTTCCGTGACGTTTTTGTTGATGACGTCACGCATGCGCTGCGTGCCGGCTTCCGGCGCGAACGTCAGACCGCTTTTGCGCACGGACGCAATTTTATCGATGAGCTCCGTGGAGAAGTTATCGACGCGCAGGGACGGCAGAGAAACGCTGACGCGCTCGTCCTCCGACCACGTGTGCAGCGTGTCGAGCAGCTCGAAAAGTCGGCTGTAATCGCTGGTGCTGAGCGAGGAAAGGGAGATTTCATCGTAGCCGGTCGTTTCGCACAACCGCTTTGCCTGCCGGTTGATGGTCTCCACACTCTTTTCGCGGAACGGGCGATAGAGGAAGCCTGCCTGGCAGAAGCGGCAGCCGCGAATGCACCCGCGCAGCACTTCAACGACGGCGCGATCGTGCACGATGTCGAGAAACGGCACAACGAAATTTTCCGGGAAATACATGTTGTCCACATCGTTGCAAACGCGCTTGCGGATGGTCTTCGGCACGCCGGCGTGCGGGATATAGGCTTTCACGGTGCCGTCTTCGTTGTATTCCACATCGTAAAGCGACGGCACGTACACGCCTTCAATCTGCGCCGCTTCCATTAAGAATTCCTGCTTCGTTTTGCCCTCTTTGCGGCACTTGCGGAACAGCTCGATGACCTCCAAATCCACCTCTTCGCCATCACCGAGGAACAGAATGTCAAAGAAATCCGCGATGGGCTCCGGGTTGCAGGCGCACGGGCCGCCGCCGACCACGATGTTTTTGAGTTCCGTGCGGTCGCGGCTCAAAAGCGGCACGCCGGAAAGCTTTAACATATTGAGGATGTTTGTGAAGCTCAGCTCATATTGCAGCGTAAAGCCGATGAAATCGAACTCGCTGACGGGGTCGCCGCTCTCTAAGCCATAGAGCGGAATGTCATTTTCGATCATCGCCTGCTCCATGTCGATCCACGGCGCAAACACGCGCTCGCACCAAATGTAATCGACGTTATTGAAGATCGAATACAGAATCTTGATGCCGAGGTGTGACATGCCGATCTCATACGTATCGGGAAAGCAGAACGCAAAACGTACGTCCACGTCCTCTTTATTTTTAATGACCGAATTCAGCTCGCCGCCGACGTAACGTCCCGGCTTCTGCACCTTCGGCAGGATCTTGTCCAGTTTTTTATTCAGCATAAAATTACCTTTCGTTTTGACCTTTGCATAACTTATCTATTTTATTATAACCGAACAGCGGGGGAATTTCAACACATGTTCCCCCGCTGTTTCAGAATTAAGTAAAATAAGATGTAAACCGCCAAAAACAAAAGCGTAAAGTTGTAGCCCGTAGAAATCAAAACCGAAAACCCGAGCGTGCCGAGGGTAAGCGCCAGAAGGACAGACGACACGGTTATTGTGCGCTCGGCCGTTTTTTCACTAAATGTGCCGCGCAGCAGACAGCAAAGCGCGGTGCCGCCGTCCAACGGTACGGCGGGCAGCACGTGGAACGCGAACAGCGTGAGCTGCACGGCAGAATAGGCACGCGGCAGCGGCAAAAGCAGCAGGAAGCTAAGTAGATTTGCAAACGGCCCCGCAAGCGACACGACGGCGCGACGAAAATCGCCGACGCTTGCCGTCTCCCCCGCCATGTGAATGCCGAGCGCGCCGAACGTGACCGATTTAATTTGCATGCCGCACAGCTTTGCTGCCAGAATGTGCCCTGTCTCATGCACCGCCACCGCCAAAAGCGCGGGCAGCACATGCACACCGCCGTCTAATGTGAGCAGCACGGCCAGCACCGCAAAAAAGCCGAAGCGCAGCGTGAGTACCGTATTATGAATACGGAACGTCATCCTACAAAATCAAAACAGAGCGGTTCAGCTCCGCGTCGTATTTGGCACGCAGCTCGCCGTATAGCTCCGGCAGAAAGCCGCGCAGGAAAAACGCTGCAAGCAAAATGAGCACGCACACAAGCGTTTGGAACACGGTAAGGCGAAAGCCGCCGCTTATGGCTTTCTTTGCGGCGGCTCTGTCCTTCGGCACTTGCGCTTCTGTTTCGGCAGGTATCGGCTCGGACGGCTTTTCCTCGTCGTTTGGCGTAGGCGTTTCGTAAAACTGCATGGTTCCCTCCGCTACAAAATGATGCAGATAAGCCCGTTGCAGCCATCGTTGATGATGCGCTCAATGGTCTCTCGCACCTTGCCGCGCGCATCCTCCGGCATTCGGGCGAGCTTATTGTGCATGCCCTCGTTCACAAGCTCATGCAGTGATTTGCCGAAAATGTTGGAGCCCCAGATCTGCGACGGATTTTCCTCAAATTCTTTCAGCAAGTACAGCACAAGATCTTCGGACTGCTGCTCCGAGCCGACGATGGGCGTAACCTCCGTGCGGATGCATGTGCGCATCATATGGATGGACGGTGCGGCCGCTTTCAGGCGAATGCCGAACTTGCCGTTCTGTTTGATGATCTCCGGCTCCTCGAGCGTCAGCTCCTCCATATCGGGCATGACGATGCCGTAGCCCGTCTGCATCACGTCGTCGTAAGCGCTTTGCAGCTTTGCGAATTTCTTTTTGATCTCGTTCATCTCGATGAGCTTTGTGAGCAGGGCGGTTTCGTCTGCGACCTCCATGCCGGTCTTTTCGCCGAGAATTTTGAAAAACAGCGACGGCATGGGGGTAAGCTCCAGCACACACGCGCCGCTGCCGAGATCCATGCGCGCGCAGCGGACGGTTTTGAGGTCCTCGCATGCGGCGAGACTACCCGAGACCTGCTGCACCTCGCAGACCCTATGGATATCGCATGCGCCTTTCAGAGTATCGAAAATCTCTTTTTTGAGCCAGTGGTCATCGTCAAGGTCGATGATCCAGCCGGGAATATCGAGCCGAATCTCCCGCACGGGGAACTGATATAAAAGCTTCCCCAAAATGCCCTGAATGTCCTGCTCCGTGATGTCCATGCAGTTCACGGGCAGAACCGGCACGTTATAACGCTCGGAAAGCTCGTTTGCAAGCGCACGGGCTTCGTTCGTATTCGGGTAAACGCAATTTAAAAGCACAATGTACGGGCGGTTCGTGGACTTTAATTCTGCAATGACACGCGCTTCCGCTTCCTCGTATTCCTCGCGCGGTATGTCGCTGATGCTGCCGTCCGTCGTGATGACGAGCCCGATGGTCGAATGCTCCGTGATCACCTTCTGCGTACCGATCTCCGCCGCCATGTTGAACGGGATGGGGTCCTCAAACCACGGTGTGCGCACCATGCGCGGCTGCTCCTCTTCTATGTATCCGAGGGCGCTCGGCACGATGAAGCCCACGCAGTCGATGAGCCGCACCTTAAACTCCGCCGTATCGTCCATTTTTACGGTGACGGCCTGCTCAGGGATAAACTTCGGCTCGGTCGTCATGATGGTTCGGCCCGAGGCGGACTGCGGCAGCTCGTCGACGGCACGGTCGCGCGCGGCCTCATCTTCGATGTTCGGGATGACCGTCGTATCCATAAATTTCTTGATGAAGGTCGATTTGCCCGTGCGCACAGGACCGACGACGCCGATATAAATTTCGCCGTTCGTGCGCGACTGCATATCTTTATATACGCTGAATGCTTCCATAGCCATATCCTTTCCGCTGTCTTATTTTCGGCAGATGATCACGGGACGGTCTTCGCTCAAAACGTCTTCCATACAGTCATTATGCGTGCGGATGGCGCTGACGCGGGCGTGGTAGCGTTTTGCGATGTCCCAGACCTTTTCGCCGCTTGAAGCGTAATACACCGCCGCGCAGCAGGGCTCCGGCTCAGTGGCCTCATCGAGCTCCGCGCTTTCGAGTGACCGCGCGGCGTATACCACGCGCACCTGTTCTTCCATGCGCAGCTCTGCGGTGCACTCCACCGTGCTGCTGTCCGTAATGACATACTGCACAGATGTGATCTCGCCGCGCACACTGCGGCGGCCGACGATTTCTGCGGTATGGACATCGGTAAAATCGAGCATGCGCTCCGTGTAGGCAATCTGCTTCTCTTTCGTGCGGTATAAAAGGCACACGGTGAATTTTCCGCGCACGGCGGCGTTTTCTTTTTCGGTAAACGCCGTCAGCGTGAGGCCCTCACACCAAATGTCGAGCACCTGCTCGAGGTCGTTTTCGGGAACGGGTACGTTCTCCTTCACGCGCACGCTGCGCGGCGGCAGCACCTCACAGCGCTCCAGTGAGAGATTCTTGTATTTCGCCGCCCACGCGCCCTTTATGGAATACGCGTCGCACACGGTGCGCACGGTACACGACTTTGTAAACTGCACGCAGAATGTGGGCTTTAGGTAAAGATTCAGCACGGTATATTCGCCCACGCTGTCCTCACGCGGCTGCACGGTGCATTCGCCGCCAAGCACGGAGATTTGTATGGTACAGTCCTCCCCCGCGCCGGCGCACTCCACTGTCTGCGTAAACGGCAATATGCACGAAAAGCGCTCCGGCATGGCGGTATCGGAAAACGTGCGATATAAGATTTCCACACACGCCTTTCCCGTGACGGCCGCGCCGCCCGCCTGTGGCTGCACCGTATCGATCTGATACCGCACACTGCAGCGCAAAACGGTCTCAATAGGCGACTTGCCGTTTGGCAGCTCTGCGTTCTGCTCCAAAATAAACGCGTGCATCACGCAGCCCACGGCGCGGGTAACATCGTATTCTTCGCACTTTGTTTCCACACGGTCATCCGAAATGCAGTCTGCAATTTCAAGCTGCCGCACGGCGTAAGCGCGCACGGAAAGTCCCAAAGTAATGTGCAGATCGACCCTGCGGGCGTTCATGGCGCGGCAGGTCATGTGCTGCACGAACGGCTCCGCTTCCGCCGTTACGTTTTCCGCCTGTGCACGCAGCCGCACCGAACAGGTGAACTCCTTTTTCGTATCGAATCCGCGCACGCAGCCGCCTTTTGCATCAAGATATAAAACATGCATGGAAGCGCAGCCGTCGATCGTAAGGCTGTCCCCTGCCGCCGAAACGGACGTGACCTCCGGTGTGACAATACACTTTAAAATCTTCTGGATATCCGCACAGTAATCCGGCAGGGTGTATTCCGTATCTACGGGACACTCCTGCACGCCGTCAAAAATCTGTTCAAAGCCATCATAGCGCTCTGTGTTTGTTTCCATCCGCATAAGCTCTGTAACCTTCCTTTCGCTGCCCTTTGTTTCGCTACATTGTATGAGCGGAAAGCGGACAATATGACCGCCCCTTTAAACGGAAAGTTCACAGTCTGTTCCTTGAAATTAAGGACCTTTCGTGGTATATTCGTGTAGAAGAAAGAAAAAACTGCCGGAGGTTTACTATGTCTCAGGTCACAAAGCGTGCGCTTGTCGCTTCGCTTAAAAATCAGTTGCTTAAAAAGCCGCTCGATAAAGTCACCATCAGCGACATTACAGATGACTGCGGCATCAGCCGCATGACGTTTTACTATCACTTTAAGGATATTTACGACCTCATTGAATGGGCATTTGAGGAAGAAGCCAGTCGCATTTTGGAGGGCAAAAAGGACTACGATACTTGGCAGCAAGGCTACCTGCGCATTTTTGAAGATTTGAACGCAAACAAGCCGTTTATCATGAATGTTTACCGTTCCATCAGCCGTGAAAAGGTGGAAAACTACCTGTACCGCATCACCTATGATCTTCTTATACACGTGATAAACGAAAAAGCCAAAGGCATGAACGTGCGCGACGAAGACAAGAAATTCCTTGCAAATTTCTATAAATATGCCTTTGTGGGGCTTGTGTTGGACTGGATCAAGCACGACATGAAGGATGACCCAAATATAATCGTCGCCGATCTTTCCGTTGCAGTACACGGCAGTGTCTCTGCCGCGCTGGAACGGTACAGAAACGCTTAAATTTGAAATCATACGGGCAGCGCTGTTTGAGAGTATGGCGCTGCCCTTTTTTATCAAAACGCCGTTCGTGATAAAAATTTATACGCATTTGCCGCCGTGTTTAAAAACTGAACACGGCGGCTTTTCTGTATATTGTTTCGCACAAAAAGACATGCTAAGATGTAGACACAAAAACAAAAGAAACACTTTAGGAGGTTTTTTATATGTATTATGCAAGCGGCAACTATGAAGCATTTGCAAGACCGAAGAAGCCGGAGGGCGTAGACCAAAAATCGGCGTATATCGTCGGCAGCGGTCTGGCAGCCCTTACAGCAGCGTGCTACCTGGTGCGCGACGGCCAGATGAAAGGCGAGCATGTGCACATCCTCGAAAAAGAGCAGCTCGCGGGCGGCGCATGCGACGGCTGGAAGTTTGAAAACGTCGGCTACGTGATGCGCGGCGGCCGTGAAATGGACAACCACTTTGAAGTCATGTGGGACCTGTTCCGTTCCATTCCGTCCATTGAGACCGAGGGCGTTTCCGTTTTGGACGAATACTATTGGCTTAACAAAGAAGACCCGAACTACTCCCTGTGCCGCGCGACCGTGAACCGCGGCGAGGACGCCCACACAGACGGCAAGTTCGATATTTCCGATAAGGGCGCTATGGAGATCATGAAGCTGTTCTTCACGCCGAACGAAGATTTACAGAACAAGCGCATCACGGACGTATTCGACGACGAGGTGCTGAACTCCAACTTCTGGCTCTACTGGCGCACAATGTTCGCCTTTGAAAACTGGCACTCCGCGCTTGAGATGAAGCTGTATATTCAGCGCTTTATCCACCACATCGGCGGTCTGCCGGATTTCAAGGCACTGCGCTTTACAAAGTACAACCAGTATGAGTCCATGATTCTGCCGATGGTGAAGTACCTTGAAAGCTACGGCGTGCAGTTTCACTTCGGCGTGAAGGTCACAAACGTCGAGTTTGACTGTAACAAACAGCGCAAGCTTGCAACGCGCATCGACACGCTGCGCGACGGCAAGGAAGAGCACATCGACCTCACCGAAAACGACCTTGTGTTCATCACGAACGGCGGCTGTGTGGAGAATTCCTCTATCGGTGACCAGAACACGCCGGCTAAGTTCAATACCGAAATCCGCGAGAGCGGCGGCTGGGATATGTGGCGCAAAATTGCCGCGCAGGACCCCTCTTTCGGTCACCCGGATAAGTTCTGCAGCGATCCTGAGCAGACGAACTGGATGAGCGCCACCGTTGAGACGCTCGACGACCGCATCATTCCGTATATCAAGAACATCTGCAAGCGCGACCCGTTCAGCGGCAAGGTCGTCACCGGCGGCATTGTTTCCGTAAAGGATTCCTCCTGGCTTTTAAGCTGGACCATCAACCGCCAGCCGCAGTTCAAAGCACAGCCGAAGGGGCACTGCCTTGTGTGGGTCTATGGCCTGTTCTCCGACAAACCCGGCGATTACGTCAAAAAGCCGATGCGCGCGTGCACCGGCAAGGAGATCTGCATGGAATGGCTGTATCACATCGGTGTACCGGAGGATCAGATTGAAGAGCTTGCGGAGACAAGCGCCAACACCGTGCCGTGCATGATGCCGTATATCACCGCATTCTTCATGCCTCGCGCATACGGCGACCGCCCGGACGTTGTGCCTGCGGGCGCTGTGAACTTTGCGTTCCTCGGTCAGTTCGCCGAAACGAAGCGCGACACCATTTTCACGACGGAATATTCCATGCGTACCGGCATGGAGGCCGTATACACGCTGCTGAACGTAGACCGTGGCGTGCCGGAGGTCTGGGGCAGCGTATACGATTTACGCGCGCTGCTTGATGCCACCGTTAAACTCCGCGACGGCAAGAAAGTGACCGATATGGACCTCGGTCTCATCGAGCGCCTTGTTCTGAAAGAAGCGCTGAAGAAAACTGAGCACACGGACATTGAAAAGCTGCTCAAGGAATATAACGTGATCTAAGCTTTCTCAAATTCAATCATAACGTAATACGCAAAAGGCTCACTGTTCCCCGCAGTGAGCCTTTTTGTTATGTGCAGTTTTGTGTTATGTCTCTTGCGGCAGCTTTCTGATGCCGAACATATGCCGCAGCATGAAGCCGATGAACCCTTTGCCGTTGACGATGACGACCTTCATAAAATACCGTTCCTTTCCGAGATCATAATGTGCGCAGCACCGCTACGCCGAGTGCGACAAGAATCACGGCGGCGATGAACAGCACGAGCCCCTGCGGGGAGATCTGCGCAAGCACCATGCCGAGCCCGAATGAAACGGCGCACAGTGCGCGCAGTTTTCGGTCCCGAAAGCATGGGTTATTGCAGCATTTCGGCATTCGCATAGAAAAGCACCTCCGTTTACCGAAGCTCCCTTACGGGGTCATTCCAGTATATACGGAGATGCATCATTTGGTTACGGATTATTTTTCGGTATCTTTTTTGTCTTCCGTTTCGGGCAGGCGGCTTTGAATCTCGCTTTGCGGCGGTTCTGCCGGCATATCCTTCGGCGTGTAGACAATGACGAGTGCGCAGCCGATGTTCACGCGAATTTCCGCACGGTCGGAGATAATGCAGTTGCTCACGCCCATTAAAGACGAACCCGCAGAGAGGTCTTTTTTCTCCAGCGGATACTGAAGGCCCTCATACGTCAGGTTACAGGAAGAGCCGTCAAACGGGAACACGGAGACCGTGGCGCCTTTCAGCTCCGTCAGCACAATACGCCCGCAGCGCACAACGAACACCTTGGTGTCTTCCGTACACAGCACCGCGCTGCCGCCGTGCTTGGAGATATACAAAAGCACATCGAGATTCGCCATGGAGTGATCGAAGCGATCGCCGCCGAGGCCGCCGATAAGCACGAATGTCTTATAGCCGAGCTTCTGCCCCACCATGACGGCGCCCATCATATCGGTAACGTCCTTTTCAACGGGGAGCTTAATGGTGCGGATCGTCTCCGGCGGGCGCTTTGCGGCGGAGTCAAAATCGCCGATGACAAGGTCGGGGCGAACGCCGTACTGCACAGCGGTGTCGTAGCCCGCATCCGCACAGATGACGTAGTGCTCTTTCGGATCGAATTCTTCAAAAACGGCGCCGGACGCCAGCGGAGCCGCGCCGATGATCATACATTTTTTGTCTTTGATAACTGCCATTCCTTTATGTCCTTCACTTCGTTATACATTGCAATGTAACTGTCTATGCGGGAGCGGGAGATTTTCCCCTCTTCCACAGCCTTCAATACCGCGCAGCCTTTTTCGCAGGTATGCGAGCAGGAGGTAAATTTGCATTCGCCGAGGTACGGTGCAAACTCCCTGAATCCCTCCGGCAGCTCTTCCTTGCGGAACAGCTCGTAACGCTCGATATCCATGGTGGAAAAGCCGGGCGTATCGGCCACATAGCCGCCCTCCACGGGGTACAGCTCCACGTGACGCGTGGTGTGGCGGCCGCGGCCGAGCTTTTTGCTGGTCTCACCCGTTGCAAGCTCCAGCTCCGGCACAAGCAGGTTCAAAAGCGTGGATTTGCCCACGCCGGAGTTACCCGTAAATGCGGAGATGCAGCCCGTAAGCTCCGGGCGCAGGTCATCCACGCCCACGCCGTCCGCCGCCGAGACGAAGTAGCACCGAATGCCGATGCTTCCGTAAATGTCTTTCAGCTCCGTCGTATCGCTTAGGTCGGTCTTTGTGAACACGAGCACAGGCTCGATGCCCTTTAGCTCCGCCGCGGCGATGGTTTTATCGATGATGAGAGTGCTGGGCTGTGGGTCGCAGACGGAAGACACGACAAACAGCTTATCGAGGTTTGCAAGCGGCGGGCGCACAAGAAAGTTTTTGCGCGGCAAAATCTCCTGCACGTAGCCCTCATCGTTCGCGTCCACTTCAATGCGGACGCGGTCGCCGGCATACGGCGAAATTTTATCTTTACGGAACTTGCCTCTTGCGCGGCAGGCGTGCAGCACATCGCCGCACTGCACGTAGTAGAACCCGCCGATGCCCTTGATGACCAGCCCTTCTTTCATTTCGCCCATATTAATCTTCGTGCGCCGTGACCGAGCCGTCAGACCCGCTCATGTCGCCGCCGTTGTCCGGCGTCGGGGTCGGTTCCGGCTCCGGCGTTGCATACGACTGCTGCGAGGTCACGTTGATGCTCTGCGTGGTGTAATCAATCTCCGCCGTGATATACTGCTGGTCGTTCAGCGTGATGACGAGGTTCGCGCGGCCTTTGCCCGTGAACGTCATGTTGGAGTACGGAGAAGTTGAGGGGTTCACCGTGCGCGTCTCAATGAGCGTACCGTCCACGTAGATCTTCATCGTAAGATCATCCGATACGCCGCCGGGCAGCGGAATGTCGTAATAGACATCTTTCTGTGCGCCCTTGCCGGAGCTGACCGTTACGGTGACGACCGAGCCCTTCTTCGCCTTTTCGCCCTCGTTCGGGGAAACGGAAAGCACGGTATTTTCGTCCTTGTCGCTCTCGTCGTCGTATTCTGTTGTGACCACAAAGCCTGCGGCTTCCAGCTCCTCTTTCGCGGTGCTGTACTGGTAGCCGACGATGTTCGGGATCACGGCGCTTTCCGTAGACGGGCCGGAGCTGACGTAGATTGTGACCGTGGTGCCGGTAGAAACGGTAGAGCCTGCCGCCGGGTCGGTCTTGACGACGTAACCGACTGCGGTGTCGTCATCGGCGACCGCCTGAATCTTCGGTGAAAGATTCAGTGCCTTCAGTGCGTCATACGCATCCTGCTGCTTGTAGCCCTTCACGTCTTCCACAACGACCTGCTCGGCCTCGCCGTTGACGGTGAGCGAAACGGTCTTGCCCTTTTTCACGGTCATGCCGGCCGCCGGGGTCTGGCGCAGCACCTCACCCGGCTGCTTGCTGGGCACATTGCCGTAGGTAATTTCAAACGTGAGGTCCGCATATTCACTGTTTCCCTCTATATCGGACGCATAAATCATCCCGACAAATTTCGGCAGGACGATCTCATCGGAGGTTGTATTCGTAGAAGCCATTAGATTCTGGAAATACCTCCAACCGAAAATACCTCCTACCACAAGGGCCACAACAATGACAGCCGCCACGATGCCCTTGATGATGTTGGAAGCGCGCGCGCCGTTTTTGGAACGCACATATTCTTCTTCGTACTCGTAGTTGTCGTTATACTTCTGCGGCGCTGCGTTCTGCTGCACGTTGCCGTAAATATCCGCAGAGGTGCCCGCATACGCGCGGTCTACCTGCTCGCCGTAGTGGAACACAATTTCCGGGTTGCGGCGGAAGCGCTCCACGTCCTCCAGCATATCCGCTGCCGAGGGGAAGCGCTGCGCCGGGTTTTTCTCCATGGCGTGCATCGTAATCTCTTCAAGGCCCTTCGGAATGGACGGGTTGATGCGCGAGGGCGGTGTGGGCTCTGCCTGCATCTGCATGATGGCGACGGAGACCGCGTTATCCGCAACGAACGGCAGCTGACCCGTGAGCATTTCATACAGCATGACACCCACGGAATAAATATCGGCCTTATCGTTGATATAACCGCCGCGCGCCTGCTCCGGCGCGATATAGTGCACAGAGCCGATGGCCTTGTCGGTCATGGTCTGCGTTTCTGCCTGCGAGAAGCGTGCAATGCCGAAATCCGTCACCTTAATGGTGCCGTCCTCGAGCAGCATGATGTTCTGCGGCTTGATGTCTCTGTGAATGATACCCTTTTCGTGGGCGTGCTGCAAAGCGCGGAGGATCTGCACCGTAAAGTACAGCGCCTCTCTCCATTTGATCTCGCCCTGCTGCTCAATATACTGCTTCAAGGTGATGCCGTCGATATACTCCATGACGATGTACTGAATGCGGTCACCAAAGCTGACATCATAGACCTTGACAATATTCGGGTGCGAAAGCACCGCAATGGCTTTCGATTCATTGCGGAAACGGCGCAGAAAATCGCTGTTGCCCGCAAGCTCTTCCTTTAAAATTTTAATGGCAACCCAACGCTTTTCAATATTGTCATACGCCTTGTACACATACGCCATACCGCCTACGCCGAGAAGCTCGTGGATCTCATAGCGGCCGTCTAAACGTTTACCAATATATTTATCCATTCTTTTTCATCCTTTCTCAGCGGTTCTCGATCACCGCGACGGTCACATTATCGCTGCCGCCCTTGCTGTTTGCATAGCGGATCAGCTCATCGGCGAGTTCTTCTCCCTGATAGTTGCTGATGAAAAGCAGCAGCGTGTCGCGCTCTAAGTAATTGCTCAGGCCGTCTGTGCAGGAAAGCGCCAGATCGCCGGGCTCGAATTTATAGCAGCCGTAATCGCACTCCACCTCGGGGTGCACGCCCACAACGCGCGTGATGAGGTTGCGCTGCGGGTGCACGCGCGCCTCGTCCTCCGTGATGGCGCCGCTTTCCACAAGCTGCTGCACAAAGGAATGGTCGGTCGTAACCTGTTTTACGCCAAGCGCCGTCTTTAAGTAACAGCGGCTGTCGCCTGCGTGGGCAATGTGCAGCACGCCGCCCGCCGCAATGCTGACGACAACCGTGGTGCCCATACCGTTTAAGGCCGGGTCTTCCTGCGCGCGGTGCAGCACCGCCGCGTTCGCGTCATTGATTGCATGCAACATTATGTCGCGCACTGCGTCTTCTTCCATATCCGGCGTGTAGTTTTCCGTGATCGCTTTGCAGATGGCGTCGCAGGCAACACTGCTTGCAATGTTGCCGCCGTTTACGCCGCCCATGCCGTCGCAAACCACGGTCCACGCGCTGCCGTCCGAAAAAGTGCCACAGCGGCAGATGTCCTGGTTAGAGCTGCGCACCTGTCCGATATCCGTTTTGCATACCGCGTACATTAGACTGTACCTCCCTGTTCATTGCGTCGGCGGAGCTGTCCGCAGGACGCTTCTATATCCGATCCGAGCGTGCGCCGGACGGTAGCGGTGATGCCTCGTTTTTCGAGGATCGCCGTGAATTTTCTGAGTCTCTCCTCCCCGCTTTTGCGGTAGCCTGTGCCGGTGACGTCATTTACCGGAATGAGGTTCACGTGGGCGATGATGCCGCGCAGGCGGGATGCAAGCTCGTTTGCGCAGGCATCGCTGTCGTTCACACCGCTGATCATAGCGTATTCAAAGGAGATGCGACGGCCCGTTACGTCGGAATAATAGCGGCAGGCTTTTAAGAGCTGCTCCACGTTCCACTTGCGGTTGACCGGCATGGTGCGGCTTCTGATCTCGTCGTTCGGCGCATGCAGCGAAACGGAAAGCGTCAGCTGCAACTTGCGGTCGGCAAGGTCGTAAATTTTTTCGACAAGCCCGCAAGTTGAAAGCGAAATATGCCGCATACCTATATTAAGCCCGTTTTCTGACGAAACAAGCTCCAAAAATCTTAAAACATTCTTATAATTGTCGAGCGGCTCGCCCATGCCCATCAAAACGACATTCGAGATGCGCTCGCCGATGTCCTTCTGCGCCGTCTGGATTTCCGAAATCATCTCACTCGGCAAAAGATCGCGCGAAAAGCCGCTTTTGCCCGTGGCACAGAACGTGCAGCCCATTTTGCAGCCCACCTGTGTGGAAATGCAAATGGAGTAGCCGTGTTTATATTTCATGAGGACGGATTCGATCATCTCACCGTCGTTCAAGCGGAAAAGGTACTTTTTGGTGCCGTCTATTTTGGAAACGCGCCGAATGGCGATCTCCGTATTTCGTATTTCAAAGCTTTCTTTTAAAGCAACGCGCAGATCTTTGGAAAGGTCCGTCATCTCGTCAAACGAGGTCGCGCCGCGCTGATGCAGCCAGCGGTATACCTGCGCTGCGCGGAATTTTTGCAAGCCGCGCAAGGCAAAGTCCTCCTGCAGCTCCGAAAGCAGCATGGATTTTATATCGGTCAACGCTTCGTCTCCTTCCCTGTTTCTGTTTTTCTGCGCATGGCGGCGGCGAAAAAGCCGTCTCCGCCGTGGTCCATGGGCATCATGGTACGCATGAATTTCGGTTCGTTCACCGTGTGGGATATGCCCTCCGCTTCGGGCAGATCATACGGTTCAAACTCCGGATGGCACTTTAAAAATTCGGTCACCACCGCGCCGTTTTCCGCATTGCGCAACGTGCACGTGGAATAAAACAGTATACCGCCCGGACGTACAAGCTGTGCGGAATGCTCCAAAATTTTGAGCTGCAACGCAGGCAACTCTTTAAAGCTCTCCTGCTTTTTGTAGCGGATTTCCGGCTTGCGTCGAATAACCCCGAGTCCGGAGCACGGCACATCGCACAGCACGCGGTCGTACTGCTTTTCACACACACCGGTCGCGGCATCGCGCACGGCGGCGTGAATGATGCTCAAGCCTAATCTCTCCGCGCCTTTTTTGATGAGGTTCACGCGACCTTTGTATAAATCGAACGCATCGAGCACGCCTGTGTTTTCCATATATTCCGCAAGCGTGAAGCTCTTGCCGCCCGGCGCTGCACAGACATCCGCAAGCCGCTCTCCGGGTTGCGGTGAAACAAACGCACACAAAAGCTGCGAAGAAAGATCCTGCACATGGAATTTGCCTTCCGCAAAGCCCGGCAAACCGGTAACATCGCCCGTGCCGTGCACGCAAAGGGCGTTTTGGAGCACCGCTTTCTCCGCGGTGTTTTCCGGCAGCGATTGTATCAAATCGTCCGCCGTGGTCTTTAGCGGATTTATGCGGATATACGTTTCCGCCCGCTCGGACATAGCCTTTAACAAATCTATGCAAACGGTCTCGCCGTAATCCTTTTTAAAGCTCTCGATGATCGGCTGCGGAATGTTATAGCGAACGCTGAGGTCATCTTCGGGAATGATTACCTCGTGCCAACCACGCGCAAAGCTGCGCAGCACACCGTTCACGAAGTTTTTATACTGTCCGCGCCGATATTCTGCCGCGCACAAAACGGCCTCGTTCACGGCGGCGGAATCCGGCACACGGTCAAGGTACATCATTTGGTACACGGCGATACGCAAGATGTTGAGCACCGTGCCGTCCAGCTTCTGCTTCGGTTTTGCGAGAAACTTGCGAATATAAAAATCGAGCGTCAGACGCTTTTCCAAAACACCATAGAAAATGGTGGAGGCCAGCGCCGCGTCGCGCGGAGAAAGCTCCGCCGCGCGAATGGCTTTATCGATGACAATGTTCGAGTAACCCTCGTTTTCCGTCACCTCGGAAAGCGCCGTAAGCGCCGTTTTTCGGGAAGAAGTCGCCATATTACTGAACCTTCGCCTTTGCTTCTATCGCGTGACCGCGCAGATAATCGCTGCCGCGCATACGCTTGCCGTTTTCCGGCTGAATTTCAATGAGCTGCACGGCATTTTCGCCGCAGCAAACGGCCATTTCGCCGCCGATCACCGCAATTTCTCCCGGTTCGCCTTTGCCGACAACGACTTTCGTCCTGTGCAGTTTCATGCGCTTGCCCTCTAGCGTGAAAAACGCGGACGGCCAGGGGTTCAAACCGCGCACAAGGTCGTGCACGCGCTCGGCGGGCTGTGTCCAATCGATTGCGCCCATCTCCTTACGGATCATCGGCGCGTGGATTGCTTCCGCATCGTTCTGCGGCTGCGGGGTGATGGTGTCGAGATTATCAATGGTATCGACGAGCAGCTCAGCACCGAGCACCATCAGGCGGTCGAAAAGCTCGCCTGCAGTCTCGTCTTCACCAATAGGCGTTTCCGCTTTCGCCAGCATGTCGCCGGTGTCTATGCCATCTGCCATCTGCATGATGGTCACACCGGTGATTTTATCGCCGTTCAGCACCGCCCACTGGATCGGCGCGGCGCCGCGGTACTTCGGCAGCAAAGAGCCGTGCACGTTGATGCACCCGCGCGGCGGGATGTTCAGCACACGCGGCGGCAGAATCTTTCCATACGCCGCAACAACGATGAGCTCCGGCGCAAGCGCCTTCAAATACGCTATTTCGTCTTCATTATTTTTAAATGTCGTCGGCTGACGCACTTCAATGTTGTGTGCCATTGCCGTTTCTTTTACGGGCGGCGGCAGTAGCTTGTGCCCCCTGCCCTTCGGCTTATCCGGCTGGGTATAGACCGCCAAAATCTCATGGCCGCGCTCCAGAAGCGCGTTGAGGCTCGGTACGGCAAAATCCGGTGTGCCCATGAATACGATGCGCATGGAAATTCCTCCTTTTTCTCTAAATTCTGTCTTAGCTTTCCAGCTCGTCCGGCTCCAGCATGCGGCTGGCGCGCGTGACAAAGCATACGCCGTTCAGGTGGTCAATTTCATGGCAGAACGCACGGGCCAGCAGCTCTGTGCCGCTGATTTCAAACGTTTTGCCGTTTCTGTCCTGTGCGCGGACGGTGACGTTCATCGGGCGCTTGACCATGCCGAACTCACCCGGGAACGAGAGGCAGCCCTCTGCGCCGTCCTGCTCGCCGGAAGTTTTGATGATTTCCGGGTTGATAAGCTCAATGCGGCCCTCGCCGACATCGATGACGACGATGCGGCGCAGCAAACCGACCTGTGGTGCAGCAAGGCCGACGCCGTTTGCGTCCTCCATCGTCTCGTACATATCGTCAAGCAGCGTACAAAGCTTCTCGTCGAATTTTTCGACCGGGCGGCACATTTTGGTCAGCACGTCGTCGCCCTTTTTCACAATATTTCTAAGCGCCATTTGCGGCACTCCTTTCCTGTGAATTAAAATTTCTTTTACAAAATCGCATCGGGATTCGGGTCTGCATACGCGGTAACGCTCAAAAAGCGCTTATCGCTTGAAAACGCGCTCAAAAGCATCGCAATGGCATCCCGAAACGCCTTGGAATTCTTGTATTTCATGATAATCTTATATCGGTATTTGCCGCCCATACGCGACACGGATGCCGCAGAGGCGCGTAATAAACGCAGCGGCAAGTTGGGATAGTCCCGGCGGAACGTCTCTGCAAGCAGCGCGGAGAAATGCTCCGCTGCCGCACGCACGGTGCCTTCCTTTTCGCCCACAAAGCCGATTTGCAAAAGATCCGCAAACGGCGGGTACAGCATGGCTCTTCTGAACCGAATTTCCGTTTCAAAAAAGCTTTCATAATCCTGCGCGGCGGCAAGGTGCAGGTACGGGTTTTCCGGCACATGCGTTTGAATGAGCGCCGTGCCGCGGTAGCGCCCGCGCCCCGCACGCCCCACGACCTGCGTGAGCAAGTCGAATGTGCGCTCGTTGCTGCGGTAATCGTCGCTGTATAAGGATTGATCCGCCGAAAGCACGCCGACAAGCGTGACGTTTTCAAAATCGAGCCCCTTTGCAACCATCTGCGTGCCGATCATGATGTCATACTCGCCGTTTGCAAACGCGTTGAGCTTCTTTTCAAGTGCGTATTTGTTCGCGGTGGTATCGGTATCCACGCGCAGGATGCGCGCCTCCGGGAACGCCTCTCGCAGCTGATCTTCCGCCTTCTGCGTGCCGCCGCCGGAAAAGGTCAGCTCACCGCCGCACGCCTTACAGCGCACGTAAGCCGGTTCGGAATGGCCGCAGTAGTGGCACATCAGACGATTATTCGCCGCGTGGTATGTCATGGAAATGGAGCAGTTCGGGCACGCGGCGACCGTTTTGCAGTCCTTGCACACGGCATACGTGTGGTAGCCGCGGCGGTTGAGCAGCAAAATGGACTGCCTGCCCGCGCGGATATTTTCGGAGACTGCACGCGCCAGCGCCATGCTGATCATCGGCTTGCCGCGGTAGAGATCTTCGTTGTTCATATCGACAAGCTGCACCGTGGGCACAACGGCATCGCCGTAGCGGTGGTGCAGCGCGTGGTAGCGGTACTTGCCGCTTTGCGCCATGTAGTAGGACTCAACAGACGGCGTAGCGGAGCATAAAAGGCAGTAAGCGCGGTTATAATTCACGCGAAACTTCGCGATGTCCCGTGCGTGGTAGCGCGGCGTGCTCTCCGATTTATACGTACTCTCCTGCTCCTCATCCATGACGATGAGCCCGAGATTCTGCACAGGCGCAAACACGGCAGAACGCGTGCCAACGACAATTTTCGCCCTGCCGGTGCGCACGCGCTTCCACTCATCCATGCGCTCGCCAACGGAAAGCCCGCTGTGGAAAACCGCAACGGTATCGCCGAACGCCGCCGTAAACACGGCAAGCGTCTGCGGGGTAAGAGAAATCTCCGGCACCGTGACGATGACGCCCTTGCCAACAGTAAGCACATGGCGAATGACATGCAGGAACACGGCGGTTTTACCGGAGCCCGTCACACCGTAGAGCAGACCGACCATCGGTTCTGCCGCATCGCATTCGCGCAGAATGTCATTTGCCACATTCATCTGCTCTGCCGAAAGCGTCTGCGGCAGCCTGATGTCTGCCATTTCCTGCTTTGGGCGTCGGAAGCGCTCGACTTCAAAAATCTCCGCTGCGCCCTTATCGGCAAGCGTGCGGATGATACCCGCACTCACGCCGGTATAGTAGCTCAGCTCGCGCACGGTTACAGTGCCGATGGCGCACAGCGTATCGAACGCGCTTTGCTGCTTCGGAGTCAGCTTGCCGGAAAAATCCGGCACGGCACAGACCATGCGCGTCGTGGCATCCGCCGCATTGCGGGACGCCGCGTTTTCGCGTATGACCGTGCCGTTTTCGAGCAGCGAAAGCAAATCGCTGCTTTTTTCTTCTATGCCGAGCCTTTCGGTGAGTTCTGCGCCGGTAAGTCCGTTCTTTGCCGCCGTCAGCGCTGTGATAATCTGCCACGCGGTATCCGTGAACGCTTCGCGGTCATAGTTTTTGAACGCGGCATTCATGCGATAGCGGTTTACGAGCTTATAGCCGATGCCGGCGGGAATCATGACCTTTACAGCATCGTACAGTGTGCAGAAGCAGCGGCTTTTCATCCATGGGATGAGCGCCAGCATTTCGTCATCCAAAAGCGGCTCTTTGTCCAAAACAGACGCGATGGCTTTCAGCTTTTGCCCTGCGCCGCTTTCATACGACGTAGAGAGCACCATGGCGACGCGCGTGCGGTTGCCTGTGCCGAACGGCACAGTAACGCGTACGCCCGGACGTACCGCCGTTTCCAATGCCTGCGGCACACTATACGTAAACGGCTTATCAAACCGATATGTGGTATTCTCCAAGGCCAACTGCGCCAGCAAAGCAAAAACTCCCTTTACGGTAAATTAGCCGTCAATCTCGTCCGGCTCGATGATCTTATACTTCTCATCGACGAAGTCCTGCACGGCCAAATCAACCGGCTTTTCAACGATGATTTCATTGTTGTCTTCCGCTTCCTGTGTTATTTCTCTTGCGCGCTTTGCAACGGCGATAACAACGGAATAATAGCTCTTGTGCGGGGTTTTAATGATGTTACAGGACGGTTTAAGCATGGTTCAGGATCCTTTCTGCTATATCTTTTTCGCGGGAAACACGCAGCTTCTCCGCGGCTAAAATGGCTTCTATATCAAGCACGGCCTGTTCGACCGTGTCGTTGATGACGGCGTAATCGTAATCTTTTACGCAGCGGATCTCGTCTGCCGCGGCAGCGAGACGCTTCTCTATAACTTCTTCTGTTTCGGTGCCTCTGCCGCGCAGACGCTCTTCAAGCACCTTTAAGGACGGCGGCAGGATGAAAAGGCTCACGCAGTCCGGCGCGACTTTTTTAATCTGTCTGCCGCCCTGCACCTCAATCTCAAGCACGACATCGTGCCCTTCCTCAAGCCACTTTTCAACCGGCGCTTTCGGCGTGCCGTAGAAGTTGTCGCAGTATTCTGCATATTCGAGCATCGCATGGTTTTCGATGTTCGTTTTGAACTCGTCTTTTGTGATGAAGTAATAGTGCACGCCGTGTTCCTCCCCCGGGCGCGGGGCGCGCGTGGTGGCGGAAACGGACATTTTAAGATTCTCATTGCGGCGGAACAATTCTTTTAAAATGGTCCCCTTGCCGCCGCCGGAGGGCGATGAAACGACAACAAGCAGTCCTCTTTTTTTCATCGGAAACATTCCTTTCTTTTCCGTTATTTATACATTCGGGGCTTCCGCTTCAACGGGATCTTCTGCCTTTTCGCCGGTGTTAAAGCGGTTTGCAACGGTCTCCAGCTGCAAAGCGGAAAGCACCACATGGTCACTGTCCATGATGATGACGGTGCGTGTTTTTCTGCCGCACGTGGCATCGATCAAGGCGCCGCGTTCCCTTGAATCCTGCACGATGCGCTTAATCGGAGCGGATTCCGGGCTGACAATGGCGATCATGCGCTCTGCGGAAATCATGTTGCCAAAGCCGATGTTCACAAGCTGCATAATAAACGCTCCTTACTCGATGTTCTGGATCTGCTCGCGGATCTTTTCAATCTCGGCCTTGATATCCACCACCATGTAGGCGATCTTGGAATCGCTGGCCTTCGAGCCGATCGTATTCGCTTCGCGGTTCATTTCCTGTACAAGAAAATCCATTTTTCGACCGGAGGGCTCTTCGGCGCTCAAGAACGCCTTAAGCTGGTCGAAATGGCTGCGCAGACGCACGGTTTCTTCCGCCACGGCGACCTTATCCGCAAAAATGGCGGCTTCGGTCAAAATGCGCTGCTCGTCGATCGTGGTGTCATTCAGTACCTCGCGCAGCTTTGCTTCCAGACGCTCGCGGTATTCCGTGACGGTCTCCGGGGAGCGCTCTTCAATCTGCCCGACGATGTTTAAAATCGTCTCTGCACGAGACATGACGTCCTCGTAAAGACGCTGTCCCTCCGTCTCGCGCATTTGAATAAACGCGTCCACCGCTTTTTCAGCAACCTGCTTCACGTCTGCCCAAATGGCTTCCTCATCCTCCGGCGCCTTGTGCACGGAAAAAATATCGGGGTAGCGCGAAAGAGAATTGACGGTAACGGTGTCCGGCAGATGGTAGCGCTCGGAAAGCTCGCGGAACGCCGCAATATAACCCGCGGCAAGCGAGTGGTTCACACTGACGACGACATCCGTGTCCTCCAGTGTCTCAATGCTCAAATAAAAATCGATCTTGCCGCGTGCCACACGGCTCTGCACGTAGGTTTTCAGCTTATCCTCAAGGAATCCGTAGCCGCGCGTCACACGGGGAGAAAACTCAAAATACTTGTGGTTGACCGATTTCAGCTCCGCCGTAATGTGTCTGCCGTTGACGGTTTCTTCGCAGCGGCCGTACCCGGTCATGCTTTTCAGCATAGGATCATCTCTTTTCTAAAATTCTGTCTATGTTTTTCGGGATATTTTGTGTTCCTCACAGAGGACATAGTACCCGACTTTAATTCTATCAAGATATTTTACCATTTTAAGCCGGAAAATGCAACCTATCGCGGGCGAAAATCGGAATTTTCGGAAAAAACAAAACACCGCAGGCAGCAGCCCGCGGCAATTTTGAGGCAATACCGCATAAAGAGGTTTCGCTTTGCGGCATTTTGAGTTTTATTCGTAATGCACGATGAGGCTCATCGGCGCTTCGGCGTGATCTTCCGCAACCGTAAACCCGCGCTGCTTGAAGAAATCAAAAAAATCCGGGAATGCGGTGCGGATGTGATTCATGCCGTTCGTCTCGCCGAACGACGCGGCGGAGCGCATAAGTGTATCGAGCACAAAAGTCGTCATGGGGTCGGGCTTTGCTTTTGTGAAATCGGTCTGCCCGGAGACGGAAAAGCCGTAGAATACAAGCGTGTCGTCTTCAAGCGCGACGACGACATAGCCGAGCGTTTCTTCGCTATCCGCCATCACAAGCACACGGCCGTTATCGGGTGCGCCCTCTGTTTTTGCCAGCAGGGCGGCTTCTTCTGTTTTTTCCGCCATTGGTACGATTTGCAGCATTTTGTTTTTCCTCCTCGCGCTGTGTGTTTTGCGCGTTTCCTTTTTTCTGTGCGGCGGCGCGTAATCTGCGCACTTCGTCCGGGGTCAGGTCACGGAAGCGCCCCTGCGGCAGCATGCCGAGCTTCACCGCGCCGATGGCCGTGCGCTTCAGTCTGGCCACTTCAAGGCCCACGGCTTCACACATGTTGCGGATCTGGCGGTTGCGGCCCTCATGCAGCACGAATTCCAGCACCACGCGGCCGGGCTGCTGCTCCAAAACACGCACGGAAGCCGGGGCGGTCATTCTGCCGTCGATTTCCACACCGACCGCAAGGCGCGTCAGCTGTTCTTCTGTCACGCCGGGGCGCACCGTAACACGGTACACCTTCGGCACATGCGTAGACGGGTGCGCGATGAGATTTGCAAAATCGCCGTCGTTTGTCATGAGCAGCAAGCCCTCGGAGTCTTTATCAAGGCGGCCGATGGGGAACAATCTCACAGGCAGCTCCTCCACAAGCTCGCTGACGCACTTTCTGCCGCGGTCGTCGGACATGGAGGTCAAATAGCCGCGCGGCTTATGCACCATTATGTACACCTTTTCGTCCACGGTCTGCACGCGCTGACCGTCTACGGTAACCTTGTCTTTCTTCACGTCCACCTTGTCGCCGATCTGCGCGCGGACGCCGTTGACCGCAACGCGCCCCGCCGCGATCATCTCCTCTGCCTTGCGGCGCGAAGCGATGCCGCACTCCGCAAGCATCTTTTGCAGCCTTGTATCTTTAGCCATAGTTCAAAACCTTTCTCTGTATCTCTCAATTTATAAAGCTTGTGCTTCTCAAAAAGCGGGCAAACCACTTTTGAAACCACGTGCGTTCGTCCTTTTGCAAAGCACAATCTTTGCTTGAAACAAGCGGTGTTTCCTTTAGAACCTTGCCGTTCACGCTGTACCGCACGCAGCCGATCACGTCACCTTTTTCTACCGGTGCATACACAAATTGCGGCAGAATGCACCCCGCCGTGACCGTCACATCTTTCGGCAAAACGGCGCTTTCCTGCGTTTGGAGCGTGAGACTTATGCACTCTTTTTCACCGCCGACAACGGGAAGCGAAACCGGCTGAAAACCCACCGTATATGTTCGCTCTGCAAGCTGTGCAAAGCCGTAATCGTACAAATTCATGTGGTCGTTCCAGTCATCCGGGGCATTTAATGTCACACAAATGAGCCGTGCGTCGTCCCGCTCTGCGGAAGACACAAGGCAGCGCCCGGCCTTTTTCGTAAAGCCCGTTTTGATGCCCGTGCAGTCCGGGTACAGCTTTAGTAAACGATTGTGATTTTCATACCGCACGGTTTTTTCGGGCGAAATAAACGGTACGGAAAGCGTCGTCCGCCCCACCGCCGCGGCAAACTCTTCATTTTGCATCGCTTCTGCGGCAAGCAGCGCCATGTCATACGCCGTGGAGCCGTGCCCCTCGGCATCGAGCCCCGAGGGCGTGACGAAATGCGTCTGCATCATATGAAGCTCTGCGGCGCGCGCGTTCATTTTCTCGGAAAATGCTTCCGTCGAATCGGACAGATACAGCGCTATCGCATTCGCACCATCGTTGCCGGAAGCCATCATCATGCCGCGGGCGATGTCGCCGAGTGCAAGCATCTCCCCGGCGCGCAGCCCCATAGAGGAGCCCTCCACGCTTATCATTTCCGGCGTGATCGTCACGGGATCACCCCTATGCTCACTTTCAAATGCCAGCAGCGCCGTCATGATTTTCGTCGTGCTCGCAACGGGCAGTACCTCGCGGCTGTTCTTTTCAAATAAGACCGTGCCGCTCACGGGCTCATACAGTACGGCGGCATACGCCGAAACGCTTACGGACTCCGCCGTCTCTGCCGAAACAGGCAGACTGCCCCACACAAAAACGACCGCCAGCAAAACACAAAGTATCTTTCGCAAAAATCACCACCTGCCACGGCATGTATACGCGGCAGGCGGCTGGATTATACAATCAATACTGCGGGGGTAGGGAAATATCCTCGTCCTCTTTATCTTTCTTATCCTTGTTGAAAAGTCCGGCGATCTTGTCCACTACGTCCGGCACACTCGCCACAACGCGATCGACAGACGAAACATACGGCTCAATCTGCAAAATGCGCACATTGCCGTTCGAGATTACCAAAAACGCAATAGGCTGAATGGTAATGCCCGCGCCGCTGCCGCCGGCAAAGAGGCCCTTTTCCGGCTGCGCTTTAGAAGGCAGGTCGGAGCCGCCGCCTGCAAAGCCGTAGCTCACACGCGAAACCGGGATGACCGTGGTGCCGTCCGGCGCGGTGATGGGATCGCCGATAACGGTGTTAACGTCCACCATTTCCTTGATTTTATCCATGGAAACGCCGAGCAGGTTGTTGACCTTATTTTCACTCATGTTGTTCTCTCCTTTTTATTTGCTGCCGGCGCTGCGGATTTTACGGCAGGCTTTCCGGCACTTTGAAATTTATTGTAAAACGGCAATATCGTGCGCAGTATAAACTGCACACCGTGGTGCACGACGAACAGCGGACGTACCGCACCGCTTGCCGTACATAAAACCTTCGGTTCCTTCACGCTGTAATCGAGATCGACGGAAACACGTCCATGCGGCGACTTGCAGTTTGTTAAGCCGAGCAAGACCGACACAGCCGGGTACACGCCCGCACACACCTCTCCGTACAGGATAGCAATTTCGGCGACATCTTTCCCGCCGACGAGCACGTATAGGTCGAAATCTTTCAGCTTTATGTGCTTTAAAAGCTTTCCAAAGCGCGTGCCGGTGGCCTTTAACAAATCTTTCGCGAGCGTTAAAAGCCCCGTAAATCCCTCGGCTTCCTTATATTTTTTCACCTGCTGCAAAAGCGGGTTCGGTTTTTTCTCCTTGGCTTGTTCTTCAGACTTTTTTTCGCTCGGTTTCTTCTCTTTTTTCGGCTCCAGTTTTTTCTCCGGCGCGGGAAGCACGCGGTATTTTAAAAAGAGATACCGTATAAAAACGGTCGCCTCTCCGTTATAGTTCAGATCGAACCGCACCGGGATGCACAGCAGAAGAAAGATCAGCGCGATGAGCCCGAGCAGAATCCATAAAACGATCATGCTTTGTCTGCCCCGTCGTTTTGAGGTGCGTTTTCGGTTTCTTCCTCCTGCGGCAAAGGCGGCAGCTCCAAAAGTGAACGGATGCCCATGCAGCGCAGGAAATTTTCCGTCGTGCCGTATAATAGCGGCTTACCGGGAAGGTCGAGTCGCCCGCGCTCTTCAATGAGCGCTTTCTGCACCAAACTGCCGATGACACCCGAGCAATCCACGCCGCGCACCTGCTCCACAAACGCTTTCGTGACAGGCTGATTATATGCGATGACCGCCAGCACCTCCATGGCCGCCTGCGAGAGCGGCGCGCTGCTTCTGAGGTCTAACGCTGTGCGCACCGGTGCCAAAAACGCGGGATTCACGGCAAACTGCAAGGTGTGGTCTAATTGCAGCAAATGGATGCCGCTTTCTTCCTTATTGTATTTCGCCTGAAGCGTTCGGCTGAGCTCCAGAACGTTCTCTTCCTCGGTGTTAAGCGCCTGCGCCAGCTTATCGATGTCGATCGGGTCGCCGCACGCGAATAAGATTGCCTCCATCATGCCGAGCATTTTCTTTTTATTCAGCTTACTCGCCTCCGTTCGTCAGTTTGATCTCGCAGTCTTCGCCGTCGCCGTCCACGCGCAACCGCTTGTCCTTGACAAGCTCCAAAACGGCGAGGAACGCCGCCACACGCTCCGAGGGGTCGTTTTTGCCGCGAAACAGCTCTTTTAACGACACATGCCGCTTTTTCCACAGGCTGCGCAGCACGAAAACAATTTGCGAAGCCACGGAGACCACACGGCGCGTGATGAGCTTTGAGATGGTGTCCTCCGGCTTCTGCGGCTCCGGCGGCTTCTTTTTGCCGAGCATCGACAAATACGCCGAAAGCAGCTCCTGCGGCTTATGATGGCGCTTATAGGTGAGATCTGCGGGAATATCCGCCTGCGCACGCACGATGCCGTCGAGCGAAAACCGCTCGCGCAGACGCATGGCCGCTTCCTTGCACTGCTGATATTCAAGCAGCTGACCGGTCAGCTCTTGCTTCAATGCCGCTTCCTCTTCCTTTTTCGGCAGCAGCGAAACACTTTTGATGTGCACAAGACGCGCCGCCATCTCAAGAAATTCACTCGCAATGTCCATATCTGCCGCCTGCATCTCGTGAATCTGCGCCATGTACTGCTCTAAAAGCTCTGCGATGGGAATATCGTAGATATTGAGTTTGTTTTTCGCGATGAGGTTGAGCAGCAGGTCGAGCGGACCCTCAAACACATCGAGCTTATAGGAAAGTGTTTCCGTTTTTTCCATGTTCATACACGATCACAATACGCCGGCCAGACGGAACGGCAACGCCGCAAGCCAGCTCACACCGCCGTATACGGCGTTTTCAAGCACACTCAGCGGACCCGTGAGCGCACCGGAAACAATGAGCAGCATGCCGATCATGGAGAGCATGTTCTGGTACTGGTAGAACTTGTAGCGTGCGCGGTCGCTGAGCAGCGCCGCCAGAATTTTGGAGCCGTCAAGCGGCGGCAGCGGCACAAGGTTGAAGACCGCCAGCACCGCGTTGATAAACGAAAAATAGCTGAAGAACAGTAAAATGTAATGCACAAACGCATTGTACGGCGCAAAAGCCGCAATAGCATAATAAATAACGCAGCCGACATAAGATGCAAGCAGGTTCGCCGCCGGGCCCGCAAGGGACGTGAGTGCCACGCCGGAGCGCGGATTTTTAAAATACCGGCTGTCGATCGGCACGGGCTTTGCCCAACCGATGCCGAAAAGCAAAAGGAACATCGCACCCATCGGGTCAATGCTTGCAAGCGGGTTCAGCGTCAAGCGACCCTCATACTTTGCGGTAGGGTCACCGAGTTTGTACGCCACCCAACCGTGCGCAAGCTCGTGCAGCGGCAGCGCAAGGAAAACGATGACGAGCGTGGCTAAAATCTGAATGATAACACCGAGCGGATCAACAGCGCCGCCGCGCAGCAAGGTCATGATCGAATTAAAAAGCAAATATAACACCTCTTTCTGTGGGGTGCACCCGAAAACGGTTTCGGATATACCTTATAGAATTATAAAGCATAGCGGCCGAAAAAACAATTCTTTTCCGTAAAAACATTCTGTGAACAACTTTTCGTTTTAGCAAAAGATGCGGAAAAGCGAGTTTTTTCAAAATTTAGTTCCCATTTTTAAAAATAAATCTTGCATTTTGCGTTCGTTTCTGCTACAATACTAACGTTGCAATGAAGAATTAGGCACTTTAAGGAGGTGCAGATAGATGGCTAAATGTGAAATTTGCGGAAAGGACGTATCCTTCGGCATCAAGGTTTCCCACTCCCACAGACGTTCCAACAGAACTTGGAAACCGAATATCAGACGAGTAAAGGCACTTGTTAACGGTACACCGAAGCGTGTATACGCCTGCACCCGCTGCTTGCGTTCCGGCAAGGTTACAAGAGCAGTATAAAAGAGCTGGTCGATAAAATTATGGACATCGTTTCGGTGTCCATTTTTTTATTTTCCGTATTTACTTTTTCATCCCGCTGTGAAAAATTTTGTTTGTGTTATTCTATCTTTCATCGTTTAGAATGACTTCCTTAATAAGCAAAAGGCGCCGTGCAGGTTTTAAACCACACAGCGCCTTTTAAGCTTTATTCTGTTTTAAATCAAATCAGGATCAGACAATGCCCTGTGCGAGCATAGCATCTGCGACCTTCACGAAGCCCGCGATGTTTGCGCCCATGACATAATTCTTCGGGTGGCCGTACTTCTCGGCAGCCGCGTCTACGTTTGCAAAGATGTTCTCCATGATGCCCTTCAGCTTTGCGTCAACTTCTTCAAAGCTCCAGGAGAGGCGCTCGCTGTTCTGGCTCATCTCAAGAGCAGAAGTCGCAACGCCGCCTGCGTTTGCAGCCTTGCCCGGTGCAAACAGAATACCGGCCTGCTGGAAGACATTCGTAGCTTCAATGGTGGACGGCATGTTCGCGCCCTCGGCAACGACCTGTACACCGTTCTTGACGAGCGTCTTCGCGTCTTCTTCGTTCAGTTCGTTCTGCGTTGCGCACGGCAGAGCTACATCGCACGGAACCGTCCAAACGCCCTTACCCTCGTGGTACTCGCTGTTCGGTCTGTACTTCTTGTACTCGGTGAGACGTGCGCGCTTAACTTCCTTGATCTCCTTGACAGCTGCGAGGTCGATGCCCTCCGCGTCATAGATCCAGCCGGTGGAATCAGACATGGTAACAACCTTAGCGCCAAGCTGCTGTGCCTTTTCGGTTGCATAAATTGCAACGTTGCCGGCGCCGGAGATAACAACGGTCTTGCCCTTAATATCCATACCGTTCTTCTTCATCATCGCATCGGTGAAGTACAGCAGGCCGTAGCCCGTCGCTTCCGTACGGGCGAGGGAGCCGCCGTAGGTGAGACCCTTGCCGGTGAGAACGCCCTCATAGCAGTTACGGATTCTCTTATACTGGCCGTAGAGGTAGCCGATTTCTCTGCCGCCTACGCCGATATCGCCCGCCGGTACGTCGGTATCAGCGCCGATGTGTCTGTAAAGCTCAGTCATGAAGCTCTGGCAGAACACCATGATCTCGCGGTCACTCTTGCCCTTCGGGTCGAAATCGGAGCCGCCCTTGCCGCCGCCGATGGGCAAACCGGTCAGGGAATTCTTGAGAATCTGCTCGAAGCCGAGGAACTTGATGATGCCAAGGTTAACGGACGGGTGCAGACGCAGACCGCCCTTATACGGACCGATCGCAGAGTTGAACTGTACGCGGTAGCCGCGGTTCACATGAACCTTGCCGTTATCATCGACCCACGGCACGCGGAACATGATCTGGCGCTCCGGCTCGGTGAGACGCTCCAAGATACCGGCAGCCTCATACTGCGGGTTTGCTTCAATGACCGGCTCCAAAGTGGTGAGAACTTCCGTTGCAGCCTGAATGAATTCCGGCTCATTGGAATTAAGCTTTTTAAGGTGTTCCAGCTGTTCGCTTACATAAGACATAACGATCGCTCCTTAGAAAATAGATTGAAAAAAAGAAAAGCACAGGAAACGCAGTTTTTACCTTTAAATCCTGCAAAAAGATCTCCCTTCGGCCTTTTGGGCCTTTTTGCCCGTTTCCTGAAAACGTTTACATTTTATCACAGGTTTTTCGTGTTTTCAATATGTTTTTGCGAAAAATTTCAAAAAAGTTTCAGCACCGCAAAGCGATGAATTTTGAAGGAAACCTGTTTCAATTCTGCAAGTTCACTTTCTTTTGTTGTAAAAGCACCAGTATTCTTTCGTCTCATACCCTGAAATTGTACGAATTCTTGCACGGCGGTTTTCGGAAAAAGATTGACATTCGGTGCACTTTTTTATAGAATTAACGTGTATGATAATGCACGGGAGAAAATTTTGCCGTTTTCGGCTTTTCGCCCGCGCCAAACGCTCAATGAAGAAAGGTATGGTAATGTATTATGCAGAAGACCGAATTACTCTATGAGGGCAAAGCAAAGAAAGTTTACGCAACGGAGAACCCGGATTATTGCATCGTTTCCTATAAAGATGACGCGACCGCGTTCAACGGCCTCAAGAAGGGCACCATCGTCGGCAAAGGCGTTGTCAACAACCGTATGTCCAACTTCATGTTCCAGCTGCTTGAAAAGCACGGCATCAAGACCCACTTTGTAGAAGAGCTTTCCGACCGCGACACCGTCGTGCGCAAGGTCAGCATCGTTCCGCTCGAAGTCATCGTCCGCAACAAGGCAGCCGGCAGTCTCTCTAAGCGCCTCGGCCTTGAGGAAGGCACCCCCATGCGCGTACCGGTCCTGGAGTTCTGCTACAAGAACGACGATCTCGGCGACCCGATGGTCAACAATTACCATATCCTCGCTGCCGGATTTGCAACGCAGGAGGAGATTGATAAGATCAGCTCGATGGCTCTGAAGGTCAACGAGCTCATGCTGGAGTTCTTCAAGAGCATCGGCGTTGACCTCATCGACTTCAAAATCGAATTCGGCAAGACCTCCGACGGCGAGATTATCCTCGCAGACGAGATTTCCCCGGATACCTGCCGCTTCTGGGACATCAATACCCATGAAAAGCTCGATAAGGACCGTTTCCGCCGCGACATGGGCGGTGTGGAAGAGGCTTATGCCGAAATGATGAAGCGCATCGGCCTGAACTGACTGTAAAGCATATAACGAAACGGAGTCCCCGAAAACGCGGAGGCTCCGTTTACGCGGTTTATTGCCGCATTCTCCGTTTGTTATTTATTTGATTAAAGGAAAAGATAAACATGAGAGATACGTATGAATCCCCCCTGTCCTCCCGCTATGCCGACAAAGAGATGAAGTACCTGTTTTCGCCGGACATGAAGTTCAAGACCTGGCGCCGCCTTTGGATCGCCCTTGCAGAGAGCGAAATGGAGCTCGGTCTGCCGGTCACGCAGGAACAGGTCGATGAGCTGAAGGCACACGCCGAGGACATCAACTATGAAGTCGCCGAAGAGCGCGAGCGTCTTGTGCGCCACGACGTGATGAGCCATGTGTATGCCTACGGCCAGCAGTGCCCGAAGGCTGCCGGCATCATCCACCTCGGCGCAACAAGCTGCTATGTCGGCGACAACACCGACATCATCATCATGACGGAAGCCATGAAGATTGTTAGGAAGAAGCTCGTCAATGTCATCCGCATTCTTTCCCATTTTGCGGAAGAATATAAAGACCTGCCCACGCTCGCCTTCACCCACTTCCAGCCGGCACAGCCGACCACCGTGGGCAAGCGCGCCACGCTGTGGATGCAGGAGTTTCTGATGGACCTTGAAGACGTGGAGTATCAGCTCAGCAAAGCGAAGCTGCTCGGCTCCAAGGGCACCACGGGCACACAGGCAAGCTTCCTTGAGCTTTTCGACGGCAACGATGAAATGGCCGCAAAGATCGACGCGAAAATCGCCGAGAAAATGGGCTATGAGAGCTGCTTTGCCGTCTCCGGACAGACCTACCCGCGTAAGCTTGACAGCCAGATGCTGAACGTTTTGAGCTGCATCGCGCAGAGCGCCGCAAAATTCTCGAACGACATCCGTCTTCTGCAGCACCTGAAGGAAGTGGAAGAGCCGTTTGAGAAGAACCAGATCGGTTCCTCCGCCATGGCGTATAAGCGCAACCCGATGCGCAGCGAGCGTATCGCCTCCCTTGCACGCTACATTGTCGTAGACGCGCTGAACCCGGCGATTACCGCTTCTACGCAGTGGTTTGAGCGCACGCTGGACGACTCCGCGAACAAGCGCATCAGCGTGCCGGAAGCTTTCCTTGCGACCGACGCGATCCTGAACCTTGTAATGAACGTTGCGGACGGCCTTGTGGTTTACCCGAAGGTCATCGAGCAGCACCTCCGCCGCGAGCTGCCGTTCATGGCGACGGAAAACATCATGATGGACGCCGCAAAGCGCGGCGCAGACCGTCAGGAACTGCACGAGCACGTGCGCGTGCACTCCATGGCAGCCTCTAAGGTCATTAAGGAAGAGGGCGGTGAAAACGACCTTCTGGAGCGCATCGCAAACGACCCGATCTTCGGCGTCACGCTCGACGAGCTCAAGGGCATCGTAGACCCGCACAAATATGTCGGCCGCGCACCGCGCCAGACCGAAATTTTCCTTCACGATGTCGTAAAGCCGATCCTCGATCGCTATGCAGACACCGAAACAGAGACCGCAGAGATCAATCTGTAATTCACCCCGCCGTTTTAAACGGCTTTGGGAGGAAATAAATATATATATTAGAAAGGCTTGAACTATTATGGTAAAAGCAATCGTCGGCGCCTGCTGGGGCGACGAAGGAAAAGGCAAAATCACCGATATTCTGGCGGAAGATTCCGATATCGTTGTTCGTTTTCAGGGCGGCAGCAACGCCGGCCACACGATCATCAATAATTACGGTCGCTTTGCTCTGCATCAGCTGCCCTCCGGTATTTTTAGAAAGAACATCCTCAATATCATTGGCAACGGCGTTGCGCTCTCCGTTGAAAACTTCATCGACGAGCTCAAGGCTGTAACGGAACAGGGCGTTCCGATGCCGAACATCCTCATCTCCAACCGCTGCCAGATCGTTATGCCGTACCACAAAGTACTGGACGGCATGGAAGAAGCCCGTCTGGCTTCTAAGTCCTTTGGTTCCACCAAGAGCGGCATCGCACCGTTCTATTCCGATAAGTACGCAAAGATCGGCTTTCAGGTCAGCGAGCTGTTTGGCAGCAAAGAGGACCTGATGGAGAAGATTGACCATGTGCTCGATCTCAAGAATGTACTCTACACCGACCTTTATAAGGTAGAGCCGCTCGACCGCGAAGAGATTTACGCAAAGCTCATGGAGTACAAGGAACTCATCGCGCCGTATGTGGCCGATACATTCACCATTCTCCACAACGCCGTTAAGGAAGGCAAAACCATTCTGCTCGAGGGTCAGCTCGGCTCCCTGAAGGACCCGGACCTCGGCATTTATCCGATGGTCACCTCCTCCTCCCCGGTCGCCGGCTTCGGCGCTGTGGGTGCAGGCGGCATCCCGCCGTATGAGATCAAAGAGATTTACACGGTCGTTAAGGCGTATTCCAGCGCTGTCGGCGCAGGCGAGTTCGTTTCCGAGATTTTCGGCGATGAAGCAGAAGAGCTGAGAAAGCGCGGCGGCGATAAGGGCGAGTACGGTGCTACCACCGGCCGTCCGCGTCGTGTCGGCTGGCTCGACCTCGTTGCAGCCCGCTATGGGTGCCAGGTGCAGGGCGCAACCGGCGTTGCCATGACCGTGCTTGATGCACTCGGCTATCTCGATGAGATTCCGGTCTGCGTCGGCTACGAGCTCGACGGCAAGCAGATTGATTACTTCCCGACCACTACGGAGCTCAAGCGCTGCAAGCCGATTCTCGAGAAGCTTCCGGGTTGGAAATGCGATATCCGCGGCATCAAGAAGTTCGAGGATCTCCCGGAGAACGCACGTCATTACGTCGAGTTTGCCGAAAAGCACCTCGGTGTTCCGGTCTGCATGGTTTCGAACGGCCCTGCCCGCGAAGACATCATGTATCGCTAATTTAAGATATTCTAAGAAAGCAGGCAGCCCCAAGCCGCCTGCTTTCCCCTACTTTGCATACAAATCATTAAATACAGTTATATTTTCACTGTACAGAGAATAACCAATTTTGAATTGTAAATTCTGAAAGGATGGTTTAGGATATGTGCGGAATCGTCGGTTATATCGGTAACGATCAGGCAGTACCCGTTCTCTTGCAGGGGTTGGAAAAGTTGGAATACCGCGGATATGACTCCGCAGGTGTAGCAGTCTTCTCGGAAGACGGATTGAAAGTTGTAAAATCGAAAGGCCGGCTGCGCGTGCTGAGCGACCTGTTGGACGGCGGCAAAGCACTGACCGGTACGCTCGGCATCGGCCACACGCGCTGGGCGACGCACGGCGCACCGAGCGATGTGAACTCGCACCCGCAGGTGAGCGAGGGCGGTCGTTTTGCCGTTGTGCATAACGGCATCATCGAGAATTATCTCTACCTCAAGCAGCACCTCATGCGCCGCGGCGTACAGTTCGTATCGGAAACCGATACGGAGGTTGTTGCGCAGATGCTCGAATACTACGATAAGGGCGACATTCTGGAGACGATTGAAAAGGTCATCTCCAAGGTGGAGGGCAGCTATGCGCTCGGCATTATCAGTGCCGACCACCCGGACTGCATCTACGCGGTACGCAAGGACAGCCCGCTCATCGTCGGCATCGGGCAGGGCGAAAATTTCATCGCGTCCGACATTCCCGCGATCTTATCAAAGACGCGTGAGATCTGCCGCTTAAAAGATAACGAAATTGCAGAGCTCACCCGCGACGGCGTGAAGTTCTATAACGCAGACGGCGAGCCGGTCGAAAAAGAGATTGAGCACATCGAGTGGGATATTGAAGCGGCCGAAAAGGGCGGCTTTGAGCATTTCATGATGAAGGAGATCTTCGAGCAGCCGAAAGCCGTGCGTGATACCATCACACCGCGTATCCGCAACGGGCACATCGTGCTTGATGACATCACCTTGACCGCCGAGGAGCTGCGCCGCTTCACAAAAATCAACATCGTGGCGTGCGGCACGGCGTACCACGTGGGCGTCGTGGCAAAGTACGCGTTTGAAGAACTGCTGCGCATCCCGGTCGAAGTGGATGTTGCATCTGAGTTCCGTTACCGCGACCCGATCCTCAACGAAAACACGCTCATGATCATCATCAGCCAGTCCGGCGAGACCGCCGATACGCTGGCGGCGCTGCGCGAAGCGAAGCGTGCGGGCTGTCGTGTGCTCTCCGTCGTGAACGTTGTCGGCAGCACCATTGCAACCGAATCGGACGACGTGCTGTATACGTGGGCAGGCCCGGAAATCTCCGTCGCGTCCACAAAAGCATACAGCACGCAGCTTGCGGTCATTTATCTTCTGGCGCTGTACATCGGCGAGCAGCTCGGCAAATTCACGCAGGAGCAGCTCAGTGCATACATCGCGGCACTCGAAAAGCTGCCGGAGCAGATTGACGAAATGCTGAAGCACAAGGAGAATATTCAGTTCTTTGCTTCCAAGTATTTCAACGCGAGCGACATGTACTTTATCGGCCGCAATGTCGATTACGCCGCGTCTCTGGAGGCTTCCCTCAAACTCAAGGAGATTTCCTACATTCACTCCGAGGCCTACGCCGCGGGCGAGCTCAAGCACGGCCCGATCTCCCTCATCGAAGACGGCACGCTTGTCATTGCGCTTGCGACCGACGCCCGCCTCTTTGATAAAATGATGTCGAATATCAAAGAGGTTAAGGCGCGCGGCGCTGTCGTGCTGGGTGTTGCGACGGAAGACAAAAAAGAGATTGCCGGGCAGACAGATATGGTGTTCTACATTCCGAAGACCGCATCGTTTATGCTCCCCTCCCTCTCAGTCATCCCAATGCAGCTGTTTGCGTACTATGTCGCCTCCATGAAGGGCTGCGATATTGATAAGCCGCGTAATCTTGCAAAATCTGTCACAGTGGAGTAAAATAGAACTGTATTCAATCGTTAAACCAACGTTTTAAATTCAGGAAGGCAGGGTGTAATATGCCACAAAACGAAAAAGTGCTCGTAGTGGACTTCGGCGGACAGTATAACCAGCTGGTCGCACGCCGCGTCCGCGAGTGCAATGTATACTGCGAGATCGTGTCCTACCGCGTGGGTCTTGACGCCATTCGCGCGCAGAACCCCAAGGGCATCATCTTCACCGGCGGCCCGAACAGCGTTTACGTCGACGGTGCGCCGACCATTGATCCCGCGATTTTCGATCTCGGTATCCCCGTGCTCGGACTTTGCTACGGCTTCCAGCTCATGACGCATCTGCTCGGCGGTCATGTCTGCAAGGCGCCGGAGCGTGAATACGGCAAAACGCTGGTTCACGTCGATACCAAGTCCAAGGTCTTTGAGAACGTCAGCCCGGAGACCATTTGCTGGATGAGCCACAACGACTACGCCGAGTCTGCGCCCACAGGCTTCACAATCTCCGCGTATACCGATAACTGCCCGGTCGCCGCCATCGAGCTGCCGGAAAAGAACCTCTACGGCTTCCAGTTCCACCCGGAAGTGCTCCACACGCCGGAAGGCAAGACGATGCTGCACAATTTTGTCTACAACGTCTGCGGCTGCAAGGGCGACTGGAAAATGGGCTCCTTCGTCGAGACGAGCGTCAAGGCGCTGCGTGAGAAGATTGGCGACGGCAAAGTGCTGTGCGCCCTTTCCGGCGGTGTTGATTCCTCCGTTGCGGCAGCCATGCTCTCCAAAGCCGTCGGCAAGCAGCTCACCTGCGTATTCGTCGACCACGGCCTGCTGCGCAAGAACGAGATGGAAGAAGTCTGCGAGGTCTTCGGCCCGAACGGCCAGTTCGAGCTCAATTTCGTCTGCGTCAACGCGCGCCAGCGCTTCTACGATAAGCTCGCCGGCGTATCCGAACCGGAGAAAAAGCGCAAGATCATCGGTGAAGAGTTCATCCGCGTCTTTGAAGAAGAAGCAAAGAAGATTGGCGCCGTCGATTTCCTCGCGCAGGGCACCATCTACCCCGACGTCGTGGAAAGCGGCCTCGGCGGCGAAAGCACCGTCATCAAGTCGCACCACAACGTAGGCGGTCTGCCGGATTACGTCGATTTCAAGGAGATCGTCGAGCCGCTGCGTGACCTCTTTAAGGACGAGACACGTCAGGCCGGCCGTGAGCTGGGTCTGCCGGAATACCTCGTCAGCCGCCAGCCGTTCCCCGGCCCCGGCCTTGCCATCCGCATCATCGGCGAAGTCACGCCGGATAAGGTTAAGATGGTGCAGGAAGCCGACGCCATCTGGCGCGAGGAGATCGCAAAAGCCGGTCTCGATAAGAGCATCAGCCAGTACTACGCCGCGCTGACCAACATGCGCAGTGTGGGCGTTATGGGCGATGAGCGCACCTACGACTATGCCGTGGCCCTGCGCGCCGTGACCACCACCGATTTCATGACGGCCGAAGCCGCCGAGATTCCGTGGAGCCTGCTCCAAACCGTCACCAGCCGCATCGTCAACGAGGTCCAGCACGTCAACCGCGTCCTTTACGACTGCACCGGCAAACCCCCGGCAACGATCGAGTTTGAATAAAACGAGAGGTCGAAGAAACCCAGTGTTTATGCGGGTTTGCGGCAATTCGAGAAGTCTTTTGATAACAATTTGATAACAGTTGTATAAGAGCCATTATTCTTGTAATCCAGTGGTTTGTGAGTTAGGGAATGATTGATAGGCGGTTGTGCAACAAATAAATCCATATTAGAAAGCCCTTAGCTGTGGGTAGTAACTCATGGCTAAGGGCTTTTTGTCGTCTTTATTTATCGGGTTTAAGTCGGTCTTTGAATGCTTCGGTTAATGCGTTGCTTAATTCCTGCGAGGGAACTTTCGCCCAGATTTGCGTGGTATCGAACTTCGGATAGTAATAACGCCAGTTGTCGTATTCTTCCCTGCTGATTTCCTCGGAAGATAGCTTGTCCGCCTGTTCTTTCCAAGCACAGAGCATTTTTGAAAGCTCGGCAGCGTCCTTACCTTTGTCCTTGTTGACTTTCAGACAGACTTCTCCGTCTGCTTCGCTGACGGTAAGACCGTAAATATCTTCAAGGGTAAATAGGGTGTGCATAAGACCGATGTAGCTGTCAATGTCGGGAACATCAAGAGCCTGCGGGGAAACATCAAGTACCTGCGCCAATGCAGCCGTTAAGTCTGCTTTTGGTTTGCGGGAGCCAGTTTCGTACTGTGCCAAGCGTACATCGGCACTTCTTTCAGGAAAGCCGACAGCCGTACCAAGATACTTTTGCGTCATACCACGCAAGAGCCTGAAAAAATGTATTCTTTCGCCAATAGCCATAGTGTTTACACTCCTTGCTTATGTACTGCAATCAGTATAGCAGATATGTTTAGGAATTGTCAAGCGAAAACGAAACAAAAAAGTTTAATATTTTCTTGAAAACCACTTGACACAAACATATTTGCTTAGTATAATAGAAAATACTAAGCGGATATGCTTAATTAAAACTAAATAACCGTCCGAGTAGGATACTTCGCCAAGACCTTTTGATTTGTTCAAGAGTGAGCGAGATAACGCCGCTGAAATGGGGGCAGGAACGATATTCGGGGAGAACGGCAACTTGAAAATCTAATGAAGGAAGGACTGATGATATGGAAAACAAATTTATTCGTGCCGATGATGTGGCACAGGAACTAAGCGTATCAAAGCCCTATGCCTATAAGCTCATCAGAAAGTTGAATGAGGAACTGAAAGCACAGGGATTTATTACGATTGCAGGGCGTGTCAACCGCCAGTATTTTTATGAAAGGCTCTACGGAGCAGGAAAGGAGAGTAAATAATGCCAGTATTCAAAAACGAGGACAATGGCACTTGGTATGTGATGGCGAGATATGTGAACTGGAAAGGCGAACGCAAGCAGAAATGTAAGCGGGGTTTCGCCACAAAGAAAGAAGCGCAGGAATGGGAGCGAATGTTTCAGTTGCAAAATTCGTCTGACCTTGATATGAGTTTTGAAGCTTTTACGGAACTGTATATCAACGATGTGAAAAACCGTCTGAAAGAAAACACTTGGCTAACTAAGGAGCATATCATTCGCACGAAGATACTTCCTTATTTCGGTAAGTTGAAAATCAGCGAGATTTTCACAAAGGAGATTATCACTTGGCAGAATGAAATGCTTGCCTACCGTGACGAAAAGAAAAAACCGTACTCACAGACCTATCTGAAAACGCTGCACAATCAGTTGTCGGCTATCTTTAATCACGCTGTACGCTATTATGAACTTCGTTCCAATCCTGCCGCAAAGGTGGGAAATATGGGGAGTGAAGAACACAAGGAAATGCTGTTTTGGACAAAGGAAGAATATAAGAAATTTTCCTATGAAATGATGGACAAACCTGTTTCTTTTTATGCCTTTGAAATGCTCTATTGGTGCGGTATCCGTGAGGGCGAATTATTAGCCTTAACCGCCGCCGATTTCAACTTTGATAAGGAAACGGTCACGATTAACAAATCCTATCAGCGTTTACACGGCGAAGATGTGATTACCACGCCGAAAACGAAGAAAAGCAACCGCACGATTAAAATGCCGCATTTTCTCTGTGAAGAAATGCAGGAGTATCTCGGTATGCTTTACGGTTTGAAAAAGAAAGACCGTATCTTTACGGTAACAAAAAGCTATCTTCATCACGAGATGGACAGAGGGGCGGAAGCCGCAGGCGTAAAGCGTATACGGATTCACGATTTGCGTCACAGCCATATAAGTTTGCTGATTGATATGGGATTTTCAGCGGTGGCGATTGCAGACCGTGCAGGACACGAAAGCATTGACATCACTTATCAGTACGCACACCTGTTTCCGTCCAAGCAGACAGAAATGGCAGATAAATTGGATGATTTGGGGAAAGGAGATTTTGAAAATGTCGGCTAAGAACAGAGATAACAAAAACCGTTGGAGAAATATCACGGTAGGGTTTCGGGTATCGCCCGAAGAAAACGAACTCATTAACAAGGCGGTTGCTTTATCGGGATTGCCAAAGCAGGAATATTGTTACCGCCGCTGTCTGAATCAAGATGTGGTGGTGCAGGGTAATCCGAGAGTATTTAAGGCACTTCACAAGGAACTTGCTGCCGTTCTTATGGAATTGCAAAGGATTGAAGCAGGCGAAAAAATCAATGACGAGCTGTTGGATGTGATTGAACTGATTACAGTTATCCTCGGTGGTTTGAAAGGAGAAGATGGGAATGGAGAATAAAAGAGAAATGACTGCTCCGAATGTATCTGTTGGCGCAGATACGGAACAGCCAATTCAAAAATGTACTGACCATAGTATATCCGACTATGACGAAAATATCAAGAGCTTTGAAGAAATGCAGAGGGAAATGCTGCGGCAGTTATCCCCCTCGTATCTCAAGACAGTATCAATGGCAGCTTTGTATGACACGGTATTTGATATACAGACGCCGTTGATTGACGGTCTGCTCCAGCGGGGAACTTACCTTTTTGTAGGTTCCCCAAAGGTTGGTAAAAGTTTTATGATGGCACAGCTCGCTTACCATATCAGCACAGGAACACCGCTGTGGGATTATAAGGTGCGAAAAGCAACGGTGCTTTACTTTGCTCTTGAAGATGATTACCCCCGCTTGCAGAAACGGTTATTTCAGATGTTCGGTGCAGAAGAAACAGGCAATCTATATTTTGCAACGGAGTGTAAAACGGTCAATGGCGGTTTGGAAGAACAAATCAGAGGATTTATGCAGGAACACCCCGACACGGGTTTAATAATCATAGACACCTTAAAGCGTGTCCGTGAAGCTGGCGGGGCAGATTACAGCTACGCAAGCGACTATGACATTGTGGCAAGGCTCAAAGCGTTGGCGGACAGTTATAAAGTTACAATGCTTATCGTTCATCATACCCGAAAACAGAAAGCGGAAGATATATTCGATATGATTTCGGGAACAAACGGATTGATGGGTGCGGCAGACGGAGCTTTTGTTCTCAGCAAGGAAAAGAGAACTTCCAATCATGCCACGCTCGATGTGGCGGGCAGGGATCAGCAGGATATGAAAATTCATCTTGTGAGAGATACCGAGCGTTTGGTGTGGAACTTTGAAAAATCGGAAACGGAGTTGTGGAAAGAGCCGCCTGAGCCTTTGCTTGAAAAAATTGCAGCTACTCTTTTTTCGGAAAGTAGCAGATGGGAAGGAACAGCTTCAGAACTTTGCGAAAGGCTTGGTGTGGATATAAAACCGAATGTGCTTTCACTTAGGCTTAGTATCAACGCAAGCAGGCTGTTTCGTGATTATGGTATCCGCTATCAAAACAGCCGCACGCACGATGGAAGAAAGGTTTCACTTTGGAAAGAAACCGATGGAGCAGCGTGACAAACGGTGTCAAAGGTGTCAATGTTTTAGGAGCGGCACTGGTATCTCAAACATTGACACCATCGTCACACATTGACACCGATTAAAGTTTGGCGGAGAGTGCAGAGAGCGCCTTTTCAAAGGCGGCTCTTTGCCCCTCGGAGAGCGCAAAACCTGCGAAGAATGGCTTGCCATTCTTAACAGGTCTGCATTTTTGTTGGCGGAGCTGACAAAAGTGCTTTTGCGTTACTTTCGCAGAAAGTAACAAAGGCTTGCGCCTAACGGCGCAGAAAGGAGAGGAAACGATTTATGCAAAGAACGATAAGCGCAATGGTCGGGAAAGGCTCGGTCAATCATAACAGCCGCAAATTCAAAACGGAAAATGTGGACGCTGAACGCTCTTACCTCAATGTAGATTATTGCAACGAGAGCATTAAAAAGGTCTATCACGAATTGTTTGATGAAGCACTCGCAAGATACAACGCTAAACAGACAAGAGCAGACAGAAAGATAGCAAACTATTATGAAAAAATCCGCAGTTCCAAGCAAGAAAAGCCGTTCCACGAATTGATTTTGCAGATTGGCGATAAAGAAAATATGAGTGCTGAAAGTGAAAACGGACAGCTTGCAAGGCAGGTCTTAGATGCGTATTATCGGGAGTTTCAAGCAAGAAATCCTAATCTCTATGTGTTCTCAGCGCATTTACACATGGACGAAGCAACGCCCCATTTGCACATTGATTTTGTACCGTTTACAACGGGCAGCAAGCGCGGACTTGATACCCGAGTATCACTCAAACAAGCGTTAGCCGCACAGGGATTTAAGGGTGGCTCTCGTGGCGATACGGAATGGTCGCAATGGGTACTTTCCGAAAAAGAACAGCTTGCCGCCGTTATGGAACGGTACGGAATTGAGTGGGAGCAGAAAGGCACACACGAAAAACATCTCTCTGTTTTAGATTATAAAAAGCAGGAGCGGGCAGAAGAAATCGAACAACTGGAAAGCAAAATCATTGACAAACAGATCGAGTTTGAAACGCTTTCCAAGCGTATTCAAAATTTTGATAAGGGTACGGCTTCATTTTCGCAAATGCAGAACGCACTGGAGAATGCCCCTGAATATCAGTTATCCGAACCACAAGGCTTTATGACTGCAAAAAGTTATAAGAGCAAGGTTGCCGAGCCGCTAATTAAGCGGTTGAAATCCCTCATTAAAACGCTTATGGTGCGGTGCTTTCAAGCGATTGATGATTACCAAAGGCTCAATCAGACAAACGCCAGTCTATACCGTAGCAATGAACGGCTTAAAAGTCAAAACAGGCAACTGACCGCTGATAATAACCGATTGAGGGAAGAAATAAAGGATTACAAGCTGCTGAGGAAGGTATTCGGCAGCAGACAGATTGACAGTCTGTTGGAGCAGGCAAGGCAGTCTAAACAGCGTGGCACACGCTTTAGAAATAATCAATACGAAAGGTAGGAACAAACAATGGCAAAGACAATTTTTGAAGAAATGGGCGGCACTTATGTACGGCAAGGGGATTATTTTATCCCCTGTCTTACCTTACCAGCCGAAAAAGAAAACAAGCCTATCGGCGTATGGGGGCAGCGGCACAAACGCTATCTGCAAGAGCATAAAAGAGCAACCCATACTACTCTGCTCACAAACGGCAATCTAAACGGCTATCTTGCTGATATTGACGAGCAGGCAGAGGAAATGTTTTCTCGGTTGGTAAAACAGATGGCAGAGCGTGAGGGTGTGACCGAACAACTCAAAATAGCCGACCAAATGGCGTGGGTTAAGGTTATGAACAACATTCGGAATCGAGCAGAAGAAATTGTTTATAGCAATCTCATTTACAGTTAAAAAGTGGCGAGTATCCTCTACTGGATACTCGCCACTTTTTAGTTAAATGAAGCCTTATATCCTTCACCCCAATTCCACATTGCGTCAAGAATAGGTTCCAAGCTTTTGCCCAAATCAGTTAGAGAATATTCTACTCTCGGTGGAACTTCCGCATACACTTTACGATTAATAAGACCATTTTCTTCCATATCACGAAGTTGGGCAGTCAATACCTTTTGAGATACGCTGCCTATGGACTTTTTCAATTCTCCAAAGCGTTTTGTGCCGGGGAGCAAGTCACGCAAAATCAACACTTTCCACTTATCGCCGATTAAGGTCAATGTCGTTTCGACAGGACAAGCTGGTAGTTCCTTTACATTTTTTGATTCACTCATTATGATTACCTCCACACAATAGTTTCTTATTGAAACTTTACTCCTTATTATACCGTATAGAATCTATCTGGTCAATGTTTCTGTCCGAAATCAAATGAAAAATAAAATTTTGAAAAATTTTTTGCTTTGCTTCGACAACCGAAAAAGCTTGAAATTACGCATTTGTTTCCTCTCGGTAACTACCCAATAGTTTCTTTTTGGTAACTACAGCACATTATTGTGCTTACTTTACAGTTGAAACCGGCGCTCATATAATATAGTCAAGAGCTACGGAGAACGGCCACTGCGAAGCTCGAAGCAATACCAAAAGGAGCAAACCACAATGAACATTTTCAAGAAAATTTTTGGCAACAGCCAAAGCAATATTAAGGAGGAAACTAAAATGACAAACACACAGAAAGCTCTCGAACTCATCAACACTTTTGCTAACGGCGATACCGAAAAGGCGGCAAGCCTGCTTGCAGAGGGGTACATCCAGCACAATCTCGCCTACGGTACTGGTCGTGATGCCTTTGTCGGCTCGGTAGCGTACCTTGCTTCTGCTCCCGTCAAGACTACGGTAAACAATATCCGTGCCTTTGAGGACGGCGACAAGGTTTTCTTGCAGACAGTTTACAACTTTGCAGGTGCAGGCGAACAGGTTGCTTTCGACATCTTCCGTTTCGATAAAAACGGTAAAATTGCCGAGCATTGGGACAATCTCGCAGCGAAAGCAGAGCCGAATCCATCTGGCAGAACGCAAATTGACGGTGCTATGGAACTGAAAGACCTCGATAAGACCGAAGCAAATCGTGAGGTAGTAAAAAACTTCCTCTACGATGTAATGCAGGGCAATCGCCCCGAAAAAACGCCCGACTACTTTGACGGCGACATTTACATTCAGCACAATACAGGTATTGCTGATGGACTGTCTGGATTGGGTGCTGCGCTGGCAGCTCTTGCCGAGCAGAATATTCAGATGATTTACAATACGATTCATCAGGTACTTGCACAGGGCAATTATGTTCTTGCAGTCAGCGAGGGGACTTTCGGAGGTGCGCCTACCGCTTACTATGACCTGTGGCGCGTTGAGGACGGCAAGATTGCCGAGCATTGGGATGTAATGGAAACCATTGCGGACAAATCTACTTGGCAGAACGAGAACGGCAAGTTCTAAAATAGCAGCCAAAGCCTCGCAGATTTATCTGAACTGCGGGGCTTTGGATTATCTTACTATGAATGAGGAGGGCGGCAAAATGAATTATTTGAATTTTTTAGAAAAAGAGATACATTCGGTTATTATTGCAACTGTTGATGATAAAGGCTTGCCCGTTACCTGTGCTATTGACATAATGGATAGTGATGAAAAAGGTTTGTATTTTCTAACGGCAAAGGGAAAAGGCTTTTATAACCGTTTAAAGAAAAGCGGATATGCCGCATTAACGGGAATGAAAGGCGGCGATACGCTATCTTGTATAGCGGTTTCTGTTCGTGGCAAGGTGCAGGAAATCGGAAATACACCTTTACAGAAGCTTTTTGAAAAAAATCCGTATATGAATGAAATCTATCCGACAGCGCAATCCCGTCAGGCGCTTACTGTTTTTCGACTCTATGAAGGCAGCGGAGAATGGTTTGACCTTTCAAAAAAACCGATTGAAAGATTTTCCTTTACGATAGGGCATATCCAATCAGCAGCACAAGGTTATGAAATTACAAAGGATTGTATCGGTTGTCAAGCGTGTAAATCTGTATGCCCCCAAAACTGCATTGATTTTTCGTCTGTTCCTGCTGTAATAAAACAAGAAAACTGTCTGCATTGCGGCAACTGTTTGGAAATTTGTCCGCAAAAAGCAGTTACACGGAAAGGATAAAAAATGACACAAACCGAAAGAAGAAAATACTTAATCTCGGCCCTCTTAAAAGAACAGCCGCAGTATTCTAAAATAGAAATTCCGTCGATTGAGCAGGAACAAAAAACTCTGCTTCGTTCGCTTTTTAATATTCGTATGCCCATACCCGTAACAGATGAATTTTTAACGGTACAGGACGCTTATTTACAGGAAGAAACACGACAGAAAGGCATTACAGCTCTTTCTGACTTAGAGCCTGTTCAAAAAGGGCTATATCTTTGGCGTGGAGATATTACTGCTTTGCAATGTGACGGTATTGTAAATGCCGCCAACAGTCAAATGCTCGGCTGTTTTTGTCCAAATCATGGCTGTATTGATAACGCTATCCACACCTTTGCGGGAGTGCAGCTCCGTTTGGCTTGTGCCAAGCTAATGAATCGGCAAGGTCACGAGGAAGAAACAGGCAGAGCGAAAATCACGCCTGCCTACAATCTGCCAAGCCGTTATGTACTGCACACAGTCGGTCCGATTATTCACGGTCGGCTTACAAAAAAAGATAAGGAATTGCTTGCTTCATGCTATCGTTCTTGTTTGGAACTGGCAGAGCAAAACGGATTAAAAAGCATTGCGTTCTGCTGTATCTCTACGGGAGAGTTTCACTTTCCAAACGAGAAAGCGGCGCAGATAGCGATTGAAACTGTAAAGGAATACAAAGAACAAATGCACAGCGAAATTGAGGTGATTTTCAATGTTTTTAAGGAACTTGATTACAACATCTACCGAGAGTTACTCCGAGCAGATTGACAGACTGAAAAATGAAATAGAAAATGCTGAAGCTATTATAATCGGTGCAGGAGCGGGAATGTCTGCCTCGGCAGGGTTTGCTTATGATGGGGAACGCTTTGAAAAGCATTTTGCTGACTTTCGCCAAAAGTACGGCATTACCGATATGTATTCTGGCGGCTTCTATCCTTACAACTCGCTTGAAGAATATTGGACTTGGTGGTCAAGGCATATTTGGGTAAATCGCTACGATATAGCGGCAGGCAAGCCTTATATGGATTTATTGAATATCGTAGAAGATAAGGACTACTTTGTACTGACTACAAATGTTGACCATCAGTTTCAGCTTGCAGGCTTTGATAAAAAGAGGTTGTTTTATACACAGGGCGATTATGGATTATGGCAATGCTCTAAAGCCTGCCACGATAAAACTTATGATAATGAGGAAACTGTGCGAAAAATGGTATCGGAGCAAAGGGGGCTGAAAATCCCGTCAGAGCTGATACCGAAATGCCCTGTCTGTGGCGCGCCTATGACAATGAATTTGAGATGCGATAATTCCTTTGTGCAGGACGAGGGGTGGTATGCGGCAGCAAACCGCTATCAGGATTTTATCAGGCGACACAAGGGAATGCACATTTTGTTTTTGGAACTTGGCGTCGGTGCTAACACTCCTGCCATTATCAAATATCCTTTTTGGCAAATGACAGCGCAGAATCGCCATGCCGTTTATGCCTGCATTAACTATGGCGAAGCGATCACTCCCAAAGAAATTAAAGAGCAATCAATTTGTATCAATAAGGATATTGGGGCTGTATTAGAAAATTTAGAGTGAGGCAATATGATTATGAAGATTAAAACAGAATGGATTATCTGCCCTGTTTGCGGCAGGAAAACGCACAACAAAATTAGAGAAGATACGGAAATGAAAAGTTTTCCCCTTTACTGCCCGAAATGCAAGCAGGGAACGGTTATAAATGTAAAGAACTTTATCGTTTCGGTTTGTAAGGAAAACACAAAATAAAGCGGTGTCTAAATACCAAAAATTGCAGCACAGTTTGTTTTCTAAGACTTGATTTTCTAAGCAAAATCGCTTATAATTTGAGTCGGAACATATTGCTATTATCCGCAGTTGCAGAGCAAGTGTTATCAACACCGATAACAAAATGATAACAGTAGCTCATATAGGCAGGATAATATGGATATATCAAATAATCAAAAGAACTATGAACACGACAGAGAATAATCTCTAAACAAAATTGATTAGTAATTGTCGAATTCGAATAATACCCGAAAGGCCAAAAAGCCTTGAAAAAGCTGGACTTTTGCGCCGGGAATTGCTCCGTGACAACAAAATGACAACATTTTAGATTATCCAAGAATAAAGAGCTATCTGATTTCTGTTAGAGAAGTCAGATAGCTCTTTTTGTCTGTTTTCTTAACTTTTACCCTTCAACCTTGCAGTTTCCCGCATAGGTGAACGCAATGTAGGACTTACCGCGATTGAGCTGCAACTCGTTGCCGTTCGCGTCAAAGAACTTCAGCGGGTCATACATACCGGCCTTAGACCAAGTAATCGGCACCATTTTGCCCTCGGAAATATAGTAGCCCTTTGCATTTTCGCCGCCTTCCCAGTTGATAAGCTTGTGGCCATCAACATCGTTCGGACGCAGGGAAATGTCCGCTTCCAAAACGATAACATTCTCAAATTGCAGCTGCTCGTTTGTTTTGCAGTCCATGTGCGGCTTGTTCTGGTAGTTTTTCATGTACACACGCTTGTCTGCATCATAGCTGAATGTACTGTAATTCGCGCCAAAGTCAACACGGATATTTTTTGCATTCTCTCCGCTCGGAGCAGCATTTTTGTCCATCTCAACGAACTTAAACGCTGTGCCCATCTTATCTTCCTTCAAATCGGTACGAACATTGCTATCTTCCAGCATTTCCGGCACCTTTGTACCGTAGAACACACCGGTATGCTCCCAGGCGTAGCCCGCATTGATACGATCCTTATCACGGCCAAAATACTTGCCTGTACCGTAATAGTCTGCATCGAAATGATCAATCTCCATGCTATTGATTGTCTCCGTCGCAATGGTCGGGTCAATTCCCCAATGCACGTAAACCGCATCAAATCCAACTGCCAAAATCGGATAATAGTATCGGCAGCTGCGAATGGAACAAACCTCGGGAATTTGGGTATAATCCCCATAAACGGCCATCAAACGGGTCAGGTCGTATTCCACCGGTAACTCAAAAATAAGATCTGCGGCGGAGATGCCGTATTGCGGCAGGGCGGCGTCTACGTTATTCACCATTACGGCGACAGGGCGTTTGCCGATGGCGCCGTCCGTCAAGGTCGGCAGGCCGGTGAGCAGGTTCACATTCGCCGGTTCCGTGGAAAGTGCTTCCGTGGGTTCTGCGGTGCTCTCTGCTGCGGAAGATTCCGCCTCTGCCGTCGGAGCAGCCGTGGCAGTCGCTTCCGGCTCGCTTGCGGCGCTCTCCTCCGTCGGTTTTGATCCGCAGCCCGCGAACACAGTCAGGCTGAGCAGCAAAGCGCTGCACAGCGCAAATATTCTCTTTTTCAATTTTGTCAACCTCCATTTGTTGATTTCTACTATTTAGTATAGTCCGAAACGCACCGAATTGCAACAAAAAATGCACGAAAATTGTCGGGCAGCGCCAAAACGCCGATAACAAGCAGACAGCGAGCGCAAAGTTGAAAATGTAAAGAGCTTATACAGCAAAGTATCCCCCGCTCTGTACAGAACGGAGGATGCTTTAAACTTTCATGTGTTTAGTCTTCAAACATGCCTTTGATCTTGCCGAAGAAGCTTTTACGCTTCTGATAGTTCTTTTCGTCGGCATTCTGTTCAAATTCCTGCAAAAGCTCTTTTTGGCGCTTGCTCAGGTTTTTCGGCACTTCAACGGTCACGCGCACGTACTGGTCACCGCGTCCTCTGCCGTTGATGTTCTGAATACCCTTGCCCTTGAGCTTGAACACGTCGCCCGGCTGCGTGCCCTCATGCACGGTGTAGCTCACCTTACCGTCGAGCGTCGGCACCGTGACTTCCGCGCCGAGTGCAGCCTGCGTGAACGTGATTGGCATATCGCACCAAACGTCGTTGCCGCGGCGCGTGAAAATGGCATGCGGACGAACAGTAATGTATACGTGCAGGTCGCCGTTCGGACCGCCGTTGGAGCCGGCATTGCCCTTGCCGCCGACATTCAGAATCTGATCGTCATCGATACCCGCCGGAACGGAAATCTCGATCGTCTTCTGGCGGCGGATCTTACCCTTGCCGTCGCACGTTTTGCACGGAGTATCGACAATCTGGCCTCTGCCGCGGCAGCGGTCGCACGTGCTTGTGGACTGCACCACGCCGAACGGTGTGCGCTGGTTGATGCGCACCTGGCCGGAGCCGCCGCAGTTCGGGCAGGTCTTGGGGCTTGTGCCCTTAGCCGCGCCGGAGCCGTTGCAATCCGGGCAATTTTCGATCTGGTGGTAGGTCACATTTTTCTTGCAGCCCTTTGCCGCTTCCTCAAACGAAAGGGTAACGCTTGCCTCTACGTCACTGCCGCGGCGCGGTGCGTTCGGGTTCGCACGGCGTCCGCCGCCCCCGAAACCGCCGCCGAAGAAGCTGTCGAAAATATCGGTAAAATCAAAACCGCCTGCGCCGCCGGCATACGGATTTCCGCCGCCCGCGCCGCCACCGAAGTTCGGGTCTACGCCCGCAAAGCCGAACTGGTCGTAGCGCGCCTTCTTGTCTTTATCAGAAAGCACCTCATACGCTTCGTTGACTTCCTTAAACTTCGCTTCCGCATTTTTATCTCCGGGATTCAAGTCCGGGTGGTATTGCTTTGCAAGCTTGCGGTACGCCTTTTTAATCACATCGTCTGTTGCGCTCTTATCGACCCCAAGCACTTCATAATAATCTCTTTTGTTGTCCGCCATCCGCTGTCATCTCCTCGCAAACTCCAAAAGGCAAGGGACGCCTTTCGGCTTCCCTTGCGCTTTTGAACGTGTCATTTATAAAACTTAATCGACGTCCTTGTAGTCTGCGTCGTAGACGTCACCGTTCGGGTTCTGGCCGCCCTGCTGCGGGTTTGCGCCCGGGGCTGCCTGCTCGCCCTGCTGCGGTGCACTTGCCTTATACAGCTTCTCACTGACCGCGTAAATCGCCTTCTGCAGCTCATCCATGCCGGACTTGATCTCCTCGACCGTGCCGTTCTGCATGGTGGTCTTCAGGGCTGCAACCTTGTTGTTCACTTCGGTCTTGTCCGCCTCTTCCAGCTTGTCGCCGCTCTCGTTTACGAGCTTCTCCGCCTGGTAGCAGAGGTTCTCTGCGTTGTTCTTCGTCTCAACCTCTTCACGGCGCTTCTTGTCTTCCTCTGCGAACTGCTCAGCCGCCTTAACAGCCTTATCGATGTCTTCCTTGCTCATGTTGGAGGAAGAAGAAATCGTGATGTGCTGTTCCTTACCGGTACCGAGATCCTTAGCGGAAACATTTACGATGCCGTTTGCGTCGATGTCAAATGTAACTTCAATCTGGGGGATGCCGCGCGGAGCCGGAGCGATGCCGTCGAGCTTAAAGAGACCCAGCTGCTTGTTATCGCGTGCAAATTCACGCTCGCCCTGCAGAACGTTGACCTCAACCTGCGTCTGACCATCAGCCGCCGTGGAGAAAATCTGGCTCTTCTTGGTCGGGATAGTGGTGTTTCTGTCGATGATCTTCGTCATCACGCCGCCCATGGTCTCAACACCGAGAGAAAGCGGAGTAACGTCAAGCAACAGCAAGCCCTGAACTTCGCCGCCGAGAACGCCTGCCTGAAGTGCGGCGCCGATTGCAACGCATTCGTCCGGGTTGATGCCCTTGAACGGCTCTTTGCCGATGAGCTTCTTAACCGCTTCCTGAACAGCCGGAATTCTGGAGGAACCGCCGACCATGAGAACCTTGTTGATCTCACCGATAGAGAGGCCGGAGTCGCTCAGTGCCTGACGAACCGGGCCCATGGTCTTCTCAACGAGGTCTGCGGTAAGCTCATTGAACTTTGCTCTGGAGAGCGTAAGGTCAAGGTGCTTCGGGCCGGTCGCATCCGCCGTGATGAACGGCAGGTTGATGGAAGCGCTCGTCATGCCGGAAAGCTCAATCTTTGCCTTCTCTGCCGCTTCCTTAATACGCTGCATAGCCATCTTATCGCCGGAAAGGTCGATGCCATCGGAAACCTTGAAGCTGTTGACGATCCAGTCCATGACGCGCTTATCAAAGTCGTCGCCGCCGAGGCGGTTGTTACCGGCCGTAGCCAGAACCTCCTGCACGCCGTCGCCCATCTCAATGATGGAAACATCGAACGTACCGCCGCCGAGGTCATAAACCATGATCTTCTGGTCGTCTTCCTTATCGATGCCATAGGACAGCGCTGCTGCCGTCGGCTCGTTGATGATACGCTTTACATCGAGGCCCGCGATCTTGCCCGCGTCCTTCGTTGCCTGACGCTGTGCGTCTGTGAAGTACGCCGGAACGGTGATAACTGCGCTCGTAACGCTCTCGCCGAGATAAGCTTCCGCGTCGCCCTTCAGCTTCTGGAGGATCATTGCGGAAATTTCCTGCGGGGTGTAGCTCTTACCGTCGATCGTCACCTTGTGGTCTGTGCCCATCTCTCTCTTAATAGAAGAGATCGTGCGGTCCGGGTTCGTAATCGCCTGACGCTTTGCGACCTGACCGACCATGCGCTCGCCTGTCTTGGAGAATGCCACGACGGACGGGGTGGTTCTTGCGCCTTCTGCGTTTGCGATAACGACCGGCTCGCCGCCTTCAATAACCGCTACGCAAGAGTTTGTTGTACCAAGGTCAATACCAATTGTCTTTGCCATATCAATTACCTTCCTTTAACTCAAATGAGTGTGTGAATTCTGAATTACTATATAAATGGATATTTGCTGATTTAGTTTGCTACCTGTACCATGGCGTGTCTTACGACCTTATCGCCCAGCATGTAGCCCTTCTGGAACACCGCCGAAATGACGTTTTCGCCAAGCTCGTCGCTTTCAATGTGCGCCACCGCATTGTGCAGCGCCGGGTCAAACGGCTCGCCAACCTGACCGACTTCTCGGATGCCAAGCTTTTCAAAGCTCGCCTTAAATTGGTTTGCAATCATCTCAACGCCTTTTTTCATATCCTCTGCGGAGACGTTTTCCTGTGCCAGTGCACGGTCGATATTATCGGCCACCGGCAAAATCGCGTTGATTGTATCGGAAACGGCGTTATTGTAAACGGCGTTCTTTTCGTTTGCGGAACGCTTGCGGAAGTTATCGTACTCGGCAAGCACGCGCAGGTGCTGCTGCTTGTGGCTGTCGAACTCCGCCTGCAAGCGGTCGTAATCCTCTTTCGGAATCTTCTCGCTCTTCTTTTTCTTTTTCTCCTTTTCCGCAGCCTTTGCAGATTCCTCTGCCGGCTCGGTATTCGCTTCCTGCTCGGGTTCCTGAACAGGCTTCTTTTCCTCTGCCATCTGGCAACGCTCCTTTCTCTATTCTTCCCGCATGATGCGCGTAAGCATTTCGCCTACACGATCTGCGACGTATGCTGTTTGTGCCGCGACGTGTGCGTATTGCATCCGCATCGGGCCGATCACGGCGACCGCGCCGGCATCTCTGCCGTTCACGCTGTACCGTGAGCAAATGACCGACGATTCCGCCAAGGCGTTCTGCCCGGTCTCTGTGCCGATCTTGATCTGCGTGCGGTTCTGCTTGCCTGCGAGAAGTTCTGTCAAAAGCTCCCGTCTTTCCAGAATATCCATCACCCGGCGTGCACCGCCAAGCTTGTATTCCGGGTAGAACAGCAGGTTCATCTGACCGCTTACGGAAATTTCCGTCTGCATCGTTTCAAGCGCCACTTCCAAAAGCGCCGCCAGCGCCGGCGACATCAAAATTGCCATATCCCCCAGCGAAATCGCAAGGTTTTGCACAAACGCCCGGTTGATCTCCGCCACGTCGCGCCCTGTCACGCGCTCGTTGAGCACGCGGAAGAAAATGCGCATAATCTCGTTTGAAAGATCAAAGTCGCAGTGAAACACCTTGTTTTTCATGGTACCCGCGCTGCTCATCATAATGAGCATTGCGGTGCGGCGGCTCGTCTGCACGAACTGCACCGCCTTGATCTTTGCATCCGCGCCGCTCGGCGTGGTGCTCAACGCAAGGTACCGTGTAGAGGCCGCCAGCGTTTTCGCCGCGCCACGCAATAATCGTTCCGGGTCAAACGCGCTCTTTGCAAGCATCGCGTCTATCGTAAGCTTTTCGGCTTCCGTTAACGTTTTCGGCTGCATCAGCGCATCTACGAACTCGCGGTAGCCCTCCTGTGAAGGCACACGCCCCGCGGAGGTGTGCGGCTGTTCCAAAAGCCCCAGCTCCGTAAGCTCTGCCATCTCGTTGCGCACCGTTGCGGAAGAAACACCTGCTTTTTCCGCAATGGACTTGGAGCCCACCGGCTCGCCCGTGCGAATGTATCCGTCTACGATCGAGGCAAGTATATTTTGTTTGCGTTTTGTCAGTTCCATACTTGCACCTCTCAGGCTTTAGCACTCTATGCTCCAGAGTGCTAACCCTTGTCTATACTATACTGCAAAGGTCAGGAAATGTCAACACCAAAATTTGTAAATACTTTGTGAATGTGCGAATTCTTCCCGGTCGGCATCCGTTTTGAAGCTGATTTTAGCATTTCCGGCTCCACAGTGCCAAATTCCTGTTTATATATAAAGATACCGAAAAAAAGCGTCTTCGCCATAATTTCACTTTTTGTAATAGAATTTCAAATTTTTTGTGCGAATTATTGACATTTTATGAAAATTGTATTAAACTGATAGCCCGTGTTTCAGTTTCTGTGTTCGCTTTAGCCCGAAAGTCCGTACCGTTAACGGAAAAGAGGAGTAAACTATGATTCAGGCAGAACATTTACAAAAGACCTTCCGCGTGCGAAAACGAAACGCAGGCTTTAAAAACGCCGCAAAAGCATTTTTCAGCCGCGAGTACGAAGAAATTCACGCCCTAAACGATGTTTCGTTCCGCATTGAAGACGGCGAGGCCGTGGGCTATATCGGCCCGAACGGCGCCGGAAAAAGCAGCACCATCAAAATTCTCTCCGGCATTTTAACGCCGGACAGCGGCACCTGCGTCATCGACGGGCGCGTGCCGTGGAAAGACCGCCGCGCGCATGTTTCGCAGATCGGCGTTGTGTTCGGGCAGCGCAGTCAATTATGGTGGGACGTGCCCGTCATTGATTCATTCGAGCTTATCCGCGACATTTACGCCGTGACCGAAGATGTTTACAAGCGAAATTTACGGGATTTAACCGACCTTCTGAATTTATCGGAGATCTTAAAGACCCCGGCGCGCAGCCTGTCGCTCGGGCAGCGTATGCGGTGCGAGATCGCCGCCTCCCTGCTGCACGACCCGCGCATCTTGTTTTTGGATGAACCCACCATCGGGCTCGACGCGGTATCGAAGATCGCCGTGCGCGAATTCGTGCTTGATATGAACAAGCGCCGCGGCACCACGGTCATTTTAACGACGCACGACATGCAGGACGTGGAAGCTTTGGCGCAGCGTGTCCTGCTCATCGGCAAAGGGCGCATTTTATTAGACGGCACACTCGACGATATTCGGCGCGGCGGCAGCGGGCAGATTGACGAAACGCTCGCGGCGCTCTACAAACAGTTTGATATTTGAGGTGCGCCGTGAAACTTAAAAAATACATTTCGTTTTTCCGCCTGCGCTGTGTGACGGGCTTGCAGTACCGCGCAGCGGCATTGGCAGGCATCTCCACGCAATTTGCGTGGGGCTTTTTGATGATCTTCGCCTACCATGCGTTCTACCGCAGCGACCCCACCGCCTTCCCGATGACCTTACAGGCGACCGTCAACTACACATGGATACAGCAGGCGTTTTTAGCCATGTTCGCCTCGTGGGTCTTGGACGGCGACATTTTGGAGGAAATCACCTCCGGCAGCATCTCATATTCGCTGTGCCGCCCCGTCGACCTCTACGCCATGTGGTACACGAAATCTCTCTCCGGTCGTATTTCCAAGGTTGCATTGCGCGCCGTGCCAATCTTAGTCGTTGCGGCGCTTCTGCCCGCAGGCTATAACTTGACCGCGCCGACAGATTTACCCACATTCTTTCTATTTTTACTCACCATGGTGCTGGGCGCATTGAACAGCACGGCGTTCACGCTGCTCATCTATGTCCTCACCATGTATACCCTTTCTTCCACCGGGTTGCGCTCCCTGCTGGTCACACTGGCAGATTTTCTCTGCGGCGGCGTAGTGCCGCTGCCGTTCTTCCCGCCCGCACTGCGCAGAATCTGTGA
>ERZ894191.98-NODE-98-length-75090-cov-39.676937_pt1 | contig 75090 bp, 53 predicted proteins | sample MGYA00380282_ERZ894191 | MGnify/ENA primary metagenome ERZ894191 (study PRJEB32331, sample SAMN06328485) | human gut metagenome | biome: human gut microbiome; feature: stool | host: Homo sapiens | collected 2013-02-21 ...
GCACGGAACAATCCGCAGGCATCAAGGTCGGGGGCTTTTGCCCCCGACATCATAGATTTAATATAAACGATATTTTGGAAAAAATCAACAGCAACCGCTGTCTGCGTAATTTCATATTCTTTTTCCCGTGGTCAGGCACTAAATGGCTCTTCAATTTTTAAATGTATTCTGATTACCAATAGTGAAGAGACTGTCCTTGATTGTGAAGGCATTCGTATTGAAGTGATTCCAATCTGGAAATGGCTGTTGATGAATGATTTTATAAAGTAAATGAACCAGCAAGGGGTGGGAAAATCCACTTTTTTTCTCACCCCTTACGACTTCTAGCAATACATCATATTTAAAATCTTAGTATCTGCTCCCGTTTCACGCACCGCAGCATTTTTATCTCTGTACCGCGATTTTCCGATCCGCAAGCTGAATCATACTTTCTTCATGCGAAACATAAATCATCGTCTGATCGAAATTTCGAACAAAATCCATCAACCATTGTTTTGCCGCCTCGTCCAGGTGGTTCGTCGGCTCGTCCAGAATCAACACCTCTGCATTTCGTAAAAGCGCCCGTGCAATCGCGATTTTCTGACATTCTCCGCCGGACAGTTCCGATTTTTCTCCACCAACCCTGCGGTCTGCCAGATGGACGATTCCAACACGTTCCAGGACCTGATCGACTTTTTTCTCAGAAACCTCCTGTCCCAGCTTCACATTTTCCCGTACAGTCCCCTCAAAGAGGAACGGAACCTGTTCCACAAAAGCACATTTTTCCCGCCATTTTGCAGGATTTAAGCTGCCAAGCTCCTTTCCGTTGATCAGGATTTCGCCCTGATAGCCCGGGTACAAGCCGAGCAGAAGCTTTAACAGCGTTGATTTTCCGGTTCCGTTTTCGCCGCAGATCACGTTTTTTTCATGCATTGCGATCTGCTCGCTGCAGTTTTTCAGGATGTCGTTTTTTCCGTCATATGAAAACGTCACGTTCCGAAAAGTGATCGACGTAACCTCCCCGACCGTTTCTCCATCCGTTCTTTCCTGAGCCTCATAAAAAACAGAAATCCGCTGCACCAGATTTTTGCAGATCGGAAGCTGCTTGACGATTTCCAGCACATATCCGGCTTCGGTCTGAAACACATAGTAAAAGCCGATCATGGCGGTGACGCTCTCTACGCCCATTTTGCCCGAAGAAATTGCGATTGCTGCTGCCGCCAGAAGCACCAGCATGCAGAACGAATCCATTCCGCCCAGAATATTTTTCTGCCAGGTTTCAAGCTTCACCTTTTTGACAAAAAGCGTTTCCAGATAGTCCTTTTGCAAACACTTTAACCGCGCCAGCTCGTCGTTTTGCAGACCATAAAGGCAAAGTTCCACCGGTTTTTCCAGCATCTCCTGCTCGAGATTCCGCATCTTTGTCCGACTTTCCCGCTCCAGCCTGTCGTATTCTTCTGTTTTTTTCCGGAAAAATACGGGCACGAAAATTCGAACACAACAGACTGCTGCGACGAACAGTGTAAACCATCCCATCACCGGAACCATCTGCCAGAGCAGATAGGTCACGACAATCGGAACAGAAATCAGATACATTCCTGTCGTATTCCAGTAACCTCCAAGCTGTATCTGATCTTCTTCCAGGCGAAACTGTGCATCGCTCCCCCGCAGTCCGACTGCCGCCGCATAGGTTTTATTCAAATATCGGTTGAGCACCGCCCGCTCATGGTTTAAGGACGCCCGAAACATCAACAATTCGCCAAGCGTCGAGCATACGAGCGGCAGCGTCACCGAAATTGCCACGCAGATTAAAATCTGCCAGAGGCAGCCAAGCCCCTTTTGCATTTCATTATTTAAGATATCTGCCGAGAACACACCCAGCATTCTTGCAGAATACGCGACCGCAACCTGACTGACGATCAGCTGCAGCGCATAAAAAAGAATCGAGCTCCAGTACGCTTTTGTGCAGTCAGCAGCGATCTGTCTGTAAATCCTGTTCTTATACATAAGCCAGCCCTCCATTCTGCAACTTCCAGCAAACCGCATCCACCGCTTCCAATACGCTGTCATGGCTGATGACCACGACTCCCCTGCCCCGTTGTGCAATCCACTCTGCCAGAGTCTTGCGTCCGGCATCGTCTAAATGGTTGGTCGGCTCATCCAAAATCAAAAGCTTCGCATCGCCGGAAAATGCCAGCGCCAGATAAAACTTCTTTCGCTGACCCTCCGACATCTCAGCGAGCGGCTTTTCGCAAAACTCGTTGAAATCCTCGCCCAGTTGGGAAAGGCGCTGCGCAAACGCGCGCTCGCGTACAGTCACTGCTAAGAGCATCTGCCCTGCCGTCAAATCAAAGACCGGCGCTTTCTGCGGCAGATAAAAAATTTCCGATGGGAACAGCGTTTTGTCAAGCTGTCCTGTCGCGCTCCCGAGCACAGAAATTTCCCCGGACTGCGGCGTTTCCATGCCGAGCAGCAGTTTGATCAGCGTGGATTTTCCAGCGCCGTTCTCGCCCCGGATGATGTGGTTTTGAGTTAAGTCCATGCGGGCGGTAACATTTTTCAAAACTGGCTTATCGTAAGAAAAGGAAACTCCGCGCCATTCGATTTCCATGCGGGTGGGCAACGCTGCGCTCGGGGCACTTGCATTTTCCCACTCCTCCAGGCGTTTTTGTGCACGGCTGCTTTCCACAAACCGCGGATAGATTTCGAACGCGCTTTTGACCGCAGCATATATGCTACCGGACAGCGCAATCGCCTGGACGCCGGTTTCGAGGTTGATTTTTCCGAACAGGACGAAAACGCCGATCAGGCAGTAGGTTCCGTATTTCAGGACGTGATCCAAAACCGCATACATACCGGCTTCCGAACGGTTGGCAAAGATCGAGTTGCTTCCGATTTTTATATATGCCTGAAACAGCTCTTCCAGATGCGAAAGCCACCAGTCCTTGAGCCGATAGAGCTTGATCGTCATAAAGCCCTGAAATGCGGAAACCGTATAATCCGTAATTTTTCCTTCGATTTCCCGGCACTTGTCGTAATTGACCTGAATATATTTTTTTACCAGAAGCGGCGGAATAACCTGCAGAAGCGAAATCAGAATCAGGCAGATTCCGACCAACGGATTTTTCCAGCAAAGATAGCCGCCGAACAAAACTGCTTCCGCCAGCGAAGCTGCAAACATCGGTCGATGTTCTGTCATCAGCTCCGTCACCGCGTTGAAATCGTCTTTCATATTTTCCAGATTTTTCCCAAGCCCGGAATGATACAGCTTTTCAAAGGAATTGACAAAAATCGTCCGATACTGTTTCATTTTACACGCCTGAACCGCCTGCTCCTTTTCTTTTCGGAACGCGATTTCCAGCCTGCCGTAAAAATAAGTATAACAAAACACGATTGCCAGAATGCCTGCTGCCGTCGTCAGAACGCTTTTCGTCCTCCCCGCAAGCGCGTTCGTTACCTCCGTTGAAATCAAAATCGGAATGAGAATTCCATACGGAAGATGAAGCAGCTTTAAAAACAGCGACTTTCGTGCCGTCTGTTGTAATTCCCTCTTGTACATGACCTTCTCCTTCAAAAATATAGTACTTATATAAACATATTGCCGGGCTGCAATATGACATGCAGCCCGGCTTTCTGACGTTTTACGCTGCCCGGCAGTTCAGCGCTGATGCACCGGATTACCTGCCGGAACGACAAACTTCTGAGTTTGATCAGGGACTGAGTTTGATCGGTCTGACCCCGTTTCACGCATATCCCCGCCTCTGCTTTTCCCACATTTTCCAGTAGCGTCCCTTTTGCGCCAAAAGCTCCTGATGGCTGCCGCACTCCGTAATCCGTCCATGCTCCATGACGTAAATTCGATCCGTCAGTGCCGTCACGGAAAGCCGGTGCGAAATCACGAGCACGCCCTGATCGGGATGTCCCTGCAGCAGTGTTTTGTTAAACGCATCCTCTGCAAACGGATCAAGTGAAGCCGCCGCTTCATCCGCAATCAGAAATTCCGTGTTATAATAGCAGGCACGCGCCAGCGCAATCTTCTGTTTCTGTCCCTCTGAAAACAGGAAACCGTCCTCGCAAAATTCCCGCAACACCTGTTTTTCAACCGGAACAAAAGTCCCTTTTCGATACAAACCGCTCTCGCACAACGCATCCGCCGCCCGGCTCTTATCTGCGTTTTCGGAAAGCGCCACATTCTCCGCCAAAGACGCCGCATACAGCAGATTTCCGGCAAACAGCACCGTGAAATGCTTTCGACATTCCTCCCATTCTGCCTTTGTTGAAACGGCTGCTCCATCCGCCAAAACCGCTCCGCTGTCCGTTTTTCCAAGTCCAAGCAAAACCTTGATGAACGTCGTTTTTCCAGCGCCGCTGTCTCCGACCAGTGCGATCTTTTCGCCCTTTTTCACTCGAAAACAGATATCCTGCAGAACCTTTTTCTCCCCGTATCCGAAATCGACATGCTCCATCGAAATCTCAGAAACCGTTTCGCCGTCTGTTGTCCCGGATTCCTGCTCTTTCTCCTCTGCTTTCTTTTCATTTTGCTCACAAAAACTAAAAAATGCATCGATGTATCCGGCGTACTCCCCGGCTCTTCCCGCCATCTGCTCAAACAGCACGGACAGCGCATACAGGATGATGTGCGTCCCGTTCAAAAGCGCCGCAAAATCGTCCAGTCCGATCGTCTTTTTCCAGAAAAAACAATACCCCAGATACGCGATCATCAAACAGTCGATAAACAGAAAATCGCTCCCGATCTCCCGCCCGAACGCAATTGGAAAAATACGTCGATTCCACTGTTTCGTCTGCTCCGCCTTTTGCGAAAAGCTGTCTTGATCCCGTTTTACGAAAAATGGCAGGCAGCCCAGAATCCGTCCCTCTGCTGCATATTCCTTTCGCAGAAAAATCCGTAAATAGTTCTGATGCAATGCATCCTTTTTGTTCTGTTCATCCCGCTTTGCGTTCGTTTTTTCCACCAGACTTTTGACACAGAAACGGCTTGCCACAAACGCCAGCAAAACGAAAACAACGATCATCTGATCCATGCGGATATAAATGACGACCGCTACCGCACCAGCCAGAAAACTGCCGAACAGCTGCCGGTAAAATTCCAGCGTTTCTTCCATTTTCGTCTGTGTAAACTGCAGCGCCCTGCGGTATCCATGAAAATACGCTTCGTCGTTATATTTCCTACAGTCGGCGTCCAGCATAATCCGGTACAACCTACGGTTTAATTTGTATTCCAGACGTTCCTTCCACTGCGGATAAACCCGTTCAAAATACCAGTGCCACAAAAAGCTCACTGACAGCTGGTACACCAGAAATCCTCCCAGCACCCACGCTGCCCGTGTCAGATCACGCCCCATCAGCGCGCCGATCATCCATTTCAAAACAAGGACATTCGCCAGCACATCCGCCAGGTCATATGCGCCCGTCAGCACAATTTCCAGTAAAAACAGCCCCGGTGCATCCAGAAAGCGGAGCTTCTGCAGCCGCAGATGACTTTTCAACCTGTTAAACCGCATCGTTTTCCCCCTCCTGTGCAAAATACTGCCGTCGCTGCGTCGTAAACATCCTGCAGTAGTCGCCGCCCTTTTCCATCAGCTCTTCGTGCGTTCCATGCTCTGCAATCATTCCGTTTTTCAGATATAAAATCTGATCTGCCTGCCGTGCAAAGGATAACCGATGCGTCACGAAAATCAACAGCTTTCCCTTTGTCGCTTCCAGCACTTCCTGCAAAACATCCGCTTCCGTCAATGGGTCTAAAAATGCTGTCGGTTCATCCAGAATTACCGCATCGAAATCGCCTGCAAACACCCTGCACAGAGCAAGCCGCTGTCCTTCCCCGGCGGAAAACATGGCTTTTTCCCCTTCTTCAAACAGCTCCACTGCAGTATGAATGCCCTGCGGAAGACTTTCGATTTTTTCTTCCAGACCGACTTTCCGCAGCGCTTCCCACACAGTCATTTCGTCCTCTTTTTTACATTTCCGCAGCAAAACATTCTCCGCCACCGTCGCCGGATACAGCCGGTAATCCTGCAGCAACGCAAACACATTTTTCCCGATTCCGGTTCGGCTGACTGCCCCATTTCTGTACAGCTTCCCGGTAAAATCCGGATAAAGCCCCAGCAACACTTTCAGAAATGTGGACTTTCCCGCGCCATTCTCCCCGACCAGCACAACGCGTTCCCCTTTTTTCGCTAAAAAGCTGATATCATGCAGTCCAGCCGTCCCGTTCGGATAAGTAAACGAAAGCTGTTTCGCCTCAACAGACTGCAGAATTTCTTCCTGCGTTTCGTCCTTTTGTGCCGGTTTTTCTTCGGCAAAAAAGTTCAGAAAATCCTCTACATAAAGCAGATTCTCCGTAAAACGTGCATACTCTGTTCCAAGACGAACCAGTTTCGCATTCAGGTTTGCAATCGATAATACCAGCACGGAATATTCCGAAACCGGAAGTCCCTCCTGCGTCCAGAATTTCCACAGTGCATAAATATTTCCTGCGGTAAATGCGAACGTCGCGCCAAGATTATCCGCCAAAAAACCGAGCAATACCAGCGTTCCGCCCTTTTCCCGAGCAAGCGTACAATTTCCCGTTTCCGCCTCCCGGTTTAAATGATCCAGAATGCTGTAGGCATCCGAAGTGCGCAGCTCCTCCATATTTTCGTGGAAGAAAAATTTGCGCCACACATACGCCTTTTTCCGGTCGTGGACACTTTTTTCCACTTCATAATCATGCCGCACTGCTCCCTGTCTGCGCAGCACCAGCGTCAGCAAAAACGGTGCAATCGCCACGACAAACAGAACCGGATCAAGCGTCGCCAGATAGGTCAAAACCGCCACAAGCGCCGACGCCAGCCGAACCGTATTTCCGATATTTCCCATGATTTTTTCATAAGTCGCAGATGCATGATTGGCGAGATATTCCAACCGGTTCAAAAACGCCGTTTTCTCATAAGAGGCATACGGCACTGCAGTTGCACGTTCCTCGATCCGGTGCACAATCCGCCCTTCCTGCAAAATATCCGCCTGTTCGCTGTAGCATTCCCGATACCATCTGCTCACGCCCCGAAGCGCCAGATTGATCCCACAAAAAAACAGAAGCCCTGCGAAAAAGCGTTTCCCGTCCCCCTCCTGCAGACAGGAAATATAAAAGCTCACTGCGAAAATATTGACCACAAATTCCCGCACACCGTCCAGCACATGAATCAGGATATGCAGAAAAATCCGTCCTTTCCCCAATCCGATGAGCCGGAGATATTGTATGTATTTCTGAATCATTGTCTCCCCCAGTTATATCAAACAATAGAATGCACGCTCTGCGAGCATTCTATTGTCATGAATCAAAAATAATTTGAAGACTTTTTTGAAGTTCCTATCGTTTTTCCCAGGGGCAGGTAGCAATATTGTTTTTATAATCTGAACCATATATTCCAGCACATGCCGCAATTGGTTGATCAATACACGATAGTTCATCTGCATTAAATAAATCATCAAAAAAACCAATATTAAGATCAAATTGCCCTCTTTATTTTAAAATTTGTTCCATTCTCTTTTCCTCTACACTTTATAATACTGCGCCTGAGCCTGCCATAGCTGCGCATAGAGCCCGTTTTTGGAAAGCAGCGCCTCATGCGTTCCGCTCTCCACTATTTTCCCGTTATCCAGAACAAAAATCCGGTCACTGAACTTGCAGCTGGAAAGCCTATGGGAAATGTAAACCGCAGTTTTACCCTTGACGATCTCATCAAAGCTCTCATAAACCCTGCTTTCTGAAACAGGATCAAGCGCCGCAGTCGGCTCATCCAGAATGCAAATCTGACCGCCCTTATAAATCGCCCTTGCGATCGCAATCTTTTGCTCTTCTCCTCCGGAAAACGAAACGCCATCCTGCTCGTATTCCGGATATACCACGGTTTCCAGACCTTTCTTTAGTTTATTCAGACGTTCCCCAAAGCCTGCCAGCTGCAGCACCTCTTTTGCACGCTCTGCTTCATACTGCTCAGAAGCGGCTACATTTTGCCCAAGCGTCAGGGACAACAGGGAATAATCCTGAAAAACGATCGCAAAAATCTTCTGCCACTCCCTCAAATCATATTCCCGGATATTTTTGCCGTTCCAGAGGATTTCTCCCTCCTCCGGCTCATACAGCCTGCAAAGAAGCTTTACGAGCGTCGTTTTCCCGCTTCCATTCTTCCCGACCACTGCGATTTTCTCAGACGGCTCGATTTTCAAACTGACATGATCCAGAACCAGCTCTTTTGTCCCCGGATACCGGAAAGAAACATTCCGAAACTCAATCACCCCTTTTGTCATCTCTGTGAAAGAATCTCCCTTTGTTTTCTCTGCTTCCAGGTTCAGATATTCCAGGGTACTTGCGATCCTACCAACATCCGTCCGAAATTCCCCTGCCAACCGGATGGATGCTGAAACCGACATACATGCCTGAAAAATTGCCTGCGCATACCGCAGCACCATGCCGACCGTGATCGTCCCGGCAATTGCCAGCGCCAGCACGCAATAATAGGAAACACACAGCAAAATTCCCTGAATCATGCCAGTTCCAAGCCCGCCTGCACTATTGATTCTGGCAATGGTAAATACATTTTTCCTGACACCTTCCCGTTCTGTATCGATCGTTTTCTGGATCATTTTCTTCGCACGGTACATAAAAATATCTTTCAAAGACTGTGCCCCGATCGCACCGCTTCCGCCTTCATCCATATACCAGAAGCGGCTGTTCTTTTCTGCCTGAGTCATTTGATTCATCGCAGCAGATTCTTTCTTCTGATACCATTTGGCATAAACCGACGCGCCGACCACAGCCAGACCAATATTGAACAGAAGCGCTGCCGCAACCTTCCCCGCCGCGCTCCCGGAAACCTGCATTGCAAGCGGAATCAGCATAATAACCGAACCAAGCAGTTCGAACCCGGAATTGCAGAGGTTGCAAAACTTATCTGCGACTCCAAAAAATCCGCTTCCCCAGCTTCGGTCTGCCAAAATCCTCGCCCGCATTTCCTTTGCATAATCCGATTCCAGATCAGAAAAAGAAATATTCAGGGTATTTACCGGAACAAGCGTCTCAAAACGCATGGCAATCTGATAGCTTCTGGTTTTCATCTCCTTTTCCAGAAGCGCTTTTACACCTTTCAAAAGCCAGATTCCGACCAGTCCAACAACTGCTATAGAAACCGGATCTGCAGAATTTTCCCTGTAAACCAGCAAATCCAGAATTCTGGCAACCAAAATTACCGGCAGATAGAAAAGCAGGGCATTCAATCCTCCCTGAAGAATCACAATTACAGGGAACTTCCGATCCATCGCCCAAAGCAATTTAATTGTATCCCGAACAGGAACTTTTCGTTTTTCTTTCATTGCTGTTCCTCCTCCCTGTAATACCGGCTCTGAATTTCATAGAGACGCGCATACATTCTGTTTTGCGCCATCAGTTCTTTATGGGTTCCGCTTTCCTGTATTTTCCCGTCTTTTAGCAGAATGATACGATCCATAAATTGTGTGCTCGCAAGCCTGTGGGAAATATAGATACATGTTTTCTCTTTTCCAAGTTCCCGGAATTTTTCATAAACTTCACTCTCCGCAATTGCATCCAGCGCTGCTGTCGGCTCGTCCAGAATCCAGATCTGTGCCGATTTATGATACAGCATCCTCGCCATCAGAAGTTTCTGCGCTTCTCCACCGGACAGGGAAATTCCATCCCCGGATACTGCCTTTGTCATCTGGGTCAGAATTCCGTTTGGCTCCTGCTTTATCCGCTCCGAAAGTCCCGCCTGTTCCAGAGCTGCCCAGACCTGATTCTGATCCGTCTCTTCCAACGGTTTCAACGAAACATTCTCCGCTACGGTATATGGAAGAACCAGCGCATCCTGAAACAATACAGCAACCTGATCCCGGATAAAATCTGCCTGTCCTCTGGAAACCTCCGTCCCCTGTATGGTAATTTTCCCGGACGAAACCGGATACAGACCGCATAGAAGCTTGACCAGCGTTGTTTTGCCAGCCCCATTTCCCCCGATCAGCGCAAGCTTTTCCCCTTTCCGGATGTTCAGATTCAGTCCGTCAATTACGAGCCTGCCTGCATTATACCCAAACGACACATCCTGAAAGGAGATCTCCTCCGCTGCCCGCGCGCATTCCACTTTTTGCGTACATTCCGTTTTCTGCTGTCCGGCAGGCGCTTCGCCCTCCTGCATGTATGTCCGGATTTTTTCGATTCCCTTGCTTCCGGTCTGCAGCTGACTATAGCTATGTACAAATACCGTAACAAAATTGGAAAACTGCATCGCAATACCATAATACAGGACAAATTCAGCCGCCGAAATTTCCTGCGCAGCGCACTTTTGAATCAGATACAGAAATACCACAATATCCCGTACACAGGCGATCGCGCCCTCCAGCATTCCGGAACGCGCAAGTACAGAAAAGTATTTTTTCTGCAGCTGTACCAGGCTTTTCAGACACCCGTCTATTTTCCCGGAAACAACCTCTGACAACTGATACAAGCGCATATCTTTACCGTATTTTTCATTCTGCGCAGCCCCGATAAAATAGAAAAAGCGTCGGTTTTCCCCAGCCTGCTCCTCCAGAAGTCTCTGGTACGCTTTTTCATTTTTATGACAGACAACATATCCTGCTGCGGATAACAAAAGCAACACGAAAAACAGTCCCGGCTGCAGACCAAAGATTGCCCCTCCGAACAACACGAAGGAGCCAATACACACGCACAGATCCAGAATGCCTTCCAGAAATATGCGAAAATCACTTCCCCACAGGGCAGTCTGCCGCGCCATCCCGTATGCTTTCTGTCCCTCTGTGCTCTCTGCATAAGAGCAGGCTTTATCAAAACGTTTTAAAAAGATTTCATACAGAAAATCCCGGCACAAAAACAGCTGCCGCATTCCCCTCCCGGAAGACGCCATCTGCTGCAGTCCATAAACACAGACCGCAACAAGCCCTGCCGCCGCCAGCTGCGCTGCATCTGCCTTTCCGGTGGAAATTCTGGAAACCACAAACGCCGGAAACCAGACAGCGACCACAGAAATTCCCAAAGACGACAGAACACATAAAATCAGGTAGCAAAGCAACCCCCGATGCTTTTGCCAGATTTTCTGAAATACAAAAGAAATACTTTTTATCATTCTATACATTCCCCTTATATCGGTTAATTATATCCGTTTTAGTGATACCACTCCGCCTGGCTTTCGTACAGCTTCTGATACACCGGGCACGTTTGGGACAGTTCTTCATGACTTCCTGTTCCGGCAATTTTATGATTTTTGTCCATGACGATGACCTGATCCATCAGGCGGCAGATTCCGATTCGGTGCGTAATAATCAGCACAGTTTTATCCTTCAATTGTTCCAGGATTTCAGCCACTGCCTCTGCCTCGTGGGATGGGTCAAGATACGCGGTCGGTTCATCCAGCACATAGAATTCCGCGTCCTTATGCAAACAACGATATAATGCTACGCGCTGCCATTGTCCGCCAGACAGCTCCTGCCCGCCATATTCTTTTCCGAGGAACCAGTTTTCCAGCGAAAAATCCTCCGGGTGCACACTGTCTGCATCGTCAAAGCCGATGTTCTCCGCAACCGTCAGGCAGTATCGCCCAAACTCGTGCGGCATCACGGAAATATTGCTGTAGTCGCAGTCCTGCTCCGCGCTCACCAAAACTTTGTCGTAGCTAATGCTGCCGCTCTTTAAAGGATACAGACCCAGCAGGCATTTTATGAGAGTGGTCTTGCCGGCACCGTTTTCACCAACCAGAGCGACTTTTTGCCCACGGCGAATTTCGAAGGATACGCCATCTAAAACGTTGCGTCCCTGCTCCCCATCGTAAGTAAACACCACATCCGTTCCCACAATCCGGTCATTGAGTGTCAGCACCGCACTCTTTTTCTTCCTGCTGCCCTCTGTGATGTTGAAGTAGCACTCCGTATACGGCAGACTTTTCTGCAGATTCCAGCTGCGTTCCCCAAGCTCCGACAGCGCCTCCTGAATCGCCGGGAGCAGCGACAGCGCACCTGCCAGTGCGCCCGCCAGGATTTTCTGCTCCAGACATGCCGCCGCGAGCAGTCCAAAGCATGCAAGCAGCCCCGCGACACGCAAAAGCTGCGCCCACATCAGACGATCGATCGCCGTCTTTTTGATGCGCCATTCCCGAAAAAGCAGGTGCACGCTCTTTTCCCGCCAGAGCTCAATGAGCCAATTGCCGGTCTGGAACACCTTGATTTCCTTTGCCGCCTCTTTTCGGAAAAATGATGCCCACAAATCCTCTTTTTCCCGCTCCAGCGTCACGGTTTTCTCTTTTTCCGTCTGTTCCGCTTTCACCGCCTTTTTCCGAATCAACATTTCCGGAAGGAAAAACAGCACCAGAATCACCGGAATCATCACGTTCCAGCTGCCAGCAACGAAAAATGAGCTGACCAGCGCGACGATCGTGCCTGCAAGCATCACTGTCTGCATAAAACAGCCAGGAATCCGCTCATCCTCGATACACTCCCGTGCCCGATAAATTGCGTCCAGCTTTTCCTTCTTTTCCAGATCAAAATATTCGATCCGAACCATCGCATCCGCCAGCCTGCGGTTTAGCTCGTCCGAAACCTTTTCAAATACAAAGGTGTTCATCGCAATCGCATACGCGAAGCCTGCCAGCTGCAGCAACACAAAAAAACTGACATACACTACAATGTATACAATATAAACTTGTTCTTTTAACAAAACCGCATTGGTCAGCTTTTCCAGCAAAAGTCCCGTAATAGCTCCCGATAACGAGGACAAAAACAGGTACACCATCACATAAACCGCCGCAACCGGCACAGCGCTTACGACCGCTTTGACAGACAGACCGACCATGCGGTAGTCCCTGAATTTATTTTTCTTTTCCATATCTATAACCCTTTTTCAGACATGCACTTTTCGACATATCTTAGCTTTCCCGGTGTGCGCCCAACGTAGATTTACCGATACCACTCACTCTGCGCATCGTACAGCTGCCTGTAATATGCATTGTTTTCCATCAGCTCTTCGTGGCTTCCAAGCCCGACGATTCCCCCGTCCCGCATGACCGCAATCAGATCGACGGTCTTTGCCAGCGCCAGCCGGTGCGTTACGATAATGACGCCGCGATCCTTCATGACATTCATCATATCCTCGTACAGCTTCGATTCCCCGATCGGGTCCATCGACGCCGTCGGCTCGTCCAGAAGAAACATTTTTGCATCGGACAGAAGCACTCTCGCCAACGCGATTTTCTGCCATTGTCCATCCGATAAATCCGTGGAATTTTCCCCGTATTTTCCAATTTTATAATCCAGTTTATCTTTCAGAGTTTCCAGACCGACCATTTCCAGCGCAGCGATATAATCTGCCGTCGTCTTTTCGCCGTTCTGGCACATGGAAAGATTCTCTTTTACCGATAACGGATAACGGTAAAAATCCTGAAATGCCGCCGCAAACAGCCGTTTTCTTTCCTTCGGCGTTCTGTCTTTTACGGACCTTCCATCGACAAGAATGCTTCCCTGTTTCGGCTCATAAAGTCCCAAAAGCAGCTTGATAAACGTTGACTTTCCCGCACCGTTTTCGCCCACCAGCGCCACATGCCGGTCGGACGGAATCCGCACATTCAGATTGCGAAACACCTCTTTTCCATCATATGAAAAAGAGACATTTTCGAACAAAATTTCATTCTCCATGCTGTAGTCCCTCCAGCTTTTTCAGATAGCCCAGCTTCTGAACCTCTTCTCCGCATTCGACGTATTCTTCCGAAAAATCGCCGGACAGTCCGCTCACCATATCAATCATCTTCACGCATGCCAAAAATACGCCTGCCGACAGCGCGCCCTGATACACCTGTAAGCCTGTAAAGGCAAAAATCCAGATCGTCCAGAGGCTCAGAAACAGGCAGGAAATCCCATAACACTTCTGCGTGTGCAGACTGATTTCGAGCCTTTTTTTATACACCTTATCCATGTGCTGTTCGATCCGTTTCATAAAGAAATTCTTTGTCTGCATGATTTTGATTTCATACAGATACCTTTTATCATAAAAGAGATTCAGGTAATATTTCATTCGTCTCTCTTCCGGAATCCGCTCATTTTCCAGCGCGTCGCTCGTTACCATGATTTTGTAGTCAAAATAGAAAATCAACACGATCAAAACGACGCTAACGCCTACACCGCCACCGGACAGATACAACAAATATCCGAATACGGCAATCAGCTGCAGCAAAATTCCAATGACTTTCGAAAACGAATAAAACGCCTTCCAGAAATGCTCATAAGGCTTGTCCGAGATTTTCTCCACGAGATCGTACATCGTCTCACTCTCAAAATGCGGATAATCCAATGAATGAACCGTCTCAGCGATATGCGTTCCCAGCGCAAGCGTCACTTTTTTCTCAAGACCAAACTGCAGCCGTTCTTTTCCGTTCTGAATCAACACCTGAAAAAGAAAATAAATTCCCAGGAACAAAACGCCTTGCCAGATTCCACTGCCCAGGCTGTTCTGTAAAAAGCTGTCCACCACGCTCTGCAGCAAAATCAGCTGCAGAAACGAGATCAGACAGGACATAATTTCCGCCGCAAGATACGCCGCCGACTCCCCCGGCGCGTAGTGAAATATCGTATGGAGCATGTAAGAAAACTGCTTCATAATACCTTCCCCCTCTGTTAAACAACGTAATTCTCCGCCTGTGCTTTCCACATCCGGCTGTAAAGTCCGCCTGCCGCAAGCAGCTCTTCATGCGTTCCAGCTTCGGCAATCCGTCCTTTTTCCATCACCAAAATCCGGTCAGCCAGCCGTGCAGAAGCAAGCCGGTGCGTTACGATCACCGCTGTTTTTCCCTTTACCATCTGTAAAAATTTCTCATACACAGCACTTTCTTCCACCGGGTCAATCGCCGCAGTCGGTTCGTCCAGCACAATCAGGTCATGCTCCCGGTACTGTCCCCTCGCAATCGCCACCTGCTGCCAGAGCCCTCCGGACAGGTCGATTCCCTCAAACTCCCGCGACAGCATCAGTTCGCTGCACTGCGCAACTGCTTCCGGCTTTAAGCCCGTTCGCTCCAGCAGCGGTTTTACCGGCGCATTCTTTTTCGGGTCGCTGATCGTCACGTTGTCCTGCAGCGTCATCTGGTATCTCATGTAATTCTGGAACACGGCGGAACGCCCGATACAGCCGTCCTGCGTGGCTTCCTGTTCCGCGCCGCACGGCTGCGTCACTGCTCCATCCTCCACTGTCACAGCCCCTTGTGTCGGCGGGTACAGCCCCAGGATCAGCTTCGCCAGCGTCGATTTTCCCGCGCCGTTCTCCCCGACAATCGCCAGGTGCTCTTTTTCCGGGACCGTCAGGTTCAGCTGCTCAATCGAAGGCTCCTTTGCGCTGGGATAGGTAAAGGAAACATCCGAAAACTGCATCGTCTTCCCCATCCGCGGCACGTCCTTCCAGCTCCTGCCCGGATCTTTTTCCAGGAATGCCACATAGTTCTCCACAGCAGGCAGACTGCCTACTGCACTTCCAAGAAATCCACAGACCAGTGCAAATACCATGTCAAATAACGAATTTAACGCATAGTATACTGCCGCAAATGCACCGACCGAGATGCTTCCCTTTAAAACGCTCACCACTAAAATCAGCACAGCGCCCAGATACCCAATCATCCCGACCGTCTGGTTGATGGCATCCAGCCCGTTCGCCTTTGTGCGGACTGCAGCCTCTTTTTCACACAGCTGCTGCTGTTCGGTTTTCATCTTCCCAAAGAAAAACGGCACAGCGCGCAGCACCCTCGTCTCCTTGATAAATGCAAGGTCTGTCAGGCACTTCCGGTAGCCCTGATATTTCCGTCTGACCGGCGCTGCCGTATCTTCATAGCTATAAAAAATATTTCTCTGCATGTACAGTGTCACGATGGACGGCACAAATGAAATCACGATACACAACAGCAGCACAGGGTTCAGGGATGCCGCATAAATCGCAAAAAATACCAGATACGGCGGAACCATGTCGATGATGCCGATCATATGGAACATGAAAACATTCGCATCGTCCCGCCCAGCCTGTGCCTTCTGGATTTCATCCAGCGACTCGCTCTGCTCAAATGCCAGCGGAAAAAGCTTCGAAATTTTCTCGTTAAATTCATAACGATACGTCTCGTCACAGATTTCCAGAAATTCCGTCAGCGCATAGTTAAACAGCGTATTCAACAGCTGGTAGCCGATAATCCCGCATACATAAAAAGCTGTCGCGGCGATCAGCGCTGCCTCAAACCGCCCTTTCCCGACAGAGGCGATCAGCTCGTTCACAAAATTCGAAAGCAGCAAGGTATTTGCGCCCATCACGACTGACTGCGAAATGCCCAGCACATTGATCAGGATAAACCGCAGCGGCGCTGCATGAAACGCCATCGGAAACATGACGCGCACGGTATGGAAAAAGCTTCTTTTTTTCACAGATACCACCTCCTCTGCGTTTCGTACATTTCGCAATAGATGCCGTTTTTCACCATCAGGTCTTCATGGGATCCCTGCTCCATCGCCTTTCCGTCCTCAATCGCGATGATCCAGTCGCACAAAGATGTGGCGCCCAATCGGTGCGTAATCATAATCGTTGTCGTATCCTGATACAGCTTCAAAAACTTCTGGTAAATCTGCTGCTCCCGCACCGGGTCGATCGCCGCGGTCGGCTCGTCTAAAATTTTCAGTTCTGCATCCTGATAATACAGGCGTGCCATCGCAATCCGCTGCCACTCACCGCCGGAGACGTCCACGCCGTCCTCTGCGATTTTCCCAAGTACCGTGTCCATGCCCTGCGGCAGCTTTTCCAGCACATTGTCCAGTTCGGAGGTTTCCGCCGCTTTGGCAATTTTTGCCCGCTGCCCTGCATCCGCGCCGGGCGCGATATTGTCCGCTACCGAGACCGGATACTTCGCATAATCCTGGAACAGCACGCCGAACAGCTTCCAGATCTGCTCCCTCGAAAACGTCTCGATCTTTTCCCCATTTAACAAAATCTCACCGGAATCCGGCTCATACAAGCGTAAAATCAGCTTTACAATCGTCGATTTGCCGCAGCCGTTGCGCCCGACAAACGCGTAGTGGTGCCCTTTTTCGATCCGAAAGCACATATCCTTTAACACCATCGCTTCGGTGTTCGGATAATGGAACGAAACATGGGAAAATTCCAGCGACTCAAACGAAAGCGCTGCGCTACTGTCCGGTTTTTCCTCATATTCCGGCAGCTCCAAAATACGTTTCATGTCGCCCAACAGCTGTCTGCCCTGCTCCATCTCTTTGAGCATTCCCGGCAACTGCCAGGTCAGGCTCTGCGCCATTGCCATAAAGGACGTCACCAGCGAAACAAAAACACCGACGGAAGTATTGCCCTGCACAACCGGGAAAATCAGCGCAAAGATCACCAGAATCGACAGTGCGATCGCCAGAAATCCGCCCATGTTCATGCCGATGAACCACCAGCGTCTCGCTTTCCGCTCCCGCAGCCTTGCGATCTGTCTTTCTTTTAAGAAAATCCCGTTGACCCAATCGCCAAACCCGAACAGAACCCGCTCATTTGCCGCGTCGCGATTCCCCAGAATCTCTTCCGCATAAGCAGCTTTCCGTTTTCCGAGTGTGACCTCTTTTTTTGCCTCATACTGCTTCTGCCCGCCTTTTACCGCAAAGAACCCGAAGCCGACCAGCAGCACCATGATAACCGGAGAAATCCAGACCGGAGCCTGCGTAATCAGCCACACAACCAGACAGCCGTTGGAAATCAGGAAGCAGACCATCGAAAAGCCGCTTTCCAGGACGCCGTTTAGCACCTCCTCTGGGTCTTTCGACACCCGCTCCAGCGCGTCCTGAATCTCCGTATTCTCCAGAAATCCATACGGAATCCGCGAAATTTTTCCGATCATCCGCTCGTCCAGATACGAAAAAAGCACCTTCCGCTGATGAATCCGCATCCAGGTATCCAGATTTCCGCCCAGCCGCTGGCACAGGATCAAAGCTCCCAACAGGCAGGCGTCGCGGATCGCCTCTTCCATCCGCTGATTTAACACCAGGTCGATAAACCGCGCGCTGACCAGCATTGTCAGAAACGGCAGCAATGCAGATACGATTTTTTCAAGGAATCTCCCTATTACCAGAAATTTCCCCGGCGCATGCCGAAACGATATGCCAGTTTCCCCTTGTTTCATTTGTGCAGTCCCCCCCTTTTTTCCTGCGGCAATAAATTAATATTGCCGCAGGAAAGCTTTCTATATTTTTACAACCGAACCTTCACCGCAAACAGTGCATTGCCATCTACTTCCACGGTTACGGTGCTGCCGTCTGTTTCTACGGCATTGTCTTTTGTTTCCTCGAACAGGTCAACTGCCTGTGCTTCTTTGACCTCTGTACCGAAGCTTAACTTCACTGCAGAACGCTCACCGGAGGTCTCGCAGCCGCGAACCAGAACGCAGCCATCTGTAGTAGGCTGTACTGCTGTGATCACCGCGCTGTCGGAAGCAACGGATACCAGGCTGTCCTCCAGAGGCAGCTCGCCGTGGTGGCAGTTGGTGGGCTGGTAGAAGATCTTATGGTTGCAGCCGGTTGCGATATCTTCTGCTTCCTTCGCATCTCCGCTCGCTGCGCCAACCCAGAGGGTAATGGTGTGGATGCCGCGTTCCGGATAAGGATCGGGGCTTACAGAGCTGTTGATCAGTGTCAGGTTCAGGCTCTCCTTCTGTCCGCGATAGCCGTATTTGCTGTCGGAAACGAGGATTGCGGAGCTGCCGTCCATGCGAAGCGCCATGCCATAGCGCAGTCCGGGAACATCGTTGTTGATACCCCTGCGGACAGTGCTGCCTGCGGGCACGTCATAACGGAAGGCATCGGTCTGATAGGACAGAGGCGTCTGCCAGGTCAGAACCGGAATGATGTCTTTGCCGATTTCTTTCCAGTCTACCTTCAGCTCTACGCGAACCAGCGGCTGGTCTTTTTCCAGAACATAGGTCACCTCTGCGGTAGAATTTTCTACGGTAAAGTGTGCGGTTACACTGCTTCTGAGTTCTCCGATCACAGCTCTGCCCAGTTCTACGCAACGATCCACCGGCACGTTTTTGATCGCTCTGCCGATGTTCCATGCGCTGGAGGTCTTGCATTCCGTTTCCTGATATACAAGTCCGGCTTCTTTGCCTTCGCCGATCAGCTCCTGTCCGGTCGTCTTGTCCACTAAGGATTTGATGCGTCCGGTCTCTGCGCTGATGGTAACGATGGTCTGCTCATTTTCCAGAACAACATCGTCATAGCAGCGACTTACCTGCTCATTTGTCTGTAAGTAAACCGGATAGGAATCCAATCCCTTTTCATACAGCACAACAGTGGTATAGCCGAGGGCAGGAACCTCCTGATCTACTAAAACCCGGATATATTTGTGATCCCAGTACTGCTGCAGCTCGTGGTCAACCAGCTGGAACGGGATGTCGTTTCCGTCTGCATCGCGCATTGCCAGTCGGCGCAGATCTCCGGTCCAGTCCCAAACGGTCAGCTCTGCAACCTCACGGCGTGCATGGGACAGGCTGTTGAACAGATGGAAAATACGGGTTCTGCCGCTGCCTCTTTCGGTGCTGGGCACGCCCACAAAGTTTTCAATGCCGTAGCCTGCGCCTGCGCCTTCAGACTGGCTGTTGTATGCATCGATATCCACCGGAATCGAGGATGTATCAATCTTTTCTGAGATCACGCGCATTGCGTTTGTGATCTGGGTGTTGGCAGTCGCCATAGAGGTCTGGAACAGTCCCATTGCATGCTCTCTGGAATCCTGTACGCAGGAGCCGGTCAGGATGTCGTGGAAATGGGTAAATAATACATCCTCCCATGCCTTGGTCAGCTTTTCCTTCGCATACGGGAAGCCAACCTTCTGTCCAGCCAGTGCGCTCATCGCTTCTGCATCGTAGAACGCAGCCTCCAGGCGGCGGTTGCCTCTCTTGATGCGGCTCTGGGTGGTGTAGCAGCCGTTTGCAAAGTAGTTTAATTCTTCGTTTACAACCGGCAGTTTTTCCCGGATTTTTTCTGCTTCATGGAAATAGTCGCGGAAGGTGCCGAAACGGATCTTCGGATAAATTTTCCAGGTCTGCATTTCCAGTGCACGCTCTACGTCGCGTCTGGTAGGTCCGCCGCCGTGGTCACCCACACCATACACGACCAGACCGGTCTTTAAGCCGCTGCTCTTTTTCACGATTTCCATAAATCCTGCGCCAATCTGCGGTGTGATCGCTCCGTTATACCAGTTGGGCTCGCGGTAGGTAAGGACTTCTTTTCCGGATGGAGCCTGATAACGGTACAGCACGTCACGGCGGGCATTGCCTCTGCAGTGGTAGAAATATTTTACGCCGCCGAACTGATCGATTTCCGGCACGTTTGCGCTGTGTCCGAAGGTATCGGGGGAGAAATCCAGATCAAAATCCTTTACGCCCCAAACCCTGGACAGATATTCTCTCGTGTACTGGATATGACGCAGCAGAGACTCGCCGGAAGGCATGTTCTTGTCTGTCTCTACCCATGCAGAGGCGGTTACTTCCCAGCGTCCCTCTGCAATACGGGCTTTGATGCGCTCCATCAGCTCCGGATCATATTCTTCCACAATCTTGTATACAGAAGCCTGAGACTGGGAGAAGCAGAACTCCGGATACTGATCCATGATATTTAAAATCGAACGGAAGGTTGCAAGAACGATGGAAACGGTTTCGTTGAAGCTCCACATCCAGTTCATGTCAATATGCGCATGGGCTGCCAGGATCAGCTCATAGGATTTTGCTTCCTCTGCGATCGGCTCAAGGATTTCCTCTGCCTCTTCACAGGCCTGATCGGTCAGTACGCCCTCGGTCTGCTGTTTTTCCAGCAGATAATCCAGCGCTTCCTCCAAAGCAGCGTCGTATTTTCCGTTTTCTGTCTCGGATAAATGAAGGGCAAATTCCAGCTCTGCAAGGATTCTTGCGTTCGCGCGGCCGGGGCGGGTGATGTGCGCCTGCTCCTCTTTCGGCATGCCGAAGGTGTCCTCAAAGTGCATTTTTTCCCGGTTGCCGCCGACGGAGGTCTTGAGCCGGGTAAACTTTTCTGCGAGTGTCATAAATGGTATCCTCCTCTTTTTTATGTTTTTATTCGTCCAGGAAACGGTCTACGATCTGCTGCCTGTATTCTTTGGACAGTGATGCGAAAAATGCCGAATATCCTGTGACACGCACAACCAGATCCGGATAAGCTTTCGGGTCTTCGTGTGCTTTTAACAGTTTTTCTTTGGATACGCAGTTCATATTGATCAGCGTACCGCCTGCCTGCTCATGCGCATGGATCAGTGCAACGAGGGCGTCCACACCGCCGGAATGCTGAATCAGTCCGGTGTCGATATCCAGATGCAGCGGAGCAGAGTTGCCGTAGCCCGCCTGTGTCAGTGCTACCGCATTTGCCTTTAAAACCGGCGAAAAGGTATCCACACCTCTCGCAAAGCCGGGATCCGGTTCAGAAGAATGGGAAATCGCATCTCCTGCAAAGCGGCCGTTGGGCGTTGCCTCCAACGTCTTTCCATAGGCATACACATCTCCGTGGGAGAACAGTCCGGGAACAATCATCAGATGATGCTTCCTGGTCGGAGCGCCCTTGCACAGTGCTACATAATAGTCCCGGATGCGCACTGCCCAGTCCTGAGCGCGGGAGCCGGGAGAACCGAAACGGCGAATGTTTTTGAGCATCAGACGTTCTCTTTCTGCACCCTCATAGTTGGTATCCAGCAATTCAAAGAGTCGATCCCAGGTCAGCTTCTTCTCTTCTACAACACGCTGTTCGATCGCCGCAAAGGAATCTGCTACGGTGGCCAGCGCAATGCCGTCGATATTCAGATCCAGAATGTCCACGCCGCCGTTGGAGCAGTTTAAGCCCCGTTCGATCGGTCCGTGCATAAACAGATTCAGAACGATTTCCGGGCGGTTTCTCTGCATGACTTCATAATGCTTGTCATAGCCGGCCTTAACACATTCCACCATCGCCTGCAAATGATAAGTGAAGCGCTCCCAGAGCAGATTCAAATCTCTGGTTTCCTGCGCCTGCAGATCCTTTAACCCATAGTGCAGTGCCACTGCCATGTTCACGCGGGTTACATCCTGCAGCGGATATTCCCGTCCGGGGATCGCTACCCAGTTGCAGCCGCATTTCACACGCATGCGTCCCAGCTCCAGCGGGAAACCATTTTTGGAAAAGCCCTCCGAAATTCCCTTTTCCAGAGAATAGCACACGCCATATCCATCTTCGATCGTATACTCTACCGCTCTCTTTAACAAAATCTCCGGCTCCGGTCCCTGTCCCGCAATGGGAGCATGGACACGGATTCCCAGGTTGGTCGGGATCTTTAACAGGTGCATCGCATCCAGAATCAGGAAAGACAGACGGCTCGGCACTTCCCGATCCCCTGCCGGAGTCAGTCCGCCGATCTGGGTGTAATGGGTATCGTTGAAGAACAGGCTGGCGATCATCCAGACTGCCTCTTCTTCCGTCAGGATACCGCTTTCGATATCCCGTTCAAAATATTCTTCCAGAAGCGTATCCAGCGCACCCAGCGCACCGCCTGCATAAAACGTGCGATCCACCGCCTGGAAATGTGCTAAAAACTGCACTGCTTCCCGGAAGGTGCGGGGCTCGTGCTCGCACAGCTCACCGCTTACCTTTGCAATCGCCAGATAATTGTCTCTCAAAAACGGATCGCTTTCCTTTGCAGCCAGCTCTTCTGCATAAATCTGATGTGCCTTTACCCATTCCAGGATCCCCAGCACAAGCTGCTCCTCTCCCTCATAAAAATCAGGATCCGGCGGATTGTTTTTCTTTCTGTAATAACGAATCTTTTCCAGAAGTCCCTTCCAGCCCTCTCTTAAACCGATCTCCATGTCCGGGCACAGATGGTTCATACCGCCGAAGCCCGCCTGTGTGATGCGGTACTTTTGGATGGTCTCATCCAGCTCGTGGGGTCTGTCCGCATCCGCAATCTGCAGCGGTGCGAACCGGTCGAATGTGCCCACCCAGCAGCATGCCAGCGCGCTGTTGGGATTGATATATTTCGGCATTTCATTTAAAAAACGTCTGAAATTTCGCCCGATACATGCACAGCCGTGTACCAGACCGTCCTCGCAGGTTTCCGGCTCAAAGGTAAATTCCGGAAAATCAATAAATCCGTGGTCATCGATATCGATGGACCCATGCCGTGCAAGCTTTGCATCGTTGATCTTTAACTTATCCTGATGCATCCCCTCAATCAGCTGCAGGTATAACGGCGATACCTTCGCTTTCTCCGTATTCATACACGTTCCTTTCTATTCAAATCACTGGAATCCATACTTCTTTTTCAGCATTTCCACCTCGTCCTTTAGCGGAACGGTCCCCTCAAACACGTTCTGTGCCTCCAGCGCCCTGTACTTGGAATTTCCCAGCTTGTGGTACGGCAGAAGCTCTGCCTCGATCTGCTGCCACCGGCTTAAAAATCCGGCGATCTTTTCCGCCTGATCGTCGTTCATGCCCGGAATGTAAGGATAGCGAACGAAAATATTCGCTCCCAGATCCGCAAGCCTTGTGAAATTTTCCAGAATCCGTTCATTTCCCACTCCGGTGCAGGTTTTATGGACATCGGAATCCATCGCCTTGATGTCGTATAAAAACAGATCCGTATAGGGCCGCACCTGTTCAAAGGATTCCCACGGGACATTTCCGGCAGTATCCACCGCAGTGTGTACGCCTGCCGCCTGACAGCCCTTTAACAGCTCCGTCAGGGCATCCGGCTGCAGCATACATTCTCCCCCGGAAAATGTCACGCCGCCCTTTGACTGGTCGAAATATCCCTTATTTTCCAGAATCTCTTTTAAGATGCTGTCCGTATCCCGCCATTCTCCGACGCTGACCAGTGCATCCGCATAGCATTCCTCACAGCATTTGAAGCAGTGGATACATTTGCTTCTGTCGATCCAGTGTCCCGTCTCGTCAAAGACCTGCGCCCCCACCGGACAAACCTCCCGGCATGCCATACAGCCAATACAGCGGTCCGGATAGAGTAAAATTTCCTTTGCGGCATGGATGGATTCCGGATTGTGGCACCAACGGCAGTGCAGGCTGCAGCCCTTGAAAAAAACTACAGTCCGCACACCGGGCCCGTCATGGACGCTGAAATGCTGAATATTAAAAATATTCGCTTTTATGCCCATTTTCCTGTTACACACACTTCCTTCGATACGCTCTGATAAGATACCAGCAGGGTGTTTGTCTCCTCATCCCAGGAGCTTTCCACTGCAACCGCTTCGCCAGCTTCGTCAACTCCTTTGATATCTGTGGGCTGCTTGGGCAGGCGTACTCTGGTGAATGCCTTGATCTTATCTGCGGTTTTGAGTCTCAACATTACACCGTTTTCTGTTGTCTCGCCTTCTTCTACGCGGGCAGAGGTTCCGACAATACGGAAATCTTCGCCTTCAATTTTGGAAAAATCAAACAGCAGGGTTACATCATCCGGTGCAACATCTTTTTCATGGATAATTGCATAATCGTTTGTCATCAGATCCGCATAAACGCCTGTAAATACCTTCTTCTCGTCGCTTACGCTCTCTGCCATAACGGAAGAAATCACATAAGGTCCGCGATGGAGGGTCAGGTCGTTTCTGTAGGTCCAGGTGATGCCGGTATCTGCCAGCGTCTTCTGAACCAGGCTGCGGTACTGATCTGCCAGCTCTTTACTTAAGCAGATTCTTGCAGGAAGTTCCTTCCAGACAACGATCTTGCCGGCGCCAACTTCATGTACGCCTTCCTTGGGATCTCTCCCCAGTCCGGCCAGCTCGAACAGATGCTCTGCAGGATTTGCATAGCCTCTCTGTCCCCACCATGCGTCGATCTTATGGAACGGGTCACTGCCATCGCCGACATAGATCAGCGTGCCGCCCTCTCTGATCCAGGAAACAACGGCTGCGTTTACGTCCGGTGCATCGGGTTTCATATATTCATAGCTCAGTACGAGGCACTTGTAATCCTCCAGATAGCCGGCGAAACGACGCACATTGTCCAGCTGAACCGGATGGATCGGCAGACCATATTTTACAAGGGGCATTGCCACGCCGAAGAAGTTCGGGAATGCTGCGCTCTGAATAAAGTCATACATCAGGGAATCCTTTTCCCCGATCTCCTTCATCAGCTTGGCAGCCGCTTCTTCATCCACAGGATTGCCGGAGTTTTTGTGCATTGCAGCCCGGAAACGGTCGCCCAGCTCTTCGCCGTCCACGATACCGTCCGGGAAGGTTCTCTGGAACAGTCCGCTGTCGGACATAAATACGCCTACTCCGTCTGTACCACCCTCAAAGAGGATATCGCTCTGCTCCATGTCACCGAAAAGCTGGAACATGCCGGACAGCAGCGTGGAATAGCTCTGAGGGATCGGCTTGGACTGGTCGGTCTCGAAGCTTGTTTCAATCTTTTCTGCAATTCTGGGCTGGAATCTGGGGTAGCGTCCGTCAAATACGCGGTGAGGCCACGGGCAGATCTCATAATGCCAGATATGCGGATGCAGCAGGGATGCCACTGCGGTTCTTCTGTAGTTGTATTCGTAATTCTCCCAGGTATAGGAGGGAAGGTCTTCGATGGGGTCATTTAAAAACCACATCCGGCGGCCGGTGCCCTTTACCAGCTCCTGCATCACACCATACTCCAGATATGCCGTTTCAAAGGTACGCTCTTTGTATACACCCTCGTAAACGTTCGCTTCACGGCTCGTACCGGTCCAGATCTGCGCGATGTAGCCATCTACCGTCGGAATACTGATCAGCTCAGCCTCCGGGCTCATGATCTTCCACTGAGTGTAGTTTAACAGACTGTGGGTGGGAACATAGAAGCGCAGATCCTTCTGATAGGTTACCTTTGCGTATTCCTTCAGCGCCGCACTCACGCGGTCGATGGTTCTCTTATATAAATAAGCCTTCAGTCTCGCACACTTATACTGTGCATCCAGACTTTCATGCTGAGGCTTCCAGGGTTCTTTGTAATAAATTTCATATTCTCTCTTGAACGCTTCTGAGTAACCGCTCTTATCCCAGAACTCCGGCTCTTCCACATGTATTGCTTCCACGCCGGCATCTACGGCAACCTTCAGACGATCTGTCAGATATTCCGAAAAGGAAACCGTCGGAACCATATAGGGTACCGTCGGGTTATGGATCACATCTTTGCCGTTTCTGTCCACCTGACCTTCATCCCAGTGCTTTCTGCCATCCCACTTGCCGTCCAGATATTCCTGATATTCGCCCCATGCGATACCGGTCATCAGATGGATGACATAGCCCTTTTCTCTGTACTGACGGATTCTCTCCGGCATTGTCGGATCGATTCCGTACACCATGATAAAGTCACAGCCAAGGTCTACCGAAGGCCGGATCTCCCCGCTTGCCTGATAGCCTGTCAATTCCTCTTTTTTTGATCTGATATAAGCCATTTATAAGCCCTCCCGTTTATCCGGTCCCCACCCGGAATGTGATTCTGTATGTTTTTATCGTATGGAAACGAAGTTTCCTATACGATGAAAAAAAGAGCGGGAAGCTTCCCTTAATCCAATGAAATCCTTCCTTGCATTAAGTTCCGTTTCCCGCCCTGATTCCTTATTCCTCAGAGAACGTTACCTGTTATACTCTGTATTTTATATTGTAATCTGTCTCCATTGATAAGTTAAATTCTGTCTTAGTAAGCGAAGTCATCTCTGGTCTTAGACTGTTCGGTCATGTAGTCCAGGAATTTCTCCATCTCACCACCATTGTTTGTTTTTAAGTATTCCTGATAGTCAAGAATGATCTGTCTTGCTTCTTCTTCGGTATCAGCGAAGAATGCACGCTCAACGTATTCTTTTTCTTTTACATCATCGAATGCCCATTCGGAGAAGTCGGAGTAGTTCTCATATCCAGGAGCCATAGCATCGATAGCATAACCCTTAAGGATTTCTACAGGATGAACTTTCTTATAAGCGGTGATGTACTCGTTCTCAGCATCAGCTTCGAAAGGAGCGGACTCGCCAAACCACTTGGCGTTCTTCTTTGCAACATAGGTTCTGCCTGCCATGTAGCCGATACCTCTCTGACGCAGTTCCTTGGTAACAGAATCAGAATCGGTTGCATAACGCTCAGCCAGTTCCGCATTCATACGAGGCTGTCCATCTGCATTCAGCTCGTAGGTATCGCCTTCGAAGCCGTAGCAGATCAGCTTTGTGCCTTCTTTGCTGTTTACATAGTCCAGCCATGTCATAGCAGCATCGATGTTGGAGCAGGTGGTAGGGAAGATAATAGCAGGAGATCCGCTTCTACCTTCGGATTCAACCTGAACCTGTGCAGAACCGTCAGAGTAGTTCAGAGGTCCAACCCATGTGTAGCGCATTTCAGGATTGCTGTCATACAGACCGCTCTGCTTGGTTGCATCGATGGTTACACCATACTGTGCGCAAGTAAACAGTGCAGTACCGTTGCCGACTTTTTCTTTTGCAGCATCATCCGTTGTTGTGAAGCACTCTTTGTCCAGCAGTCCGTCATGAACCATCTTCCATATAACCAGATTCTGGTTTACATAGTTTTCGCTTAACTTATCATAAGTTACGTTGCCGTCAGCATCCAGTGTGTATTTGGTCAGCTTCTTCGCATCGTAGCTCTGCCAGTAGTTTTGATAGGCCCAGCCATTGTGGAAGGTGGTAGCAACGATACAATCGTTGCCGTTTACATCCTTAAAGCCATAGTCCTTTGCCTTCTGCATGAAGTCCAGCAGCTCTTCCGTGGTCTTGATGGAGGTAGGATCGATGCCCAGAGCTTCCGGAACGTCGCCACGAACGAATACACCGTAGTTCCACTGTGCGATATCTTCTACATCACCTGCAACCTCGGTAGGCAGAACGTATCTTGCACCATTGAAGGAAGGATCGTCGATATCGTTTTCCAGATATTTCTGGCTGATAACACCTACATTCCATGCATCAGAGATATTAGGATAGTTGGGAAGCATGTCTTTGATATCAATCAGACGGCCTTCTGCGCCAGCCTTTTTGATGATCGCAGTCTCACCGGCATTGCCGCCCCAGTAAGGTGCATTGATCATATCGGGCATATCGCCGGAAGCGAACATCATGTTCAGCTTCTCTGCTTCACTCATCATGATTCCTTCAAATTCTACGGTAACGCCGATCTTGTCACGAATTGCAGCTGCAACCTCGTTGTTATACTGATCGTCAGCAGTGTTGAAGCCACCGTTCCAGCATACCAGCATCTTCAGCTGAACATCGTCAAACTTCTTATACTTGTTTCCGTCCTCGTCTACGTAATAGTCACCGTCTTCTTCGGTGTCAGCCGCAGCTGTGTCATCCTTTGCTGTATCCTCCGATGCAGCGGGTGTTGTGGATGCAGAGCCAGTGTCTGCGCTGCTTCCGCATCCTGCCAATGCTGTAGCCGCCATTGCTGCGGTCAGCACCAGTGCTAATGCCTTTCTCTTCATACCTATGTCCTCCTTTTTTATTGACAAACGGCTGCAGGAACCCCCGTCCTGCATTGCCGTATGTTTCAAGTTGTAACAATAGAATGCACGCTCTGCAAGCATTCCATTGTCATGAATAACAGCTGTCGCCGTTTTTGTCTCAGGCGTCAGCCCTTGACGGATCCTACCATAACGCCCTTTACGTAATATTTCTGTAAGAACGGATAGATCACAACGATGGGCATCGTCAGGATCATTACGAATGCCATCTGCAGAGACTGAGAGGTAAAGCTTGTTACATTACCAAGCTGTGTTTCCTGTCCTGCCTTGATCTGGCTGGAAGCAGTTGCTTCGCTTAAAATCTTCTGTAATACGGTAGCCGCCGGATACAGAGCTGCTTTACTCTGATAGTAAGCACCTGTGAACCAGTCATTCCACTTGCCGACACCGATGAACAAGGTCAGAGTTGCCAGGATCGGTTTGGAAAGAGGAAGGTAAATCCTGCTCAGGATGGTCCAGTCATTCGCACCATCGAGCTGTGCGGATTCTCTCAGTTCTGCCGGGATCGTTGCGAAGTTACTTCTCAGCAGGACGAAGTTGTAAAAGCTGTATAAGCCAGGGATGACATACAGCCAGAAGCTGCTGGTCAGTTTCAGGTCACGCAGCACCATGTAGTAAGGAACCATGCCGCCGCCGAAGATTGTTGTAAAGTACCAGAAGAAATTCATGAAGGTTTTTCCCGGTAAAGTCTTAACGCTCAGCGCATATGCGGCAAGTGCGGTAACAATCAGACCTAATACAATTGATAACAATGTTGCCGAAACAGAGATCAGCAGGGAAGTTCCGATGGTCGGATCCTCAAATGCCATCTGGTAGTTCTCCAGTGTGAAGGCTCTCGGCCAGATCCACACGCCGCCTCGCATGAAGTCACGTCCTGTATTAAAGGAAGCGATCAACACGTACCAGAACGGATAGAATGTTGCAAGTCCTAACAAAGTCAGGAAAGTATAGTTAAAAACCTTAAATATTTTGCGGCTTCTTGACTCTTTGATTTTCATGTGTTTCCCCTCCTCTTTTTACCACAAGCCTACTTCAGCGTATTTCTGGGTCAGGTAGTTCGTACCTGCCACCATAATCAGGGAGAACACGGATTTAAACAAACCTATCGCCGTTGCATATTCAAACTTACCATATCGGATACCGGTTTGAATGATGTATGTATCAAGTACCTGAGAAATCTGGTTGTTAGCCGGCTGCTGTAACAGAAGAATCTGGTCGTAACCTGCGTTTAACATACCGCCGACTGCCATGATGAACATGATACCAATCGTAACGGAAATTTCAGGGATTGTGATGTGCCAGGTACATTTCCAACGTCCCGCGCCATCGATTGCCGCCGCTTCGTATAATCCCTGGTCAACACCGGTGATGGCTGCCAGATATACGATGGAGCCCCAGCCTACATTCTTCCAGAGGTCTGAGAAAACAACCAGCGGAAGGAATGCATTTTTCTCACCCATTATGAAGATCGCTTCTTTTCCCATCATCTGACGGATGTCATTGAAGATACCGCCGTAGGGTGTGAAGATCGTCGTCATCAGCTGTACTACTACGACCCAGGATACGAAATTGGGCAGGTAGCTCAGGGTCTGAACGGTCTTTTTGAATCGTTCTGCTTTTACTTCATTCAACAGAAGTGCCAGGATGATCGGTGCCGGGAAGCAGACGACCAGCTTCAGGCTGGTGATCACCAAGGTGTTCTTAATGGTCATCCAGAACTCCGGTGATGTAACGAACTTCCTGAAATGCTTGAGTCCGGCCCATTCGCTTCCGAAGATTCCAAGGTCAAACCGGTAGTTCTTAAAAGCAAGAACAATGCCTGCCATCGGCGCATAACAGAATACAAGCAGCCAGATGATACAGGGAAGGAGGAACAAATAGAGCATCCAGTGCCGTTTTATTTGTATCCTTAGTTGTTTCTTGTTTTTCTGTTTCTGCTCTGCGCTGATGGCAGGCTTTGTAATTGCTTTTGCCATGTTTTCCTCTCCTTTTTATACGTAAGGTGGATCACTCCCCGATCGCAGCTCTGTCCTTTCCCCATCGTACAGAGTGCGCTCCCTTGCAAGACCAGCCATTCAATACAAACATGACAAATAGTACTCAGTCGTCTTATCTGCATCTTAGGCTTGTTTGTTTTGTCTTGCCCCTTGTGAATACTATATTACACCTTCTGTTCATTTTGCAAGCTTTTTTTAATAAAATATGTCCATTTTGTGAATTATGAATAACTTCGTTCCGTGAATTATGTCTATATCGACATAGCAAATATAGCAAAACATAATTTGACTTTCTAATCAAACCATGGTATAGTTTTTATAGGTAGTGTGGTAAAGAGTATTGTTTTCGCCAGAATTATCTCTTTCCTATCACATTTTGCAGATTATTAAGAGAATATTACAAGATGCTTTTTACTATTATCAGATTATTTTCATATATCAAGGCATAACATACATAACAAAGTCAAATATAATAATATAATATAGAAGTTATAAATTATATAGAAGGATTACTTCAGAAATGAGGATTTTAGATGGAAAAGACAAATCAACCCCTTTATCAGCAGCTCATGGAGGATGTCCGTTCCCAGATTGAAAACAGCCTGCTGCTTCCGGGTGACAAGCTGCCGACAGAGCGGGAATTCATACAAAAATACAATGTCAGCCGAATTACGGTTTCCAAGGCCCTGAACGAATTGAAAGCAGAGGGTCTGATCACCCGCTTTCCAAATAAAGGCTCCTTTGTCGCCAGAAGCGCTTCTCCTCTTGCTGCTGCGGCTCAGGTTCCGCTGGAAGCCCCCAGTGCCCTGCTGCCGGCTTCTGCCTCCATGCAGCTTCCTGCTGTCCCGGAAGGCAGCACCTCCGATACTGCTTTTACCGAAATTGCCTGTATCCTGCCGTCCATCTCCGATCAGTTTTCTTTATCTATGGTAAACGGCATACTTTCTGCATTTCCCATGGATTCCTATATCTGTCACCTTTTCCAGAGCTACAATCCTTCTCTGGAAAACCGGCTGCTGCAGAAATGTATCGACACCGGCATCAGTGGGATCGTTCTGTTCCCCCAGGATCAGCCATTTTTCAGTGAGCAGCTGCTTTATCTGCTGCTGCAGAAATATCCCCTGGTCCTCATTGACCGGAATCTTCCGCGTCTGGACACCAGCTATGTCATTGGGGACAACAAAACCGGCGGCGCACTCTGTCTTCGTCATCTCCACACCCTCGGACATCAGCGCTTCTGCTTCATCTCTTCTGCCCGGCGGGATACCTTCACGGTACGCTCCCGTATTAACGGCATTATGCAGGAAGCGGAGGCACGCAATATTCCGGAATCCTCCATTACGATCTGGGATTCCTTCAACAAGCATCAGCCCTACGTTCATTATCAGAAGCAAATGATGAAGCTGATCCGGGAGGAGCGCATTACTGCCTTCATTGCCGCAGAGTCCACTACCTGTGCCTATCTCTACAGCCTGTTTGCCACAATGAACCTCCGGGTTCCTGAAGATATCTCCCTGATGTCCTTTGACAAACCGCTGGTAGAATCCCAGCGTCCCGATTTCTTTACCCACATCAGTCAGTCCGAATACCTGATGGGAAAAGAAGCCGGCACGATTCTGAAACATCAGATTGAAACCCGTGATCCCCAGGTAACGCACCGTGTGATATCGCCTTTACTGGAGGTTCGCAAATCCACAAGGGCAATAGTGCTGTAGCTTTTTCCTATTTGTTGACATATCAATAAATATGTGTTATGCTTTCCAGGCCGACTCGGGAAATCCATCGGCCACGCAGCCCAATGGGCCTGCGGAATGGAGGTAACGAATCACATGAATCAGATACAGATTATTACAGACGCGGGATCGGATATCATCGACTGCTCCCGCCCGGACCTGACCGTCCTTCCGATGACCATCCGTTTTGGCGAGGAAGAATATCTGGACGGCGTCAACTTAACCCACAAACAGTTTTATGAAAAAATGATCGAAACACAGGTGCTGCCGACCACCAGCCAGCCTTCCCCCTATGCCTTCGAGACTGCGATCCGAAAAATCCATGAGCAGGGAGACATTGCACTGATCATCACGATCTCCTCCAAGCTCTCCGGAACCTGGCAAAGTGCCAACATCGCCGCAGCCGAAACCGGCGGAGAGGTTTATATTGTAGACAGCTTAAACGTTGCCGTCGGGGAAAAGGCCATCGTGGAATATGCATTGCGTATGAAGGATGCAGGCACAGATATCCACACCATCGTAGATACCCTGAACCGTGAAAAAGAAAATCTGCGGGTAATCGCTCTTTTGGATACCCTGGAATATCTGCAAAAAGGCGGCAGAATTTCCAAAACCGTTGCCATCGCCGGAAGCCTGCTTTCCATCAAGCCGGTGGTCTCCGTTGTGGATGGTGAGGTTGCACTGCTGGGTAAGGCACGGGGCTCCCGCCAGGGCAACAACTTCCTGATCCAGCAGATCCAGAAGGACGGCATTGATTTTTCCCGGCCGTTTTTCCTGGGCTACACCGGGTTAAGCGACGCGCTGCTGCAGAAATACATTTCCGACAGTGCAGAGATCTGGAAAGAGCATGTCGATCATCTGCCCATCGGAACCATTGGAGGCGCCATCGGAACCCATGTCGGTCCCGGTGCCATCGCAGTGGCGTTTTTTGCAGAAAAATAATCTTTGAACTTAAGGGGGGATCCTCCTCCTGAAATAGGAAAAAGAATGTGCCTTGGCACATTCTCGCGCCGAGGCGCGGTTGCTTTAGCAACCATCTACCCTTGCGCCGAGTGCGCATCCTCGCGGAGCGTTTTTATCGTATGGAAACAAAGTTTCCTATACGATAATAAAAGCACCTCAACCTTTCTTGTGATCGGTTGAGGTGCTTTCTTTTCTGACAGCAGGATCGGTTCAATCCTCCTCGATATGCTCCAGTCCCTGATTGATGATCGTGCGGACATGTCCGTCCGCCAGGGAATAAAAGATGGATTTGCCTTCTCTTCTGCTTTTCACCAGTTTATTCTGTTTTAAAATGCGCAGCTGATGGGAAATCGCCGACTGCGTCATCTGCAGGGCTGCCGCAAGGTCGCAGACACAAACCTCCGCTTCAAACAAAACAAACAGAATCCGGATACGGGTAGAATCTCCAAATACCTTATAAAGCTCCGCCAGATCATAAAGCTCTTCTTCTTTTGGAAGCTTTTCCTGTACGATCCTGAGCAGTTCTTCATGAACCTCCGTTTCTTCACAGTGATCCATTTCCAGTTCTTCTTTTTCCTGCATGGTTCTCTCCATTTTCTTTACAGCTTTTTCACATTCAGGGCGCGGATCGCATTGAGCACGGCGATAATCATAACGCCCACATCTGCAAAGATCGCCGCCCACATATTCGCAATGCCGAGTGCGCCGAGGATCAGGCAGAGCACTTTAACACCGATTGCAAAATAAATATTTTCATAAACGATTCTCAGGCACTTTCTGGAAATTCTGATGGCCTTGGAAATCTTTAACGGATCATCATCCATCAGAACAATATCCGCCGCCTCGATGGCTGCATCCGAGCCCAGTGCTCCCATTGCGATGCCGATATCCGCCCGGGAAAGCACCGGTGCATCGTTGATGCCGTCTCCCACAAAGGCAAGCTTTTCCTTTTCGCCTTTTTCATCCAGAAGCTTTTCTACCTGCGCTACCTTATCGCCGGGCAGAAGCTCGCTGTGTACCTCATCAATACCGAGCTCTTCCGCAACCTGACGTGCTGCCTCCCGGCGGTCGCCGGTCAACATGATCGTCTTTTTCACGCCGCATTTTTTCAATGCCGCGATGGCTTCCTTTGCATGAGGCTTGATCTGATCCGAAATCAGGATATGTCCGGCATATTTGCCATTCACCGCCATGTGAACAACGGTTCCGACGCTGTGACATTCCATACAATCCACACCGAGCTTTTCCATCAGCTTGCTGTTGCCTGCAGCAACTCTCACGCCATCCACCTTTGCAGTCACACCGTTGCCGCTGATCTCTTCGACATCCGTTACACGGCTCGGATCCAGGGGCTTGCCGTATGCCTTCTTAAGGCTCTTGCTGATCGGATGGGAGGAATGGCATTCCGCCAGTGCTGCGTATTCCAACAGCTTCTCTGTATCCATGGAAGAATGATGCACACCGCTTACTTCGAACACGCCCTGCGTCATGGTTCCTGTCTTATCAAATACAACATATTTGGTTTCGGAAAGTGTCTCCAGATAGTTGGAGCCTTTTACCAGAACACCTGCGTTGCTCGCACCGCCGATTCCGGCAAAGAAGCTCAGAGGAATACTGATGACCAGCGCGCACGGACAGCTGATTACCAGGAAGGTCAGCGCCCTCATAACCCAGTCGCCCCATTCCGGTGTCATTCCAAGAAACAGCAGCCGCACAAGGGGAGGTAAAATTGCCAACGCCAGGGCGCCGTAGCAGACCGCAGGCGTATAGTATTTTGCAAATTTGGAAATAAAATTCTCGGATCTGGATTTTTTGGAGCTTGCATTTTCTACCATATCCAGAATCTTCGATACCGTCGATTCGCCAAACTCCTTTGTCGTCCGGATTTTCAGCACGCCGGACATGTTGATACAGCCGCTGATGACTTCGTCCCCAACGCCGGCTTCCCTCGGAAGGCTCTCACCGGTCAGGGCGCTTGTGTTTAAGCTTGTGCGTCCCTCTTCGATCACGCCGTCAATCGGCACCTTTTCTCCGGGCTGTACAACGATCACGCTGCCGATTCCAACCTCATCCGGATCAATCTGCTCCAGTGTTCCGTCTTCCTTTTCGATATTCGCATAATCCGGACGGATATCCATCAGCTCACTGATGTTTCTGCGGCTCTTACCCACCGCATAGCTCTGGAACAGCTCACCGATCTGGTAAAAGAGCATAACCGCAACGCCCTCTTTATAATCCCCCAGAAGGATCGCGCCGATGGTCGCAACCGCCATCAGAAAGTTCTCATCAAAAACCTGTCTGTTTAAAATGCCTTTCCAGGCCTTTAACAAAATATCATGGCCGATCACCAGATACGGAATCATAAACAGCACAAATTTCAGCCAACCATCTATCGGAAGCAGGCTCAGTACAACCATCAGCACTGCTGCCACGATAATTCTGGTAAATACTTTTTTCTGTTTCTTATTCATGCCTTCACCCCTTTCAGTAAAAACATCAAATCTGCAGACTGTCCATGATGGGTACAGCCTGCAGATTTGTCTTCTTTTACAGGAAGATTTCGCAGTCATCCTCTACCTTTTTGCAGTTCTTGTATACCTCCTGCATAACGGTCTTTACCTCTGCGCCGTCTTCAAATTCCACGGACATTTTCAGGGTCATGAAGTTTACCGTTGCGTCCTTAACGCCTGCAGTCTTCTTTGCAGCGTCTTCCATCTTGTTTGCACAGTTTGCGCAGTCAACGTCGATTTTGTAGGTTTTTTTCATGATAAAATCCTCTCTCTTCCTGTCTTGCAGCATCTATGGGTGCTTCTGTTCCCCATTGCTTTTTCTTTCATATGAACAATTATTCATATGTTTGATTTCATTATAGCACCCTTTTCGATTCTGTCAACAATAGAATGCACGCTCTGCGAGCATTCTATTGTCATGAATAAAAAATGTAACTGTTCCGTACCCTCACAGTTACGAAAAAATGATGTTTCCCGTTTTTCCTTTTTTTATAATGTCAGGATCCTATGTTTAATTTCTCCAGGGTTCTTTCCCTTCCTTCTCAACTTCGATCTGGCACAGCTTCATTGCCGCCAGCGCAGTATCATGAGAAGCAGGCGTCACGCAGGCACACGCTGCCGCATCAACGATAACATCTGCCTCAGGAAATGCAGCCTTACACAAAATCGCGTTGGAGAGCACGCAGATTCCGGTGCAGAGTCCGACCAGCTCGATCTGCAGGTTCGAATCCGCAACGATTTTCTCGTCCGAGCGCAGCTTCTCAATCAACTCCATGGAGCCAAAGGTGGGCTTCTGAATTTTTCTCGCTGCATCCACCTGTTTTTCTTTCAGCGCCTGCTCTACTGCCGGGCACAGGCAGTGTCCATTCGTTCCCTCGATGCAATGTGCAACCGGAAGATGCAGTCCTTCTTTTGTCTGCAGGTACTGTTCCGGATGCGTGTCCTGCGTCACATAGATCTGTTCTGCCGGGGTTTCTTTGATTTTGCAGACGACGTTTTCCACAATCGCCTGAGCCTCCTTTGTTCCAAGGCTCCCTGTAACAAAATCGTTCTGCATGTCTACTACAATCAAAAGCTTCATAAAATCCTCCATTCCGCAGGCGCTTTGCGCCGAAGGAACCGCGAGGCGAACGTCCAGTTCGGCTCTGCGATCCTGGCTACTTTGTGACGCCTGCGGCACAAATAGCTGTGTGAAAACGGTTTTTTCTTATTATACCTGAAAAGAAAAGACAAAAAAACACCCTTCTGCATGTTTCCATACAAAAGGGTGCCTTTTTCATTTCCTTTATCCGATGTGCCTTCCACATGAAGACTGATCAAATGCCTGAATAAGCACATCCTGCCAAAGCTGTCCGGGTATAATTACTCAGCAACAGTCTCGGTAGCTGTCTCAGTTGCAGCTTCTTCTGTAGCTGCTTCTGTGGTAGCTGCTTCGGTTGTAGCTTCTTCTGTGGTAGCTTCTTCTGTGGTAGCTGCTTCAGTTGTAGCTTCTACAGTGGTCTCTTCTACAGTAGACTCAACTGCTACTGTGCTCTCTTCTGCAACGGTTGCGGTCTCAACAGTTGTCTCTGTAGCTGCTGTGCTGCCGCAAGCTACCATGGATGCTGTCATAACTACTGCTGCTAAAACTGCTACTAAATTCTTTTTCATAATAATTTCTCCTCCTAAATCAAAACCAGGCATTTTAAAACTATGCCGTTTCTTTAATACGAAAGTGAGGATACCACCTTTTTTTTGGTTTGTAAATAGTTTTTTTCTAATTTTAAAACATTTTATGAATTTTATAAGGTTTTGTTCACAATTTGTACATATTTCGGCTTTTTCTTCCTACTTACGCCAATTTTGCAATTGTAAATACGAAAAAATCCTGTATCATATAGGATGCCAGGGTCAAAAAGTCAAAAAAGCCGACGCAAGCTTGCTTGCAGAAGGCATTTTGACTTCTTGACCCGCCAAGATAGGAGCATAAAAGTGGGATGCCAATCCCACGATATGCGACTATCAGGCTGGATAGGATCATTAACAACCGCACAAAGAAATGCAGCATTTCCTTCCCGGGAAATCCTGCAAAATGGAGAAACAATTCATGAAATCATCTAATTACCTGTTAGAATGCTGCGTCGATTCCGCATATTCTGCCCGTATGGCAAAAAAAGGCGGTGCAGACCGCCTCGAGCTTTGCTCTAATCTTGTCATCGGCGGTACGACGCCCACCCTCGCCCTTTATGAACAGATCAGAAACCAGACCGACATCCGCATCCATGTTCTGATCCGCCCCCGCTTCGGCGATTTCCTGTACTCGGAGGATGAGGCAGCCCTCATCTGTAAAGAAATCGATGCGTTTCGGGCAGCCGGAGCCGACGGCGTTGTAATCGGAAGTCTTTCTCCGGACGGTTCCCTGTGTACCGAACAGATGAAACGTTTCCGCGAACATGCCCGGGATATGTCCGTCACACTGCATCGTGCATTTGATATGTGCCGCGATCCCTTTGCGGCCCTTGAGGAAGCGATTTCCTTGGATATCCAGACTATTCTGACCTCCGGTCAGGCTCCAGACTGCCTCCATGGCGTCGATCTGCTCAACAAACTCCATCAGGCAGCTGATGGCAGAATCCATCTCCTTGCAGGTGCAGGCGTCTCTGCCAAAACGGTTCCTGCTCTCCTTGAAAAAACGTCCCTGACCCAATTCCATATGTCCGGCAAGACCATTAAAAACAGTGAGATGATCTACCGCAACCCGGAGGTTTTTATGGGAATTCCCGGTATGAGCGAATATGAGATCTGGCAGACTGATCCGGAGGCTGTCGCAGCTGTGCGCACGATGCTCGACCGCGCGGCAGATGAAGAAGCGTAAATGCGCAAGAATGCGAGCTGCTGTGTAAGGGAGATGCCGACATGCGGCACAGCGCAATGCCGATCACTGATTGAATAAAGACGTTCCCGAACAGATTTGTTTCGGGAACGTCTTTTTTTCGACTATTATCTCTCACATTTCCAAAAGTAAGCACTATATCCCGGCAGCTCACTTCCGCCGCCAAAATCATGCTCCTGTCCGGTGATCAGATCCACCGCACGACCACAGCCTGCATCGAAGTGGGCTGTATAGGGCTGCTCCTCTGCATTGATCGCAACCAAAACCCGTTCTCCATCTACGGCGCGTTCAAAAATGCACTGGCGGTTCGTCAGCACAACACTGCGGAATGCGCCATAATTGAGGGCATTGGAGTGTTTTTTAGCTTCTGCAAGCTTTGCGATCCACTCTGTCAGCCCGTTTGTCTGAGGCCCATCGAAGCATGCACGCAGTGCAGGATCTCCCTGGCTTTTCTCTCCCTTTGCGCCCCATTCACTTCCATAATAAACGCAGGGGATTCCGGGCATACCAAACATCAGCGCATAAATAAGCGGCAGATGCTTTTCATTGGTAAGGATGCTTGCCACTCGCGTCACATCATGGTTGTCCACAAAGCTAAGCAAATGCTTTCCTTTATAAAGGGTCCAGTTTTCCGGGCCGAACTGGCGCAGCAGAGAATGGACAATTTCAAACATATTCATACTGTTGAAGCTGGAATACAGTCCCTTATAGCATTCATAGTTGGTGGCAGAATGCAGCATGGAATCATTCATCAACCGGTTGTAATCCCCATGCAGCATTTCTCCGACGAGAAAGAAATCCGGCTTTAAGCTGTCGCAGAAGCTTCTCAAACGACGGACGAAATTTTCGTCCAGACAATAAGCGACATCCAGCCGCAGACCGTCAATATCAAACTCATCAACCCAGCCTCTTACGCTTTCCAGAAGATACTGGACAACCTCCTCGTTCTGTAAATTCAGCTTGACAAGATCGTAATTACCTTCCCAGCCCTCGTACCACAGACCGTCATTGTAATTGGAGTTGCCGCCAAGATTGATATGAAACCAGTTTAAATAGGGGGAATTTTCCCTGTTTTTCAAAACATCCTGAAATGCCCAGAAGCCGCGTCCTGCATGATTGAACACGCCATCCAGCACAACCCGGATGCCTTCGCTGTGAAGCTTATCGCAAACCTGCTTAAAGTCTTCATTCGAACCGAGTCGGCAATCGATTTTACGATAGTCCCTTGTATTGTACCCATGGGTATCCGATTCAAAGACCGGTGAAAAATAAATCGCATTTGCCCCCAGCTTTTTGATATGATCGATCCAGTCCAGCACCTTCAAAATCCGATGTGTCTCCACTCCGTCATTTTCAAAAGGTGCTCCGACAAAGCCAAGGGGATAAATCTGATAAAATACACTTTCATAAGCCCACATAGTAAATTCCTCTTTCCTGCCAGTATGTTTGCTGACCTGTCTATTTTACCATTTTTCGTTCGGTTCCTCAACAATAGAATGCAGCGTATACATTCTATCATTTTCTGACAACACAGTGTTCCAGCACCCGACGCAGCGGCTTATACAATACCAGCATCAGAACAAAATTGCTGACTCCGTGGATCATATCAAACGGAATTCCAGACACCCACCATGCAAATGCCGTATGGATTCCCCCGATAAACAAATAGGGAATCGAGCACATCGCCCCGAATCCAAGACCGAATACACCGGACAGAAGTGCAAAACAAAGCCTGTCCTTCTGCTTTCGCAAAATCCATGTCACAAATGCCAGCATCGGCCACATATACACATACATGATCCACCAGATCCCGAATCCGTACAGAATTCCTTCCACCAGCACAAAGGCTGCAATCGCATAATAAACCCGTTTTCCGATTACCAGCGTAAACAGAATAATCAGCAGTGTCACCAGCTCTACATTCGGGACAAAAGAGAGCGCCATTTTGGCGCTCTCCAATGCTGCTGTCATCATTCCAATGATCACGATATCATAAACGGAAATTCTGACCTGTTTCATAAATCATTCCGCCTTTGTATAAACGATTTCAAACGCGTCTCCGTCATGCACCGGTTCTGTGGATACACCATTCATACAGGCTTCTCCGTTCACATAAAAATACCAGTACGCACCATCCAGGGTGTAATCCGCTCTCAGTCCGCTTACTGTGCTTACCATCAGTCCATAGTCTCCTTCGTCTCCTTCAAAGGTAAACCCGTCTGCTTCCAGCTCTTTCATGACATCCAGCAGATATTCCGAATCTGTTTTGCAGGAATATTCTGTTTTCGCCCCCTGATCATCCACAACTGCAACTGTCACACTTTTGGAACCGGCTTCGGTTTTGTTGCCAAACACAGCATACAGTATCCCCATGACTGCCAACACTGCAATAACAATTACGATGGCCAGATTTCTTTTGTTTTCAAAAAATTTTTTCATACTCTCCTCATTTCCTGCCTTTCCGGCATATGGTATTTTACAAAAAAAGAATCCTTCAGGTTGTATTTTTTTATTCATGACAATAGAATGCTCGCAGAGCGTGCATTCTATTGTTTGTCAGCGTTTTCCGAAGTTTTTCTCGTAATCCTCGTAATTGCCGTATTTTTTCCAGATATCCATCATCATCTCATAACGTTCCAGCGCAAGGCCTGTATAAACGCAGTTAGATGTTGCGAATACATATCCTCTGCCTGTTGCCATGCCTTCCCGCAGTGCGCGCATAACATCTGCACGACATTCTTCATCTGTTCCGGTCTGCAACAGTCCGCAGTTTACATTGCCGACCAGCGCGATATCGTTACCGATGATTTTTCTGACCTCCGGAATCGATACGCCGCCCTGGGGATCAAGGGAATGGATCGCATCCGGTTTACATTCTGCCATCTTTTTAACAATCGGCATAATATTTCCGTCCGTATGCTTGATCGTATAGTATCCCATCTTACGATATTCTGCAATTACTTCTTTCAGATAAGGTACAATAAATTCATCAAACTGCTCCTCATTGAAAAACGGATTTACGTTAAAGCAGTAATCCGAGCACAGGGTAAAGCCATCATGCAGATGCCCCTTTTCATCCAGTGCGGCCGCAAAGGTAAGCGCCTCATCCAGACGTTTTTTAGACTCTTCATTTAAACCGTCTTCATCCTCATACATTCTGACAGAAAAATCCATCATGCTGTTACCGTCCGGAATCGACCAGGTAGGATCGCCATGCATCATAATATAATATTCGTTGCCGCTCTTTTCCCGGATCAGCTCTAACAGCCACTGTGTTGCTTCCACTCCGCTCGGGTTGGGATGGACAAAAATAGCGCTGTGGTCATACGCTTTTGCTGTATCGATGTAGAGCTGTGCCATTTCATTCATATGCAGGCTCTTCTCATGATAACTCATCTGGTTCCACTGCTCATAAAAACGGTGGGACGGATGAACCTTGCCAAATTTTTCCATAGTCAGGAAAAAAACCAGTTCAAAGGTCGGAACCTGTCCTCCGATCGGTTCACATTTCAACGTCTTAATAAAACGTTCTCTATGCGTCATATCTTTCTTCCTTTCTATTCCTCAAACATCATATATTCCATATAAAATTTCTGAAATTTCGCACTCGTTCCAAGATTGATGGTTTTTGCCCGCTCTGCCAGCGCGGTTGCTTCTTTTTCCATCCTGCGGTTATGCAGAATCTTTACCGCACCCGCCAGTGCCGCGTTTCCGCAGATTTTAATACGGGACAGGTCAATTTTGGGAAAAAGTCCAATTCTTTCCGCGCTTTCGGCCGACATATAGGAGCCAAAGCCGCCTGCCACATACAGGCCTTCCAGCTCGGAAGCATCCATTTTTTTCTCATCCAGAAGCGTCTCCATTCCTGCCCGGATTGCTCCCTTGGCAAGCTGAACCTCACGAATATCCTCTGCAGTCAGACCGACGTTTCCGGCAAAACATACATCTTCTTCCAGATAACCGGTATCCTCCAGCAATCCGCTTTCCAGCAATCCTGCCACACCGTCGATCACGCCGCTGCCGCAGATTCCCTCTGCTGTAGAGGCCTCCCGGTCTCCAATCACATGCACCTTCCAGCTGCCGTTTTCCCAGCTCACATGGTCAATGGCACCTGCCACACCCCGCATGCCGCAGGAAAGTCCGGCGCCCTCAAAAGCCGGTCCCGCCGCTGTCGCACAGCAGATCAGGCGTTCCTTATGAAACAGGACGATCTCGCCGTTCGTCCCCACATCCACCATCATCCGGGATTTGCCGCTGTGCGTAGCTGAGACGCCATCCGTTTCTCTGCAGCTGACATTCGGGTCAATTGCTGCCGCAGCTTCTTTGCGGCTGCCGTCCGTGCCGGGTATGCAGTCCGTTTCTGTAAGACCTGATCCCAGAATCGCTGTCGTAATATCCGCACCGACAAACGCAGACATGCATCGCGGAAGATATACGTCTGCTTTCCGGCAGCTCAAATCCAGTGCTTCTCCTGTGGTCCACCAGCCAAACAGCTCGTCCGCTTCAAACGGCGCCCTTGACAGGCATCTGGGATCCTTCTGCGTCAGGAAATACAGCATCGACGTATTCCCGGTAATAATAACCGTCTCAATGGCCTCTGTACGTTCTCCTGCGTGTTCCGCCAGCTCTGTAAGCAGGTGCGACACTGCCTCCCGGACGATTGCCGCAAGTTTATCCGCTTTTCCCTCCAGAGAAGCTTCCATCCGGCTGACAACATCCGCTCCGAATACGGACTGCGGATTCCATGCCCCCATCGTTCCGACAGCTCTGCCTTCCCGATAGAGGACGGCGGCAATTGTCGTTGTACCGATATCCACTGCCGCGCCGAGGTAACGGTAAAGCCGCGCATCGGGGACATCTTCTGCAGACGGCGTGCTTACACAAATCGTCTCATCCCCGTCTGCTTCCTGCCGCAGTGCATCGATTTTCCCGTCCGGCACTGCTTCCAGAAAGCAGGCAAGCCGGATTCCCTGCGCAAGGCGCTCTGCTCCAAGAAGCTTTTGTTCCGTCTCGGACGGCGCTGCAAAGCTTCCTTCCGCATACACCATACATTTACCGCAGGCATGCCGTCCGCCACATGGCATTTCCACTCCGTGTGATTTTTTCAGCAGGCTGCTGACTGTTGTTCCCAGCTCTGTGAAAAGGGCTTCTCCATTGATCCAAAAACGGATTTTTTCGCTGTTTTCTGTCATTTTTTATTCTGTCCTGTCAAACAGGCTCCGAACCGTCTGCTTTCTGCCTGCCAGCCAACAGTCCGGTCTCCTATTTGTCCTTTGCTTCATAATATTTCGATACAGCCGCAAAGAACGCGTCGATATTCTCCCATTTGGACATCGGAGGAATATCACATCCGGAGGAAATGATAAAATTATCGTGCGTGCAGCATTTTTCCATCACTTCCAGCGTTGCCTCCCGGATAGATTCTGTCGTACCGTTTCTAAACTGCCCGGCAGGATCTACATTTCCCATAACCAGTCTGTCTGCCGGCATCTTCTCCAGGGCGTCTTCCATACTGACTGCATTTCCAAAATGATATCCCATCGCACCGATGGATGCAAGTGAATCTGTCATGGCAGTCGCAGTGTTGCCGCAGTTATGATAGATAACCATAAAGGAATCATCCTGCACTGCTTCTACAATCTGACGCACATAAGGCTCGGAAAATTCTTCTTCCATCGAAGGAGAAATCACTCCTGCCAGCGGCTCTGCGATAACAACACCGTTTGCACCGCATTCTTTATATGCCTTACAGTAATTGATCAGGAATGTAGTCGCCTTCTGCAGCACAGTATGAACCATATCCGGTTCTTCAAAGCACAGGATCATGATCTCCGTCACATCCATCAGACGTCCCGCCAGGGAATATGGTCCGATCACTCCGGCAAATACCGGGCGATCCGTAATCTCAGTGACAGCCTGCTTCATTGCATCCATGTAAATTCCGGTACGTCCGCTTCCAATCGGGGGAATTTCCAGCGCTTCTGCCTCTTCTTCCGTAGATACGACGCTGCCCAACACCGTCGGAACCTCATCGTCCGAAAACCGGATTGTCGAGCCGAAGCACTCCGCTTCCACCGATAAATCCATCAGACTTACAGACGCTATACTGTCCGTCCGCTCTGCTACCAGCTTCATTCCTTTTGCCTGGATGCCCGCATCGCCAATCAGGTCCTTTACACTGATTCCCATCAGCTGGATTGCCGGGAAAGAAAGGATCGGAAACGCCTTTTTTACCGGCGAAGCCTTCCAGTCCTCCATCCATTTTTTCATATCTCTTTTCATTGCTTTTCCCCTTTTTTTGTCGCACAAATTTCTGCTGTATCTTATGAAGGTTTTTCGCTGTAACTGAAAAATTAAAACATCGCAGAACCAAAATAGGTCACGGTATTCGTCCCGTTCATAGTTACGCGATCGCACGGCAGAACTCAACTGCCGCATCCGCTGCGCTGGCTGCATCCGTCGTGTATTTGTCCGCACCGATCTGCTCACAGAAGGATTCTGTAACAGGCGCGCCGCCCACCATGATCTTTACCTTGTCGCGAATGCCTGCTTTTTCTGCTTCCTTTACAACTTCGCCCATAACAGGCATGGTTGTTGTCAGCAATGCAGAACAGCAGATGATCTGGCAGTTCTGTTCAATAGCTGTTTTTACATAAGTTTCCGGCGCTACGTCAGTTCCCAGGTCAATTACTTCCAGACCTTTGCCCTCCATCATCATCTTTACGAGGTTCTTGCCGATATCATGCAGGTCGCCTTTTACAGTACCGATGCAGACTTTGCCAACAGATTCCACACCGCTCTCGGAAAGGAAAGGCTTTAACAGGGCTGCTCCCTGATTCATTGCCCTCGCCGTAACCAGAACTTCCGGCACGAAGACCTCATTCTTTTTGAACTTTTCGCCGATTACATTCATGCCAGACAGAAGTCCCTGTTCCAGAATTTCCTGGGCAGGAATTCCCGCATCGATTGCCTGCTGTACCAGCTCCTTTACGATTTTCGCTTTGCCCTTCTGCAGATTTTCAGAAATTTCGTTTAATAAGCTCATGATTTTCCTCCCGGTTTTTCACCTTTTTCCTATTGGTTTATCTGTTTCTGATGTTTTCCCAGGCCTTAAATACCTGATAGACATTTTCCGGTTTTGCTCCCGGTCCGAACTCGCACTGTGCAATACAGCCGCCGTCTTTCCAAAGCGTTTTATATACCGCCTCAACTGCGCGATCGATGTCTGCCGGCGTACCTTCCGGCAACAGATGCTGTCTGTCGATCTCTCCCCAGAATGTAATCTTTCCCCTAAACTGCTCCAAATTTTCCAATCCCATGCAGAATAACTGGCTGTTGACAGCATCCAGCCCAAGATCAATCAGAAGATCCTTCTGAGATCCCCAGTCGTCCATCATATTCAGGGCATCTACATCTGTCTTCGCCCATTTTTCCATCAGACGGCTGTAAAAATCATGCATCCGTTTCATAAATTCCAGCATCTTTGGTGAAGGATCCATCAGATCCATGTAGAAATTCGCCGTCCCGCGGATAAACTGCAGCTGTTCAAAGGGACGTGGACAGCAGGAAGCGAACAAAAACTTGTCCTGCTTCCGTTCACAGGAGCGGTTGACCTGATCGATATCAAAAGTCAGAAGCTCTTCCGGGATGTGAACCTTTTCAACATCATTCCACTCCTCATCTTCCACGATCGGTTTCTTTACTTCGCCAATTAAACCGCGGTGAATATTGGTAAATACACAGCCCCATTCGTCTACATATTCCCCAACCGTATAGGCATCTCCCTTTGTCGTCGGCGGTTCTTTCAAAACCGTATCCGGACCGTCAAAATCCCACTCAAAATCTCTGGCAAGCTGCTCCATCATTTCCGAACAATGTTCATTTGCCCACGGCAATGACCACAGCTGTCTCGGAACACGATCCTGTGTGTTCGTAAAATTCAGTGTAGAAAGCACCCGTTCTTTGGATGTCATCACATCGTTCCTCCTGATGAAATGTGTTGCAATTTTATACTATCTCCTCTATGATGTTCATTATAGCAGATATAAATTTATCCCACATTCAAAAAAAGATTTAGTACGATTTTATAAGTGTATTTTTATAGATATGCTTTAAAAAGAAAGGAGGAGACATGCTTTCCTTAATCGACGAGTCCTGCTGGACTCCCCACCGCAAAATTCTCAATTCCACACAGACGCAGCTTCCATGGCTGCAGTCCTTTGGTATACAAGCTTCCAGCAAAACGGAAAAACCGCTCGCTCCCCATATCCACCCAGGCTGCCTGGAAATCGTATTTCTGCTGAAAGGATTTCAGATGTACGAAACAGCCGGTCAGCTGTTTCGGCTCACCGGCTATGACATTTTTGTTACCTATTTAGAAGAGCCTCACAGCTCCGGCGATTTTCCGGAACACATCAGCAATCTGATGTGGTTTCAGCTGCGCCTTTCCGCACTTTCCGAAACCTTTCCTGCCCCCAGGGCTGCAGAGCTTTCCTCCCTTTTGCAAAAATTACCCCGGATTTTCCATGGCAACGCACTCCTGGAAAATCAACTGCGGGAAGCCTTTTTTCTGCTTGCCTCTCCCGATCCGATCCAAAAAGCTCTGGGACAACAGATTTTTACAGGCTGTCTGTATCGCATCATTCTGCTCGCCCGGGAGCTCAAGCCCATGCAGGCAGATCAGATCAGCGAAGCTGTTGTCTATATCCATGAGCATGTTCTGGACAACATCGCACTTGAAGATGCTGCCCACAGCTGCGGCCTTTCTCTCTCCCGCTTCAAAACGAAATTCAAGGAAGAGACCGGCATCACTCCGCGCGCCTTCATAAACAATGTCAAAATTGCCCATGCCAAAAAGCTTCTGCAGGAGAATCTTTCCATCACGGAGGTTTCTGCCCGGCTCACCTTCGATACCCCAAACTATTTCGCGACGCTCTTCAAAAAGTACACAGGAAAGACTCCCCGTCAGTATCAGGCAGAATATGTCGCAGAACAAAAAACGGACGCATAAACCATGCGCCCGCTTTTTGTTCATGACAACAGAATGTTCGCGGAGCGTAGTTCTATTGCTCTGCAGATACTTTTCTCCGGATTCCCAATGCGTCCGCAATCTCAAGAAGCTGCTTCACATCGCCGTCTACCAGCTTTCCGCCTTTGTCCGGCGGCAGATTGATGACCATCAGGTTATTTGTTTTTTCCAGAATCTTATAATTCCGGATGATCTCTTCTTTGTCCATCATCGGCTTATCCGCATAAATATCGCAGTAAAACCAACTGAAATCTTTTCTGGAGCAGATCGTCTGTTCAAACGGCATATAGTACTTTTCCCCGTTAAAGGTATAGATCTTCGGATCGTCCTCCCGGCACATATTGGGATCCCAGAGACGGAAGTCCGAAGGGAACATCCGGATCGGGTCGTTTTCCTGGTAATTGACCGGTAAGTAACGTTCCCCCGGCGCACCGGTTTCATCATTAAATTCACCGATCGTCTGGTTGACACCGATCTGGCATTTCGGCTGCAGGGTTTTGACCGTATTATAAATCCGGTCAAGCTGCCAGCTGCGGCAGGGCTTGTCCCATTCCCCATCCAGCCACAGTTCCACGATTTCGCCGTATCTGCCATCCATCAGCTCGGTCAAATGCGCAATCATATAGTCTGCATACGCTTCATCATCCGGATAGCATTTTTCATGACGATCCCAGAGAGAATAATACAATCCAAGCTTCACACCGTGTTTTTTGCATGCTTTCGCCACCTCAGCTACCACGTCCGTCTTATTCTGAGAAGAGTTGATGCAGTAATCCGTGGTATGCGTATCCCACATGCAAAACCCGTCATGGTGCTTCGTGATGACGATCACATAATTCATACGCCGTTCTCACCCAACCATCCGCGTCAATCGCCGTTGGTGCATAGCTCTCTACCGGAAGCGTCCCGTCCGACCACTCGGTATTATGGAACGTATTGATTCCGAAATGTAAAAACATTCCGAATCTTCTTGCCATCTGTTCTTTCTGTCCCTGCGTCGGCTCCGTTGACGGCTGCTGCATTACAGGGTATTTGCGCGGATAGGGCGCTGAAATTTTCTCTGCCATTTATATGTCCTCCCTTTTATTTCAAAGATACTTTTTTCCCCTTACAAAATACATAGAAAAAAGAGGCTTTAATTTACACTTTTCTGCTTTCCATACTGCATCTTTAAACCAATCGCAGAGTTGACTGCCACAAAAATGTCAATTTCGAAAGCAAAATGCTTCTTTTCCTGTACGGAAGGTTTTTCGCCGCAGTAATTTCCCCATTCTATGCTCTTCTCATACGCACCAAGCGTAACCTGCAGGGCATCGCCTGCAGCAGGTTCTGTCTGCTGTAAAGCCTGTGCAGTCCGAAACACAGCTTTCTGCACGTATGCCGCAAGATCGCCCTCTAACGGCAAAAGCATCAGTTTTCTGCCGGACGCATCCTGCATTTCATAGCGCAGGATATGAAGCCGTTTCGTATTAAAATCCCTCGTTGCGGCAAGCTGTCTCGGATCATCCGGCATGTACAGAAAGTCATCCCGGCTGTCATCTTTCCAGCCCCAGGCAGGCTTTTTCCCGTACTGCTCTGCGGCGGTTTCGTTCTGCTCGTGTGCCAACGATGCAGCGGTTTCCGCAGTGCTGTGATGCAGCGTCGCTATTCCGCAGTTTCTTCCAATATGGGCGTCCGGATAAACGGAATATAAACCGTTTCTTTCCCAGCAAATCTGCTCCACCGGCTGCCCCAGCCCAAGGGATATGCCAAACCGGTCATAAGCTTCCAGCGCTTCATCGTTTCCATCCGTATCGACTGCCAGATGTAAGCGGGTTCCGTCAAAGTTTCCGCTGATCCGGCACTGCAGCCCGTTGTCGTACCGCTGTTTGATCTCAAAACTTCCGGTTCCATTCTCCAGTCCGTTTTTCAGGCAGGTCTGTTCGGTCAGCTTCGGCAGATTTTCTGTATACAATCTGATTCCGGAAAGCAGCGGTTCCAAAGCTGCGCTTTGCAGCCGGAAACTTCCGTCTGTCACGGACAGGGCTGCGCTGCTGTCAGATGCAGATGTTGTGGTGCAGCCTGCACACAGCCGCTCTTCTTCCTGCAAAGATGCAGCTTTCTCTGCGTTTTTCAGACAGAACGCGTCCACCTGATACTCTCCGTTCCGGAATTCTACCAAAACAGACGCTTCGGCATCCATATCCAGCGCTACAACTATTTTCCCTTCCGTGTGCGGCGCGATATCCTGCTCGATTTTGCCGCGATACAAAACTGTGCCGTCCGCCTTTTTGCAGACCAGTTCCAGCTCCTGCAAATTCGTGTGGTCATACCAGTTTTTGACAAAAAGAACCAGTTCTTTTCCAAAACTGCTCTTTGCTTCGTCCAGACGGATCGGCGAAAATGCTTTTTTCGTCAGATAGGCTTCCGGTTTTTCCCGTCCATACTGATCCAGGACCGCTCCCCATGCCCCGTATCCGGCGCTTTTTCCCCGGGAATGGCGCTGATGACGCTCCGGTACATTCTCCGGCAGGCTGAAAATATCATCCACTGCTCCCCACAGTGCACAGCCAAGCGCTCCGTCCGTCTGCATAATTTTCTCCCAACCGGTACGGATACTGTCTCCCCAGATGACCCGGCTGCTGTTTTCCTGACCAAGCTCATCTAGGTTATAACAGGGAATGTGGGCAAACTCATCGTGCAGAACCGGCATTTCTTCTTTTCCGAGCGGCGCGGAAGCGATATTCGCATAGTGCCAGCTGAAAATATCGTATGGAAGCGGGTCAGACGCAACGGTCTCCGGATAGCTGAAAATAACCGGTCTGGTTGTGTCCGTCTCCTTTACATATAAATATTCCTTTCGGAAGCCGTAGGTCTTTTCAAAACCGGATTCATTCGCCAGCGACCAGATGATCACACTGGAATGGTTTCGGCTGTATTCGATCATCTCTGCAAACGTCTGGATAAATTCCTGCGGCTCGTTATAAATTTCATAATCGTTCGCGCCTTTGAAGCAGGCGGAATTTTCCAGCTCCACATAAATGCCGTACTCGTCGCATAAGGCAAGCAGTTCTTCCGATGCCGGATAGTGAGACGTCCGCAGATGGTTGATGTTGTTCTTTTTATAGGAAAGGATTTCATGCCGCAGCTCTTCTTTGCTCATGCTGCGCCCATATTTCCACGACACATCGTGTCTGCAGACGCCGCGCAGTTTAATCTCTTTTCCATTGATATAAACGCGGTTTTTCTCTGTCCCGTTCGCGCCGCCATACCAGATTTGCCGGAATCCGATCCGGTACTCATTTTTCTGCACTTCCTGTCTGTCTACAGATAAAGTCAGGCGGACTGTATACAGGTTCGGGTGCTCTGCATCCCAAAGCTTCGGATGCGATACCGGAATCTGCATGGTGCAGACGCGGTGGGAGACTGTAGGCTTTTTCGGTGCATTCTGCAGCAGGATTTCATATCTGCCCTCGTATTTTCGATCATTGGCAAACGCTTCCGGATGTGTTTCTTTCCATTCTGCAGGGTAATCCATGGTGCGGATGCACGGATTTTGTGATTCCGCGGCACATGTTTCTGCGCCGTTGTCCGGCGTTATGCTGCCTGCCGGCGTTGCTGCCTGTGCAACAATCTTATCTCTGTCCAGCACTTCCACTTTGACACAAATCTGTCCTTTCTCTGCTGTATCCGCCGCAACTTCCACATTTGCAGTCAGCGTGCCCGCATCAAACGGTGCATCCAGCGCTGTGTCCAGCCATGTCCTTGTAAAATGGCACTGCGGCAGCGCAAACATCGTAATATTCCGCAGGATTCCGCCGATATTATGATGCGCATAATAGCTCGCCCAGGCAGAATCGCTCAGCATTTCTCCGTTTTCATTCCAGGTGCCGGGATTGCTGCCCTCGACGTCCGTAACACCGACAATCAGCCGGATGTTCTGTTTCCCGGGATCAATCAGATCTGTAATATCGCAGTTCCATGCCGTAAAGCCGCCCAGATGCGTCCCCGCATAGTTTCCGTCTACCCAGACTCTGCAATGGGAATACACCCCCTCAAACTGCAGAAAAATCCGCTTTCCCGCAAAATCTTTTGGAATCTCCACCTCTCTGCGGTAGTAATATTCCACATTGTTTTCGATATCAAAGCCCTGCATTGCAAGCGAAGATGGTACCGTTACCGGCTTCCAGTCTGCAGTCTCTTTCTGAGAAAAATCAAAATTCTGCTGCTTTGCAAACGGCGACGGGATTTCCAAAATCGGCTCCGGTAAAAATTCCCATTCCATTTTTTCTCTGTCTGTCAGCAGAATTGCCACATCTTCGGTATCTGCGACCCATGCCGGGATTTTCTCGATCACCGGTGCTGTCCATTCTTTCGTGTCAAATCGATTTTCTTTTGTCATCGTTTCCTCCCTTTTGGACACGTTGCAGTTTTCTTAAACCGCAACGTCCTTCCCCATGTTTTTCCGGAATGTTCCGGGCGAAATTCCTGTTTTCTTTTTAAATAATTTGCCGAAATACTGTACGCTGTTATAACCGACTTCCAGTGAAATTCTCGAAACGCTCAGGTCGCTTTCCGCCAGCAGGCGTTTTGCTTTTTCCAGCCGAAGTGCCGTCAGATACTCGATCGCGCTGCATCCAAGCTGCTGTTCAAAAAGCCGCCGCAGGTACCGCGCGCTGACCCGGTATTTTCCTGCCAGTTCCTGCAGATCAATATCCTGTTCATAATTTTCATTCAGTTCAGCGAATACCTGATTAAAAATCCGGTTCTCATATTGTCTGCTGTTTTCATCCGTCCTGCGGATTTCTATCGACAGCTCCAGATAAAGTTTCTGCACTTCCAGGCAATAGAGCCGGTCGTAGCCATACTCGCTGATCTTTCTGGCATACCGGATCAGATTTTTCATGGTTTCTGAAATTTCATAGCACCCGCCGATCTTCGAATACCCTGCCTTGGAAAACAGCAAAAGCTCCCGCTCTTTTGCCCCGATCCACTCTGCCCGGTTCGGAATGATCAGCTGCAGGATCGTACAGCCATTTTTACTGTCCACCAGAAAATTATGCAGAAACATTGGCGGAATCACAATACAGTCGCCCTCCCGCAGCACAACCTTCTGATCATCCAGATTCATAATGCAGCGTCCGTTTTCCACATAATTGATTTCATAATCGTTATGCCGATCTGCATGATAGATATAATCGGATGAAAAATGCAGTCTTTCTACAATCAGAATGTCCATTATGTTTTCTCCTCTTTGAGTTATTGTACGGCATCCTCTCTGTTTTTTCTACGACTGTATGGAATTGTTTTCCTACTTTATTGTACTTTTCGGAACTATTAAAACCCTTCCGCATCAAAACAAACAGGGCATGTGAAAAACGATTTCTCATCTTTCACATGCCCTTTCTTTCTATTGTTTACAACAACAGATTACACGCAATCACATCTGCTCTATTTTTCATTCGCCCTTTAACAGGCTGCTGTCCTCGAAGTAATTGATCTTCATCGCTGCCTTGACATCCTTTAAGGTTTCCGCAGCCTTTGCTTCTGCAACCTCACTGCCCTTTTTCAGAATGTCGTAAACATCGGTCAGATGCTCTTCCCAGTATTTTCTTCTCTCACGGATCGGCGCAAGCTCAGACTGCATAACATTGTTTAAGAACTTCTTCACTTTGACGTCCCCCAGACCGCCCCGCTGATAATGTGCTTTCAATTCGTCCAGATTCTGGTAATCCGGTAAAAACTCTGCAAAATGCTCCGGTCTGCAGAACGCATCCAGATAAATAAATACAGGGTTGCCGTCCACGTTGCCGGGATCCTCCACACGCAAATGGTTCGGATCTGTAAACATGCTCATAACCTTTTTCTTCACATCTGCCTCTGTGTCGGACAGATAGATACAGTTGCCAAGGGATTTGCTCATCTTCGCCTTGCCGTCGATGCCGGGCAGTCTTAAGCATGCCTTATTGGAGGGCAGGATGATCTCAGGCTCTGTCAGGGTGTCCCCGTAAACGCTGTTGAACTTATGTACGATTTCCTTACACTGTTCCAGCATAGGCAGCTGGTCTTCGCCAACCGGAACAGCAGTTGCACGGAATGCAGTAATGTCCGCAGCCTGGCTGATGGGATAGCAGAAAAATCCAACCGGAATGCTTGCCTCGAAATTACGCATCTGGATCTCTGCTTTCACGGTAGGGTTTCTCTGTACTCTGGAAACCGTTACCAGATTCATATAGTAAAAGGTCAGCTCTGTCAGCTCCGGAACCATGGACTGAATGAAAATCGTTGCCTTTTCCGGATCAAGGCCGCATGCCAGATAATCCAGTGCCACCTGTAAAATGTTCTGACGTACCTTTTCCGGATGCTCTGCATTGTCTGTCAACGCCTGTGCATCCGCAATCATAATATAAATCTCGTCAAACTGACCGGAATTCTGCAGTCTTACACGCTCCTTCAAAGAGCCTACATAATGGCCCACATGAAGACGTCCTGTGGGGCGATCCCCCGTTAAAATAATCTTTTTGCTCATATGCCTGTCCCTCTCGCTTCTCCTGGGATACTACAGTGCTCTCTGCAGCCTGCCGCATCCTGATAAACCTGCAGTCTGTTGGTTTCAACAGCTGCAGCTCTTTCCAATTATATCCCGTAAAAAGCACAGAGTCAACAGTTGCGTAGATTCGCATCTGTTGACTCTAAACAGGTTACAGTTCTGTGGTTCAACCTGCGCCGATCAGTCCTCGTGTTTCGTACTGCGCCGCTGGATCCACTTTACAAGCTCCACGACGGGAACTACCAGCACACTCAAAAGAAGTGCAACAAGATACTCTAAAGGCTCCACACTCGTAAAACCGAATGCTCCGGCAAGCAGCGGGATCTCACACACTGCAGTGGTTGCAAGCAGGGAAACCGCTGCTGCTCCAAACAGAAGCCGGTTTTTCGAGCCAAGACGGAAAATACTTCCTCTCTGGGAACGCATATTCATGCTGTGGAAAATTTCCGCCATTGACATTGTAACAAAGGCCATCGTAGTGCCATGGGCGCTGTTTGTGATGGTCCACTCTCCGGTTTCCATGAAATGTCCGATAAAATAGGAAACCATGACAAGTGCGGTTACCAAAAGTCCCTGATAAGCAATATCAAAGCCCATTCCATCCGCAAAAATACCGGCCTTCGCATCTCTGGGTCTGCGCTTCATAATGTTCGGCTCTGCCTTTTCCGTACCCAGCGCCAGCGCCGGGAAGCAGTCCGTTACAAGATTGATCCACAGAAGATGCACCGGCTGCAGAATCGTAAAGCCCAGGAGTGTCGCAAAGAAAATACTCAGCACTTCACTCATATTGGAGCCTAACAGAAACTGGATTGCCTTCCGGATGTTGTCATAGATTCTGCGGCCCTCTTCCACCGCGCCGACAATCGTTGCAAAATTATCGTCCGCCAGCACCATATCTGCCACATTTTTGGTAACGTCCGTTCCTGTGATACCCATTCCGATGCCGATGTCCGCAGCCTTGATGGAGGGCGCGTCGTTAACGCCGTCACCGGTCATTGCCGTCACATAGCCGGCATTTCTCCAGGCGTTTACGATACGGGTCTTGTGCTCTGGCTGTACGCGGGCATAAACGCTGATGTTCCGGAACTTCTCTGCAAATTCTGCATCGTCCATTTTTTCCAGCTCTGCTCCGGTCACTGCCAGGCTGCCATCCTGTAAAATACCAAGCTCTCTTGCAATCGCTGCTGCCGTATCCACATGGTCGCCCGTGATCATAACCGGTCGAATACCCGCTTCCCGACATTCGTCAATTGCTGCCTTTACCTCCGGACGCACCGGATCGATCATACCGCACAGTCCCAAAAAGCAAAGCTCCTGCTCCAGCAGATCCGCATCCTCGCTTTCCGGTTTTTTCGTCCAGACTCTCTGTCCGCATGCCAGCACACGCAGTGCCCGATCTGCCATGGACTTATTTGCCTGCAAAACCTTTTTCCGATATTCTTCTGTCATGGGCAGAAGCTGTCCATCCTCCAGATAAAACCCACAACGGGTGAGAACCACATCCGGCGCTCCTTTTGTAAACTGAATATAATCGTCCTTGCGTTTATGAACCGTGGACATCATTTTTCGTCCGGAATCAAAGGGAGCCTCCAGCACACGAGGCATACTCTGTTTTAAAAGATTCTTATCCTGCCCGATCCGGCTCGCCCAGGCAACCAGGGCAGCCTCCGTCGGTTCACCTGTCACACTGCCGTCTGCATCCAGCTCTGCGTCACTGCACAGTGCCATTGCTGCCGAAAGCTCCTGCTCCTTTACTCCGAAGGAATCTACAACTGTCATCTGATTCTGCGTCAGCGTTCCGGTCTTATCCGAGCAGATCACCTGAGCACAGCCAAGAGTTTCCACTGCAGTCAGCCGGCGGATGATCGCGTTTCGTTTTGACATGTTCGTTACACCGATGGAAAGTACCACTGTCACAACTGCCGCAAGTCCTTCCGGGATCGCCGCCACTGCAAGGGAAACCGCAATCATAAAGGAGTTCAGCGCAACCTCAAAATTCAGGCTGCCTGCCCGGATCATCTGAATTGCAAAAACCAGTACGCAGATTCCGATCACCAGCTTTGTCAACACCTTCGAAAGCTGTGTCAGTTTTCTCTGCAGCGGTGTCTGTCCTTCCTGTGCCTGAGACAGAGCATCCGCAATTTTTCCCATTTCCGTATCCATACCGGTGGCCGTCACTACTGCCACAGCACGTCCATATACGATCGTGCTTCCCATATAGACCATATTTTTACGGTCGCCCAGGGGCACATCCCGTTCCCCGTCTGCCAAAAAGATCTGATCGATCAGCTTCGTGACCGGCACGGATTCTCCTGTCAGTGCAGCTTCCTCTGCTTTCAGGCTTGCGCTTTCCAGAATCCTTGCATCCGCAGGGACCGCATCCCCTGCTTCCAGACAGATGATATCTCCCACCACAAGGTCTTTGCTCAAAATCGAGGACATTTTCCCGTCCCGCACAACCTTCGAGGTAGCTGCTGCCATGTCCTGCAGCGCTTCGATGGCCTTTTCCGCCTTGCTTTCCTGATACACACCCAGCACGGCATTGATCAGCACCACTGCCAGAATAATAATGACATCCGCAAAGCTGTCATTTTCCAGGACTGCAAGTACACCGCTGATGGCCGCTGCCGCCAGCAGGATTACAATCATCGGATCTGCCACCTGTTCTGCAAACCGGCGCAGCAGGGACTTTCCCTTCGCCGCCTTTAACTCGTTTGCCCCGTTCTGCAAAAGCCGCTCTGCCGCTTCTTTTTCCGTCAGGCCGCTTTTTTGGCTGTTAAGCTCCCGCAGTACCTGTTGTGAGTCTTCACAATAATACTTCATTCTTTTTCCTCCCGATGGTGTTTTTCGTACAATAGAGTTCTCACTTCGTGATCCTTCTATTGTCTTGAATCACAAAAGACCCAAATACTGCTTTTCAAAAAGAAAACAGTATCTGAGTCTCGCAATTTAAAACAAGCCAGATCGGCATAGGATCGGGGTTGTTGACTTGTTACGCTGATGCAAAGGCGATCCGCCGGCTCTGTTCCATCCCGGCAGCTGCACTTGCTGCGCTCGCTACTCCCTCACAGGGAATTTTGTTTAGCAGTAAGATTATCATATGCAAAGTCTTCTGTCAATATACCTGCCGATAAAGTTTTGGTGAAATTTTTGTCCGCTTTGGCAACTGTCTGACCGGAACGTCTGCGCTTACAGCCGTTCCACCAATACGCCGCCTGCCCGCAGCACCCCATTCTCATAACCTCTTGCAAACAGCACGCTGCCCTCTGTCTCTGCATCGGTCTCTTTTCCGGATGCGTTTAACACAACCCGGAGCCTGCTGCCCTCTGCCCCGGTTTTGACATATTCCACCACCCGGTCAGCGCTGTTATTATTTTCAAATGTGATTTCCATGCTGCGGGCCGCAGGCTCTTTTCGAAGGGCAATCAGCTGCTTTACCTGCTCTGTGACCTCTGCATAATTTCCCTGTGCAATCTGATCCCAGGGCATACAGCGTCTGCAATCCGGATCAGCGCCGCCCTCTATCGCGATTTCTGTTCCATAATAGATACAGGGACTTCCGGGCATTGTAAAGAGCATTGCAAGCTGCTGGAAAAACAGGTCCTGATTTCCGCCTGTCTGATGGATCAGCCGATCCGTATCGTGGGAATCCAGAAGGTTAAACAAAACCTCTGTCGTCTGGCGCATATAACGCACCAGATTTTCATGGATCGCCTCTTCCAGATCAGATTTCGTCTTTTCCGGCCGATACCAAAACTCCCGGATGGCTGCTGCAAAGGGATAGTTCATAACAGCATCGAATTCGTCCCCGCCAAGCCATGGCATTGCGTCATGCCAGATTTCCCCCAGCAGATAAAAATCCGGTTTTAGCTGCTTTGTCATCTGCCGCAGCTCACGGCAAAACAGATGGGAAATTTCGTTTGCAACATCTAACCGAAGTCCGTCAATGTCAAAGGTCTCGATCCAATAACGAACCGTATCCAAAAAGTAGTCCCTCACCTTTTTTTCACTCGTATTGAGCTTTGGCATCCGCTCCGCAAAGGCAAAGGAATAATAGCGTCCATCCCGGGTGCTGCCCTCCTGCTCCCGGCAGGGCCAGCGATTGATCATAAACCAGTCGTAATAAGGGGACTGGGGTCCCTTTTCCATCACATCCCGCCACGGTAAAAAGTTACTGCCGCAATGGTTGAATACACCGTCCAGCATCACGCGGATACCTCTGTCATGGGCCTCTTTAACCAGCAGCTTCATGGTCTCCTCATCTCCGAATCCCGGATCGATTTTCCGGTAATCTGTCGTATCATATTTATGACTTGAGGGAGATTCAAACACCGGCGTCAGGTACAAGCCGGTAATACCAAGCTCCTGTAAATAAGGAAGCTTTTGACGGATTCCATCCAGATCGCCGCCGTAAAAATCGAGATTACTTACAGTATGATATCCCCAGGGCTTTACCCAGTCCGGATCATTTTCTTTGTTGCCGTTGCAAAAGCGCTCCGGAAAAATCTGATACCAGACCGTCTCCCGCACCCACTTGGGTGTCACGTTGATATCCGCCGAATTCATCCACGGGAACGTAAAGCACTGTCCCAGCTGTCCGTTTTTCACATCATCCGGCGAATGAAAGCCATCCTCAAAATAGAAGACCCGTTCTGCTCCTGCCTGCAGCTCGAAGAAATACCGGCACCGTTTATAGGGAGGCTGCACGGGAATTTCCCACCAGAGGTGCTTGGGCAGACGCATTTTTGTCACGATCTCCTCCCGGCTGCCTTCCCAGGCCTCGTTTCCGCCCAGAATACCGGTAGAAAACGGGTCGCCATAATGAATCCAAACCTGTTCCACTTCTTCTCCGGTCTGCAGCCCTACCATCAAAATTTCCTCATTCAATGCATAGCAAAACTGCTGTGACGCTCTATGATAAACCGCTTCTAAATGAATCATGTTCAGACCTCCTTTTTCCAGGCTGCATCCTTTTAAACTGCAGCCGATCTCATTTCAATGCATTTCCAGTCCATACTTTTCCTGCAGCTGCAGTAAAGTGATATCGTGTTGAATATGCTCCAACAAAATTTTCACCATCAGCCCATTGTTGCTGACCGTACCGCTCCAGTTGGCAAATGCACCGCAGTCCGCTGTCAGCGTCATCTGCCTGTCTGTCACAAGCATCAGACGGGAGGGCTGATGTGCTGTCAGCATTCCTCCGTGGGTATAAAACTCCACATCCTCCCGGTTCAGTCCAAGATCATCAAAGGAAAACGCAACGATCCGCACGCCTTTTTTCTTTAGCCGATGGAAGGTCTCTGCAAAACAGGAAAGATCAAAATCCGCATTCAGATAAACCTCCTCCCGGGCATCCTCCAGAAGCTTCCCAGCCCTTGCCATCGCCGTTTCAAAGCCCCGGAATACGAAATGCACCTCCGGCTGCTTCGCCGTCTCGTATTCTTCCAGCTGTTGCCTGGCGAGAGAAAGGTTCGCTGTCATTTCCGCCTGCATCCGCCCCAAAAGCACCTCCGGCTCCTGGGCGGTATACAGTGCTGTCTGATCCGGAACCAGCTCCACCATCCCCTTATCCAGCATGTGCTCCAGCGCATTGTAAATAGAAGGGCGCGCAATTGCGATTTTTTTGGCCAGCTGATAGGCAGACATGGGCTCAGAACCGATCAATGCCATATAAATCTGTGCTTCCAGCCTTGAAAAATTCAAATGTTCCAGGGTTTCCTGCAGCTTCATCCTCGGCTTTCCTTTCGTTGTATATTTTATGCAACTATATATAGCATAAACTTTTGCCCTATGCAAGTATTTTTTTCATTTCCCGGAAAAGGAAGAACCTCCGGTGCCCATCCTCGTAGAGCGTTTTGATTTCATAGGACGCATTTCCTTATGAAATCAAAAAGGAGCGGCCGGCAGTTCCCGATCGCTCCTTCTTTCGTATTTTATTGCATGGGCCGTATTTTTACAGGTATCTCATCTTTCTCACCGTCTGCACAAACTCTACATTGGTTTTCGTCTTTGCAAACAGATCCAGCACCTTATCCACAGCTTCATCGGATTTCATACCATTCAACGCGCGGCGCACCACATTGATCGCTTCCATCTCTTCTGCACTCAGCAGCAGATCTTCTCTTCTCGTGCTGGTTTTGGGGATGTCGATGGCAGGGAAAATTCTGCGTTCAGACAGCTTTCGATCCAGCACAACTTCCATATTACCGGTTCCTTTAAATTCCTCGTAAATGACATCGTCCATCCTGGATCCGGTGTCCACCAGTGCAGTGGCCAGAATCGTCAGGCTTCCGCCCTCGCGCATATTGCGGGCTGCACCAAAAAAGCGCTTCGGCATATGCAATGCCGCAGGGTCAATACCACCGGACAGGGTACGTCCGCTGGGCGGAACCACCAAGTTGTAGGCACGGGTCAGGCGGGTAATACTGTCTAACAGGATCATAACGTCTTGTTTATGCTCGACCAGACGCTTTGCACGCTCAATAACCATTTCGGAAACTCGTTTATGATGTTCCGGTAATTCGTCAAACGTGGAATAGATCACTTCAACGTTCGGTCCTGCCACCGTCTCCTTCATGTCCGTTACCTCCTCCGGACGTTCATCGATCAGGAGAATGATCAGATGCAGGTTCGGATAATTTTTCTTTACCGACATGGCCACTTCTTTTAATAGGGTTGTCTTACCAGCCTTCGGCGGGGACACAATCATACCTCTCTGTCCTTTCCCAATGGGGCTTAACAAATCCATGACCCGCATCGCCACCGGGCAGCCGAAGCGTTCCATTTTCAGTCTGCTGTTCGGAAAGATCGGCGTCATATCTTCAAAGTTGCTTCGTCTGGATGCTTCCTCTGTGGTATAGCCATTGATGGTCTTGACATAAAGCAGGGCGGAGAATTTTTCATTCTGTGTCCGCACTCTGGTATTTCCCTCTAAAATATCGCCTGTCCGCAAATTGAACCGGCGGATCTGGCTGGGTGCCACGTAAATATCATTATCTCCCGGCATATAATTATCCGAGCGGATAAAGCCATAGCCCTCAGCCATGACCTCCAGGATACCCTTTACCGTGATGCCGCTGTCCAGCTCTGTCGGAAACTTGTCGTCCTCCGGACTCTGGATCGGTGCAGTTCCACGATTATAGGGACTGTTGTAGCGCTCATTATAACGAGGTGCAGGCGCGCTCACACGGTTCTGTGCCTCTTCTACCACAGGCGCAGCCGCATGGGGCGCTGCAGCTGCAGTATTTTCCCGCGCACCATTGTTGTCGCGGCTTCCTGTCCGTCCATTATGATAAGAACCATTGCTGATGAAGCGCTTTCCTGTTCTCTGCTGCCGCCTTTCCTCCCGATCCCCTGCTCTGCTCTCCGGTTCTGTCCCACCGTCATGAGGATCCTGCTTTTCCACTGCGCCCTTCTCCGGGGCATCCTTGCGCTCTGCCGCGTCCCTCTTCGGAGCATCCTTGCGCTCTGCCGCGTCCTTCTCCGGGGCATCCTTGCGCTCCGCTGCGTCCCTCTTCGGAGCATCCTCTCGCTCTGCCGGACGGTTCTTAGGGGCGCTGGGTTCTGTTTTCATTTCTGCATTCTCCTGGGCATCCAACCTCAGCATCGCATCAATGACTTCCGCCTTTTTCATTGTAGAAAGTCCTTTTATCCCCCTTGCTTTTGCAATCTCCTTCAGATCATGCACTGCCAGAGATTCATATTTTTCTCTCATCATTTTTTCCTCTCATTTCTGCGCACGCTTTTTGCGCATGTCGAGTTTGTGTCAAGTGCGCGCAGACACAAATCTCGCGATTGAAAAATTTTATTTTTCAATCTTTACTCCTTTTACTGCCATCGTGATTCGTCCCTGATTTTCAAACGGAATTCTACATGAAACGATCTTTTTGAAATGCGCCAGAACATCCCGATCCGGGAAACAGCGGTCTTTTGTCAGAAATCAAAAGTGCCTGTCATTTTAGTGAATTTTTTTACACGTCGGAGACACAAGTCAAAGGTCTCCTTCTGTTTCGCTCATTGTACCACACTCAAAACAGAATAGGAAGATTTTTTCCTTGATTCACTCAAATAAATCAGATATGATGATATACAGAGAGCTACGAATGACGCGTATGCCCCGACATCATCATTCCATATAAAAAAAGAAAGCAGGCAAATCAAATGACAAATCAGGAGAAAGCGCTGGAACTGCATGAGAAGCTGCAGGGAAAGCTTGAAACCGTTTCCAAAACACCCGTCCGCACCCGTGAAGACCTTGCACTTGTCTATACTCCCGGCGTCGCGGAGCCTTGTAAGGTCATTGCAAAAGACCCGGCTGCCGCTTACACCTATACGATGAAAGCAAACACTGTAGCTGTTGTTTCCGATGGTTCCGCCGTACTGGGACTCGGCAATATCGGTCCGAAAGCTGCTATGCCCGTTATGGAAGGCAAGGCTGTCTTATTTAAAGAATTCGGCGGTGTCAACGCAGTTCCCATCTGCCTGGATACTCAGGACACGGAAGAGATTATCAAAGCCGTTACCTGGCTTGCTCCCGCTTTTGGCGGCATCAACCTGGAGGATATCAGTGCACCCCGTTGCTTCGAAATCGAAGAGCGCTTGAAAGAGACTCTGGATATTCCTGTTTTCCACGATGACCAGCACGGAACTGCTATTGTTGTACTCGCCGGCATCATCAATGCCTTAAAGGTAGTCGATAAGAAAAAGGAAAACTGCCGCGTTGTTGTAAACGGCGCAGGAAGCGCAGGAGTTGCCATCACCCGCCTGCTGCTGACCTACGGCTTTTCCAATATCATTATGTGCGATAAATCCGGCATCCTCTGCGATGGCGCAGAGGGCTTAAACTGGATGCAGGAAAAGATGGTAAAACGCACCAATCTGGCTCACGAAACCGGTTCCCTTGCAGATGCTTTAAAGGGTGCTGATATTTTCGTCGGTGTTTCCGCTCCGGGCATTGTAACGGAAGAGATGGTGGCTTCCATGAATTCCGATGCCATTCTGTTTGCAATGGCTAACCCCGTCCCCGAGATCATGCCTGATCTCGCCAAAAAAGCAGGGGCACGCGTTGTCGGCACCGGACGCAGCGATTTCCCGAACCAGGTCAACAACGTTGTCGCATTCCCCGGCATTTTCCGCGGTGCTCTGGAAGGACATGCAAAACAGATCACCGATAAAATGAAGCTGGCTGCCGCTAATGCCATCGCAGCCCTCGTTTCTGATGAAGACTTAAACGAAGACAATATCATGCCGGAAGCATTCGATCCCAGAGTTGCGGACGTTGTTGCAGATGCAGTCAAGAGAAACATCCGCTGATCTCTGGCACCAGAAGCCCTACTATTCCCTGGACGCCTGGTGTAAAAATACATACGGACGGAAGCTTTACAAGGCTGCGCTGGATATCGGCTGTACCTGTCCCAACCGGGATGGCACCCTCGATACAAGAGGCTGTATTTTCTGTTCTGCAGGCGGAAGCGGCGATTTTGCCGCTTCCCGGCAGCTTTCTGTAACAGACCAGTTAAATCAGGCCAAGGCACTTTTGTCCTCCAAATGGACCCCGGAACCTGGCAAGCCGTCTCTGATCGCCTATTTTCAGGCATATACCAACACCTATGGCGATCCGGACAGACTGCTTTCCTGTTATGAAGAAGCACTTTCCTCTCCGGAGGTCGCAGGCATTTCCATTGCGACGCGCCCGGATTGTCTTTCCGATATCATTCTGGAGGGACTTGACCGCCTCCGGTTACGGTATCCTGACCGGTTTATCTGGATCGAGCTTGGTCTGCAGTCCATACATGACCACACTGCAGCAAGGATCCGCCGTGGATATCCAACCTCCGTATTTTATGATGCTGCAGCAAAGCTCCATGCCCGAAGGCTTCCCTTTATTGTCCATCTGATTCTCGGACTCCCGGGGGAAAACCGGCTCGATCTACTGGAAAGCATCCGTGCCGTCAATCAGGTGCAGCCCTTTGGGGTCAAGCTGCAGCTTCTCCATATTTTAAGGGGAACAGATCTTGCCCTTCTTTACGAATCTGGAAAGCTTCCTGTACTGACACAGGAAGAATATCTCGATCTGCTGATAAGCTGTATTACTGCACTCTCTCCGAATATCTGCCTCCACCGGATCACCGGAGACGGTCCCCGCAAGCTTCTGATCGCGCCCCAGTGGAGTCTTGCGAAACGAAACGTCTTAAACAGGCTGCATGCCCTTATGAAACAACGAAATCTCAGACAAGGGGATAAGATTGAAAAATAAAATTTTTCAATCGCGAGATTTGTGTCTGCACACACTTGACACAAACTCGACATGCGCAAAAAACGTGCGCAGAAATGAGGATAATTATGAACCAGGAACCTCTTACACTCTATAAACTGATCGTTCTTTATCTGCTCAACAAGGTATCCTTTCCACTTACAATGGCGCAGGTCAGCGATCTCATTCTGGAAAAAGAATACACCAATTACCTGACACTGCAGCAGGTTATCAATGAGCTGGCACAGGCCGGGCTGATTACCGCTAAAACGCTGGTCAACCGCACCCATCTGCAGATCACAGAGGAGGGCCGCAATACCCTTTCCTATTTTGAGAACCGCATCAGTGACGCGATCAAGGCAGACATCGGCGAATATCTGAAAAAAAATGAACTGGAAATGCGCAACGAATCTTCGATCCAAAGCAATTACTATAAGGCTGTCAACGGGGAATTCGAAACAGAGCTGACTGCAGTGGATAAGGACGTCAACCTGGTGACCATCCGTCTTACGGTTCCTACAGAAGAGCTCGCAATTTCCATTTGCGAAAACTGGCAAAAAAATAACAGGGAGATTTATCAGTATCTGACAACCGCCCTGTTTTAAAGTATGTTATTGCAGCATCTCCCGGATCACACTGCCATCTGTTTTTCCGAGGTCTATTTCCAAAAGTGCTGCCAATGTCGCGCCCTCATCCCAGAGCGCGATATTTTTTTCTACCCGAGCACCAGCTCTTATGCTGCATCCCGACATTGCAAAAAAGGTCTGATAGTCTGTCTCACCCGGCAGATACCCGTGGGTTCCCTTCATGCCATGTGCGCAGTCTTTTTCTGCTGCCGTCAGCTGTTCCCATTCGTCCAGAAAAAACCATCCTTCCTTTGCTTCCAGCATCAGAAAGCAGTTTTCGTCTGCGCCCATATTTGCTGCCTCTTCCCGGGTCAGAATCCTTTCGATTCCAAAATCCTCCCGTCCTTTCAGCGTCTCCAGCACTTTTCTTGTACGCTTTTGCACTTCTGCATTGTTCCGTACAGACGGATGCAGGTAGATATAGCAGCTTCCGTCACAGTTTTTTGCATAGGCCTTCCAGCTTTTGATCCTGCCATTGCGGACCGTCAGCAAGCCGGCTTTCCACAGTGCATGATTGACAAAGGCAACCTTGTCCACATCCTTCTGATAATGATCCCCCAGAAGCACGACCGTCGTGCTCTCCATCTCTCCGGTTTCCTCCAGTGCCCTTACAATCTCGCCCAGACGCTTATCGTGGCGCTTAAGAGCTTCTTTTGCCTCCTTACTCTCCACGCCATAGAGATGTCTGTTCGTATCCACATCCGTCAGATGCAGCAAAAACAGCTGCGGATTGTATTTGTAGATCGTATCCAGCGCGCATGCCTGAATAAAATTGTCCAGTTGGGGCTGTGCGATTCCGTTTCGCAACTGTCCGAAGCGTTTGTTCAGATCCAGCTGATAAAACAACGGACCGTTCGTCGCATTCATCAGGATCTGATTTTGCCATTTGCGCGTCACCATAATCTCCGGCACATAGTAGTCCATCCTGCTGCCTGCCGCAACAGGCCACAAAAGCCCGGCCGTCGTCATTCCCTTTTTCTTCGCTTCGTCATAAAGCGTCGTGCTGCGGATCCATTTGCGATGATAAAGCCAGTCCGGATCCTTCCGGTTGGGCTGGATTTTTGTGTTGTTCACAATCCCGTGATTTTTCGGCATCCGCCCTGTCACAATGGATGTATGGGCCGGATAGGTCAGGGACGGACACACACTGTTTACATGGCTGCACAGCGCCGCCTGTTCAAAAAAACGCTGAAAATTCGGCAGGGTCTGTAAATATTCCAGGTCCTTTGCTCCGACCGCATCAAAGGACACGATCATGACCCGCTTTGGTATCTGTTTCATTGCTCTGCTCCATCCTGCGGCTTTTGCTCTGTCTTAGCCGCTTCCCTGCGTATCCGCTGCATGTGCTCCTTGATCTTTACTTCATATCCCATCCCACCGGGCTGATAAAACTCTCTTCCGGACAGCTCATAAGGTAAATACTGCTGTCTGACATAGTGGTTTGGATAATCGTGTGCATATTTATAATCTTTTCCGTGTCCCAATTTTGCTGCTCCTTTATAATGGGCATCCTGCAAATGCACCGGAATCGCCAGATTTCCGGTTTCTTCCACCGTCTTCATTGCAGACGCAATGGCGTTGACCGCTGCGTTGCTTTTCGGCGCGCATGCAATGTAGGCCGCCGCCTGTGCCAGAATAATCTGCGCCTCCGGCATGCCCACCCGCTCTGCTGCCAGGGATGCAGAAACCGCTACCTGCAGCGCTGTCGGATCTGCATTGCCAACATCCTCCGACGCACAGATCATCATTCTGCGGGCGATAAATGTCACGCTTTCCCCAGCATACAGCATCCGCGCCAGATAATAAACCGCCGCATCTGGATCGGAGCCCCGCATACTCTTGATAAATGCCGAAATCGTATCGTAATGATTATCGCCTGTTTTGTCGTATTTTACTGCACGTTTTTGAATACATTCCTGGGCAACCTCCAGGGTCAGATGGATTTTTCCATCCTCTGAGCGCTGTGTCGTCATTACGCCAAGCTCTACTGCATTCAATGCCGCACGTGCATCCCCGCCTGCAATATCCGCCAGAAACTCCAGCGCATCCGGCTCTATCTGTGCCTGATAGGCACCCATTCCTCTCTGATCGTAGACCGCCCGGCGGATCAGTTCTTCGATATCTTCCTTTGAAAGCGGCTTGAGTTCAAAAATAACCGAACGGGACAGCAGCGCTCCGTTTACCTCAAAATACGGATTTTCCGTCGTCGCACCGATCAGGATCAGGGTTCCATCCTCAACAAAGGGAAGCAGATAGTCCTGCTGACTCTTGTTGAACCGATGGATCTCATCAATAAACAGTATCGTTTTTTTGCCAAACATTCCACGGTTGTCCTTTGCCTTTGCGACAACCTCTTCCATATCCTTTTTGCCTGCCACAGTCGCATTGATCTGCATAAACTCCGCGCTGGTCGTATTCGCGATCACCCTCGCAAGAGTCGTTTTGCCCGTTCCGGGCGGTCCGTAAAAAATGATGGAGGAAAGCTTGTCCGCCTGAATCGCACGGTACAAAAGCTTGTCCTTTCCGATAATGTGCTGCTGCCCGACTACCTCATCCAGCGTCCGGGGCCGCAGCCTTGCCGCCAGCGGCGCTTCCTTTTCCTGATTGGTCTGTCTCATATAATCGAAAAGATCCATGTCCCCTTATTGTACCTCCACTTTCATGTTCGGCCACACCTTCTCAATCCGCTCGTCAGGGTAATTGATGTCAAAGAATGTGTCGATCACGCTCTTCTTTTCCGCCCGCACGGTTCCTGTGGTACTTTCCGTGCCTACGACAGTCCCTGCGTCCGCGACGCTTTCCTCCTTCGCGGCGTTTTCTACGCCCGCGGCAGTCCCTGCGTCCGCACTGCTCTCCTGCACCGCCGCGCTGTCCTGCCGTTCCACATAGCGTACCATGGCGCCTGCCGAAATAACCGCATCGCAGCTCATCAGCACAACAACTGCCCAGGTCGCAATTTTTGCTCCAAGGGGCGGCAGCTTTTCGATCCATCCACTGATCGTCGGATAACAGATCTTTACCCAAACAACGGATAACAGCCCCCAGAAAATGCAATACAGCAGGTTGGTTCTCCCACCGATATTAAATGGCATGTCACTGTAATCCCAGAATGTAGTCCCGAGAAAAATCTCTGTAAATACGCTGCACAGATATTCATATACGCCGCCCAGCACACTGCCCGCCAGGAAAATATAACGATCCTCTTTTCCGGCAAGCCGCTGCAATACAACTGTCAGAATGACCGCACCGAAGCCCCAGACAATACTGAAGGTGCCGTAAATTACGCTGGACCGGCTCATCCATACGCCTCCCGTCACCCTGCAGAACAGCGTTTCGATCAGATCTCCGAGAAATGCACAGATCATAAATACCCAGATCAGCTTATCCACACAGACGCCTCTTGCAAAGACATATCGTTCTGCCCGATCTGCCTCCTCCAGAGCTTCCATCTCCGGGTATGCACGGTTTAACCGCTTCCAGACTGCATGATAGATCTTGCCTCCAAGCTTTTGCTTGACTTCCTTTTGTTCCTGCAGAAGTCTCCCCTGGGTTTCCTTCAGCTCTGTCAGGCTCCTGCTTTTCCTGACTGCAATCAGAATCGACACCAGGTCGGCAGCCATCAGCCCAAAGCCGGCTATGTCTATGATCCGCAGCACAATTGTCGGAATCATCGAAAACAGGATAAAGACCGGAGGATGCAAAAGCAGCACCGCCGTCATCACAACTGCTGCCTTGATCAGCGAAAGGAGCACACTCTTTTTCTTCCCGCCAAACAGTGTCACATCCTCGTAATTCCACAAATGCTTTTTCCAGATTTTGGCTGCGATCCCTCCGGAAAAATATTCCACAACGGACACGACCATCCAAGTGGTCAGAAACTGCAGCAGCCATTTTGTCCCCTGCTCCGGCAGCAAAAGGATCAGAATATCCATCATTATGCCGTATTCCGGACAAAGGGGCAGACTGAAAAATCCGCGGTTGCAAAATCTTCTTTCTTTTACTGCAAAAAAGGCAACCTCCAGTGCCCATCCGATAAAGCTGTACAGCAGCAGATACGCTGCCAGTTCTGTGTAGGTATATTGCATTCTTTCCACTCATTTCTGCGCACGCTTTTTGCGCATGTCGAGTTTGTGTCAAGTGCGCGCAGACACAAATCTCGTGATTGAAACATTTTACTTTTCAATCTGTGTAACTGTTCAGTACCCTCACAGTTACCAATCTGTTTCCTTTCGTTCTAAACCTGACCATGGATTACGAAGTAGGATTGTTGGAGTACGCAGCACGGAACAATCCGCAGGCATCAAGGTCGGTGCAAAAGCTTCCACTTTTGATTATAACAACTATTTTCCCTGCTGTACATGTTGGATTTCATCCAACTGTGGATTTCAAGATACCAGCATTATTTCTTCCACTGTCACAAAGACATAGCCTTGGCTTTGCAGCTCATCCACAATAAAAAGTGCCGCCTCAATACTGGAAGCATATTCATCATGCAGCAGGATAATCGCATTTTCCCGCGCTTTGGACAAGATTCGCTTTTCAACATTGGTGCTGCTTTTACTGCACCAGTCCATGGGATCAATCGTCCACAGCACCGGGAACATATTCAGCTCCTGTTCGAAGCCTTTGTCCCAGCTTCCATAGGGCGGACGGACAAAAATGGGTTCCGCTCCTGTTATCTCCTTCAATACCTCATTCGTGGAAATCAGCTCCTGTCGAAAGGCTTCCCGGTTATTGCTTGTCAGCTGAATATGACTATAGGTGTGGTTGCCGATCAGATGTCCCTCCTTCTGCATACGCAAAATCAGCTCCGGATATTTTTCTGCATTCTCCCCTGTAACAAAAAAACTGGCTTTTGCGCCTCGCTCTGCCAGGCCGTCCAAAAGTATTTTCGTATAGACCGGATGCGGGCCGTCATCAAAGGTAAGGGCGATCTTTTTGGGCTCTGCTGCATCGGATACGCCGCCAGAAGTCTGTATTGCTGCCTTTTCCTTCCCGTTTTTTTCCTCCCCTGTCAGTTGCCCTCCCGCAGCAGTTCCAAAAAGCAGCAATCCAACCAGAAAAAGTCCCAGTTGAATTGCTGCCCTTTCATTTCGTTTCTCTTTTTTATGTTCCAGATGTTCCATGGAAAACCGCCTTTTCCGGTTCCTTCTTTTTAATCTATGCAGCAGAAGCCCTCTATCATTCGGAAAGGACGGCGCAGCAACGCCAAAACCTTATCTGTCTGCAGAAGAACTACTGGATTTTGACGGTTCTCGTCCCCGGACTCAGCTCTGAAATTCCAGCTGCCGAAAGCTGTGTCTGAAATAGAGCACCTCCGCCACAGATGTAATCGCCCAGGAGAAAAAGTAGAGAGAGTACAGCGCCGGAATCGTATGAATCCATACAAAAATGGTATACACCCAGATCACCCGGAACACACAGGAGCCTAAAATAACGATGACCATCGGCACAATGCTCTTTCCGATTCCTCGGGAGGCTGCGATGCTGCAGTCCATAAACGCACTGATCATATAAGAAAATCCCATGATCTTCACACGCTGCATTCCGGCATCGATTACAGCAGGCTCCGTCGCAAACAGCGACAGAAACTGTCGTCCGAAAATCAGCAGAAGTCCGCCAAAGATCGCACCTGCCGCGAAGGAATAGGTCAGCCCGACGAGATAGCTCTTTTTCATCCGTTCCCGGTTGCCAGCGCCCCAGTTCTGTCCGATAAAGCTGGAACAGCCGGTATAAAACGCTGCCATAATATTAAAAATCAGCGTGTCCGCATTCGCTGCAGCTGCATTTCCGGACACCATCACCGCATCAAAGGAATTGACGCCGGACTGCACAAAAAGGTTCGCGATAGCAAAGATGGCATTCTGGATACCGGTGGGTATGCCAAGCACCAGAATCGCTTTTGTGCAGGCCGGATCCAGTCTGAGCTTCGAAGGGTGCAGCCCACAGTCGTCCGTCCGTCGCAGCAGATGAATCACGATCAGAAGTGCAGATAAATACTGTCCGATCACACTGGCGATGGCCACGCCCTCTGCTGCCATATGGCACACGATAACAAAAAACAGATTTAAAATAACGTTTACAATTCCTGCAATGGACAGATATACCAGCGGACGTTTCGTATCCCCGGTGGCGCTCAGAATACCGTTGCCGCAGTTATACAGTGCCATACCCGGCATGCCCAGTGCATAAATTTTCAGATACAAAACAGCACTGTCCATCAGCTCTTCTTTGGTATGCAGAATTCCAAGCAGTCCCTCTGCAAAGAAAAAACAGGCTGCACCCACAAGCAGACCGACGATCAGACAAATTACAAAGGCGGAATGCACGGTTTTGATCACGGATTCCCTGCGCCTTGCACCCAGCTCATGCGCCATCCGCACATTAACACCGCAGCCCATTCCGATCAGGAAGCCGGTAAACAGCGTGACCAGAAGCGTTGTCGAACCAACTGCACCCAGTGCCCGGTAATCCGAAAATCGCCCTACCACCGCTACGTCACTCATATTAAACAGCACTTCCAGCACCTGGGAAAATACCAGCGGGCAGCTCAGGAAAAACAGGTTCTTCCAGATCGAACCTGTTGTCATTTCTATTGCTTTTGTTCTCTTTTCTCTCTCCATTCCCCTGTAAAAGCCTTTCTATCCACAGAATCTGCATCAATATGCGCTTTTTCAGGTCGTTTTTCGACCCGTATCTATCACAATACTCGCAGGAGTTGATTTTGTAAAGAAAAAAAGCACCCGGCAGGAGAAACCTCCTCCCGCCGAGTGCTTCTACAATCTGCAGCTTTAAACGCTATGCTGCTTTTTCTTTGCGACCAGCTCGCCGTTTTCCACTGCGATCAGGATCGTGTCACCCATCTGTACCTGATCTGCCAGGATCAGCTTTGCAGACAGCGTTTCCACATATTTCTGGATATAACGCTTCAACGGACGCGCGCCATAAATCGGATCATATGCGTTGTCTACAATGAACTGCTCCGCATCCGGGCTGAGTTCGATCGAAAGCTGCTTATCTTCCAGACGATGATTCAAGTCTGCGACAATCAGATTGATAATACCGCTGATGTTATCCTTCGTCAGAGGCTTGAACAGGATGATCTCATCCAGACGGTTCAGAAACTCCGGACGGAAGTGACCGCGCAGATCCTTCGTTACCAGCTCTTCTGCTTCCGGCTTAATCGTGCCGTCCGCATCGATGCCATCCAGCAGATAGTTCGCGCCGATATTCGAGGTCATGATCAGAATCGTGTTCTTAAAGTCCACGGTCCTGCCCTGGGAATCTGTAATCCGGCCGTCATCCAGCACCTGCAGCAAAACATTGAAGACATCCGGATGTGCCTTTTCAATTTCATCGAACAGGACAACTGAGTAGGGCTTTCTGCGGACTGCTTCTGTCAGCTGACCGCCTTCTTCATAGCCAACGTATCCGGGAGGCGCTCCGATCAGACGGGACACAGAGTATTTCTCCATGTACTCACTCATATCGATCCGGACCATGTTGTTCTCGTCATCAAACAGGGACGCCGCAAGCGCTTTTGCAAGCTCCGTCTTACCGACACCGGTAGGTCCAAGGAACAGGAACGAACCGATGGGCTTGGTCGGATCCTTGATACCTGCTTTGGAACGGATAATGGCATCCGTCACCTTCGTTACCGCTTCATCCTGACCGATGACTCTCTTATGCAATTCGTCATCCAGATGCAGCGTCTTATTCCGCTCACTTTCTGTCAGCTTTGCAACCGGAATACCTGTCCACCGGGAAATAATCCGGGCGATTTCTTCATCGGTTACCGCTTCGTGAACCAGGGAAAGGTCTTCCTTCTTTACTTTTTCTTCTTCCTGCTCCAGCTGTTTTTTCAGATCCGGCAGTTTGCCATAGGAAAGCTCTGCAGCTTTCTCCAGGTCGCCTTCGCGCTGTGCAATCTGAATTTCATTGTTGACCGCTTCGATCTCTTCTCTTAACTTGGAAAGGTTCTCTACGCTCTTCTTCTCGTTATCCCACTGCGCCTTGCGGTTGTTGTACTCGGACTTTAACTCCGCAAGCTCCTTCTGAAGTGCTTCCAGACGCTCCTTGCTCAGGGTGTCGTCTTCTTTTTTCAGCGCAGCCTCCTCAATTTCCATCTGCATGACCTTACGGCGCAGCTCGTCCAGCTCCGCAGGCATGGAGTCCATCTCGGTCTTGATCAGTGCGCACGCTTCATCCACCAGGTCGATCGCTTTATCCGGCAAAAACCGGTCAGAAATATAACGGTTGGACAAAACGGCGGCACTTACCAATGCATTATCCAGAATCTTTACGCCGTGATACACCTCATAACGATCCTTTAAGCCACGCAGAATGGAAATGGTATCCTCAACGGTAGGCTCATCCACCTGCACCGGCTGGAAACGACGTTCCAGAGCAGCATCCTTTTCAATATATTTGCGGTATTCATCCAGTGTCGTTGCACCGATACAATGCAGCTCGCCTCTCGCCAACATAGGCTTCAACATGTTGCCGGCATCCAGTGCACCGTCTGTTTTGCCCGCACCGACGATGGTATGCAGTTCATCAATAAACAGAATAATCTGTCCTTCGCTCTTCTTCACATCCTCCAGTACTGCCTTCAGACGCTCTTCAAATTCGCCCCGATACTTGGCACCTGCTACCAGTGCACCCATATCCAGTGCGAAGATCTTTTTATCCTTCAGCCCCTGGGGTACGTCGCCCCGCACGATTCTCTGTGCCAGTCCTTCGACAACGGCGGTCTTGCCGACGCCGGGTTCACCGATCAGAACCGGGTTGTTCTTCGTTTTTCTGGAAAGAATCCGAACCACGTTACGGATTTCATTATCCCTGCCGATGACCGGATCGAGCTTCTGGGCTCTCGCCTTTTCTACCAGATCCTGTCCGTACTTCTCCAATGTATCATAAGTAGCCTCCGGATTGTCCGAAACGACTCTCTGATTGCCGCGCACCGTGGACAATGCCTGTAAAAAACGCTCCCGCGTGATGCCGTACTCGGTAAAGATCTGCTTGATCTCCTTATTCGGATACTGCAGCATGGACAAAAACAGATGCTCTACAGAAACATATTCATCTCCCATCTGTTTTGCTTCATCCTCGGCATGGATCAGCACCTGATTTAAGTCCTTGCCGATATAAACCTGACCGCCCTGCACCTTTACGCGCTTTGCCAGCGCCTGTTTGCTGCGGTCCACAAAATGCTCCTTCTGGATTTCCATCTTCTCGATCAGCTTTAAGATCAGGCTGTCTTCGATGGTCAGAAGGCTGTATAAAAGATGTTCTTCTTCGATCTCCTGATTGCCGTATTCATAGGCAAGCTTTTCACAGTTCTGCACTGCTTCTACGGATTTCTGGGTAAATTTGGAAATGTTCATACACAGCTCCCTCCTTACTCAATCTATCATGGTTTTGCCATTCGGCTCCTCTATTGAAACCTTCCGGCCGCTGTTGCTTGTTCTAGTGAAGCTATAACACTTCATCTGAATCCTACTATAGCACCAGCTATTAGCCACGTCAAGAGGTGAGTGCTAATTATTTTGTGAAGATTGTGTGAATGTGTGAACTCTACAAGTCCTGCTCCTGTCTGCATGCGGATTGCCAGCAGCTTCTGAATTTCCTCTCTGGTTGGCATTACACGCAGTGCTCCTATTTTTTCACGCACCATCTGTACTGCAAAGGGGATTCCCGTTTTAGGAATCCCCCTATCATTATCCATGCGTTTTCCAACTCCATGTAAGTTTTATCATGTGTTTTCTAAACCAGATCGTATTTCACCACATCGATTTTAGCTGCACCTTCCGCAAAGAATGAAATTCCTTTTGCCTCCTGCTCTGTAAATATGACAGCCGACATAACCTGCTCGCCATCATTAATAAATACTTCTGCGCTAAATCTATCCAAAATCACACGAAGCTTTAATTCATTGGCATCTCCATTTACCAGACATCTTCTCTGATGAACCAATGCTCGTTCGCTTCCCGAAAATTTTCTGTCAATTTTCAGGACAGACTCATCCGGGCGGAAGCACAA
>ERZ894191.100-NODE-100-length-74985-cov-43.431283_pt1 | contig 74985 bp, 65 predicted proteins | sample MGYA00380282_ERZ894191 | MGnify/ENA primary metagenome ERZ894191 (study PRJEB32331, sample SAMN06328485) | human gut metagenome | biome: human gut microbiome; feature: stool | host: Homo sapiens | collected 2013-02-21 ...
GCCGAGGCAACCGCGCCTCGGCGCGAGAATGTGCCAAGGCACATTCTTTTTTATATCGGAGACTCCTGCGAAGTGCGCTCTTTTTTCCGCCTTTCTTCAAAAACCCCTTGACGCTTCTGGAAAAAGAAGTATAATTACTTCAAAAGTGAATAATTCAAAAATGAAATAATTAAGGGAGGAGAGTCGACGGATGAATCTGAAAATCGAGTTTGCCAGAAAAATGTCCCTTGCCTATACGGCGGTATGCAGACCGCTGTGCCAGGAAATGAAGCTGCCGCAGACCGCCTTTGATATCCTGATGTTTTTGTACAATAATCCGGAGTATAAAACGGCACGCGATATTGTGGAAATCCGCAACATCAAGGCGAACCTGGTTTCGGTAAATGTGGAAAAGCTGGTGCAGGACGGCTATATTGAGCGGCAGGCGGTGGAAAAGGACCGCCGCAAAACGGAGCTGATCTGTACGCAAAAGGCGCTGCCGGTTCAGAAACGGGGCAGAGGGCTGCAGCAGGAGTTTGCAGAGAGGCTGATGATGGGCTTGAGTGACGAAGACCAGAAAAAGCTGGCGATATATTTTTCACAGATGGAAAAAAATCTTGATCAGATTATAAAAGGAGACGAAAGATAAGATGCAGTTACTGATCACAATATTGGTTACATTTTTTGCGGGAATGGGCGCAGGTCTTGGTACCGGCTTTGCAGGGATGAGCGCAGCGGCGGTCATCAGCCCGGTTCTGATTACGTTTCTTGGGATGGATCCGTATATGGCGGTCGGCATCGCGCTGGCGTCGGACGTGCTTGCGAGCGCGGTTTCCGCTTATACCTATGGAAAAAATAAAAATCTGGATATCCGAAACGGACTGATTATGATGGTAAGCGTGCTGGCATTTACCGTGGTTGGCAGCTATGTTTCCAGCCTGGTTCCTTCCCGGACGATGGGCAGCTTTTCTGTGTTTATGACGCTTTTGCTCGGCATTAAATTCATTGTACGCCCGGTTATGACAACCAAGGAGGCAATGCAGGGCGTTTCTGCGAAAAAACGTGCGGTACAGTCGATCGTCTGCGGGCTGCTGATCGGCTTTATCTGCGGCTTTGTCGGCGCTGGCGGCGGCATGATGATGCTGTTGATTCTGACCTCCGTGCTGGGTTATGAATTAAAAACTGCAGTCGGAACGAGCGTATTTATCATGGCGTTTACGGCATTTACCGGATCAATTTCGCATTTCGCCATCGGCGGTGCGCCTGACTGGACGGTGCTGATCCTGTGTATGGTATTTACGCTGCTGTGGGCACGGATTGCGGCTGTTTTTGCCAACAAGGCAACGCCGAAGACCTTAAACCGTGCGACCGGTGTGATTTTAGTCGTTTTGGGGATCGTGGTCCTCGGGTTTCGATTTTTTGCATAATAAAGAACGATGGGGGCACGATTGCAGCAGATACGGCGCGATGAAGATCGCGATTCAGATTGCGTGAGAGATTCTATTTGTGATACAATCAAAAGAGAAACGTAATTTCAATTGTGATTTCAACGATGACCCGGAAACGTGATTTCAACGACGATCCGGAAATGAGGAAACCTATGGAAACCAGAACAACTACCCCTGTAACGACGGTAATGGCGCTGCTGGAAGAAAAACTGCGGCAGCAGGTGAGGCAGGAAAAGCCGCTGCTGGTGGCGATCGACGGACGCTGCGCTTCCGGAAAAAGCACGCTGGCAAAAGATCTGCAAAAGCAGCTGGACTGCAACGTGATCCACATGGATGATTTTTATTTACAGGAGCACCAGCGCACGACCAAGCGCCTTCGGGAGCCTGGTGGAAATGTGGACTATGAGCGGTTTGAAACAGAGGTACTGCAGCCACTGCTCACAGGAGAGGCGTTTTCCTATCGGCCCTATGATGCGCACGCGGTCTGTTTTTTGTCCGAGGTAATAGTTTCTCCGAAAAAAGTGACGATCATCGAGGGTTCCTATGCCTGTCATCCGAGACTGCGCAGAAGCTATGACCTGCGCGTTTTTCTGACGGTCGAGCGACAGGAACAGCTGGAACGGATTCGGAAAAGAAACGGAGAAGAGCGGGAGGAAATGTTTGAACGGATCTGGATTCCGTTGGAAGAGCGTTATTTCTGGAAAGCCGGCGTGGAAAAGACCTGCGATATCAGTCTGGATACGACCGGGCTGTTCGAGGGCTGAGCGCGGCTCGCATTTGGATTTTTACGAAATGAGGAATCTGAAAGATGAAGTGGATGGTTGCATCGGATATACACGGCTCCGCAAAGTATTGCAGGGAGCTGCTTGACGCATATGAACGGGAAAAGGCGGATCGGCTGCTTTTGCTGGGAGATCTTTTGTATCACGGTCCGCGCAACGATCTGCCGGAGGAATATGCCCCGAAGATGGTGATCGCCATGCTCAATGCGAAAAAGAATCAAATTTTGTGCGTGCGCGGAAACTGCGATGCGGAAGTGGACCAGATGGTGTTGGAATTCCCGATTCTGGCGGATTACTGTATGCTCGACCTTGGAACGAAACTGGTGTACGCCACACATGGTCATCTGACGTCGGCAGAGCAGCTGCCGCCGCTTCGGGAGGGCGATCTGTTTTTGCAAGGGCACACGCATGTGCCGATGAATGAGGTAAAAAACGGGATTCGCTGCATGAATCCGGGATCGGTGTCGTTGCCAAAGCAGGACAGCTGGCGCGGATATATGATTCTGGAAATAAATCAGGCGGTCTGGAAAGAATTGGATGGAACGATTCGGGAAATGGTTGAAATTTAGTTTTTTTGCAACCTTAAGAATTTCATCATCCGGATTTTATTTTTCCTTTATAAATTTTAGGACATTTTTAGGAACTGGACATAACGAGGACACATTTATTCGGTATTCTATTTTACGGATAGATGAATGACTCACTATCTCCCCCCTCATATAAACACAAAACGGCAGCCCTCCTATCCTGGCTGCCGTTTTGTGTTGTCGTTTTTCAAAGGAATCCGTCCAATTGCCTTGACGGTATATGGGAATCCCGTTAATATATTCAAAGAAAGAAATGTCCGTGACTGTTTCAAATACATGTAGAAGAGGAAGAACCGATGAATAACTGGAAAGATGTAAAAATTGCACCGGAATTTAATGAACAGGGCGTAGCCTGTTATCGGCTGACCGGAGCTGATTTTTTGAATGAATACTATATTATTTCGGAGGCGGAGACGAGAAAGCTGCTCAACACGCCGGAAATCGTAGGCTATGAGGTCTATAACTGCCTGATTTCTTCTACCTCCCAGATGCTGTATTATCTGAAGGAGCAGAAAAAAGTGACGACGGCAAATATCCTCTCCATCCTTAGGGGTGCGTTGAACTATCCGTTGGAAGAAAGCTGCTACCGGGAGCATATCCGTGTGCATGACATCAGCTTTTTATCCAGTGAACGCGTGTTTGAAAACGAAGAAATCGCCGGATTGGAAATCAAATACAGCAAGCTGACGATGGTGCCGGACAGCACGCTGATGATCGGTGATATCATCGCAAGCGGCGAGACGCTGATCCACTGCCTGCGCTATGTGACAGATTTTTACCGCGAGCACGGTGCAAAGCTGCGCAACATCATCATTTTTACGATTGGCGGTACAAAGGGAATCGATATTTTAGAAGATCTGACCCGCGATATCCGCGAGTTCTGGCCGGAATTTGAAGGATTTATTACGGTATATTATGAAGGAATTTTTGCAACCTACCAGGACAAAGGCGTTTCCGGCATCAATCTGCCGGATGTGGACTTTTACTGGAAGGACGGCATCGTTGCACCGGAGTTTCGACGGGAGACGCTGTCCATGTGCAGCCCGCTGTTTGAAAAGTGCATCATTTATGACGGCGGCGCAAGACGCTATGAGATCCACGAGCACGTGGAAGAGGTGCTGGAATTCTGGGAGGGTATCCGGGAACGCGCAGACCAGATCGATTTTCCGAAGCTTCTGGAAGAAAAGCTCGGCTATGAGCTGCCGATCAGCTATGAGGACTGGATTGCAGCAAACCACTACGGCTTAATCCGCCCGGAGGACGCCAGATGGCTGTATCGGCAGGAGCAGGGCTATGTCGAAAGCATGAAAAATGTGACGGTGAAGGAGCTGGCGGAGCAGAGAATCGCAGAGTTCACCGGCGCGTTGAGAAAATACATTCTGTAAGGAAACCGTGGGCGCTTATTTTTCACACAGCTATTCATGACAATAGAATGCTCGCAGAGCGTGCATTCTATTGTTTGTGCCGCAGGCGTCACAAAGTAGCTATGATCGCAGAGCCGAACTGGACGTTCGCCCCGCGATTCTTTCGGCGCAAAGCGCCTGCGGAATGGAGATTTTTATGGAAACAAATCAGAATATCAGGACAGCGACGTCATCTGATTTGGACTGTGTTGCGGCGGTGGAGGCGGAATGCTTCCCGGCGGCAGAGGCGGCTTCGAAGGAAGAATTTGCAGAGCGGATCGCAGCATATGGCAACCATTTCTGGCTGCTGTTTGAAAACGGAAAGCTGGTGTCCTTTGTGGACGGTATGGTGACGGATACGCCGGATCTGGCGGATGAAATGTATGAAAATGCAGCGCTGCACGACGAAAACGGTGCGTGGCAGATGATTTTTGGCGTCAATACGATTCCCGAATGCCGCAAAAAAGGCTACGCGGGACAGTTGATTCGCTGCGCTATTGAGCAGGCAAAAAAAGAAGGGCGCAAAGGGCTTGTCCTGACCTGTAAGGACAAACTGCTCCATTATTATGGGGGCTTTGGCTTTGTCAACGAGGGCGTTTCGGAATCAGTACACGGCAATGTCGTTTGGTATCAGATGCGCCTGACGTTATAAAAATTTAACAAATACTTTCCCAAAACTCATGATTTTTTGACAAAATTGTTGTATACTGGTGATTGTGAAACGCAGAAAAACAGATCACTCAGAAATGAGGAGTTTTATGAACGACGAAGAATACTACAATTTTGTGAGGCCTTATGCGGATGCGATGCAGATGCTCCTGACCCGGCTGGATGTGCTTAACCACAACCTTTACGGTAAGTCAGACAGCCGTCCGATTCATTACATCCAGAACCGGATCAAGAAGAAAAAGAGCCTGGAAGAAAAGTTGATCCGGCGCGGAAAAGAACCGACCGTAGACAACGCTAAGGACTATCTGCAGGATATCGCCGGTGTCCGTATTATTTGTTACTTTGTGGACGATATTTATAACCTTGCCAAAAGCTTAAAGCGGCAGGCTGACCTGATCGTGATCCGCGAACAGGACTACATCAAAGCGCCGAAACCAAATGGATATCGCAGCTATCATCTGATTGTCGGCGTTCCGGTCTATTGCATGGATGGGATGGAATATTTTCCGGTAGAAGTACAGCTGCGGACATTATCGATGGATTTCTGGGCAAGTATGGAACACCGCATTTCTTATAAAAAAGAACGGGCGGATAAGGAGGAGCTGACAACAGAGCTGTTAGGCTACGCAAACCAGCTGCAGGAGATCGAAAAGAGCTTCGAGAGTCATAATGAAATCGGTAAATTAAAAGAACCGGAGAAGATGGAAAAAGATGTGGCAGAGCCGAAGAATACGGACAGTCCAATCATTTCATAGCGAAAAGGAGAACAGACATGGAAAAGAGAAAATTTGAAAAGCTTGGAATCGAAACATCACTGCTTGGCTTTGGCTGTATGCGTTTTCCTGCCACACCGGACGGCAAAATCGATGAGCCGAGAGCAGAGAAGCTTTTGGATCGTGCCATCGCAGCAGGTGTCAATTACATCGACACCGCGTATCCGTACCATAATGGTGACAGTGAACCGTTTGTCGGCAAAGTGCTGCAGAAATATGACCGCAATTCCTTTTATCTGGCAACAAAGCTGCCTGTCTGGGCAATTGAGAGTGTAGACGATGCAAAACGCATTTTTGCAGAACAGCTGGAGCGCCTGCGCACAGATCATATCGATTTTTATCTGATGCACGCAATGAGCAAAGAGAGATGGGATAAAGTGAAAGAACTCGGAATTGTGGAGTTCTGCGAGCAGTTAAAGGCAGAGGGCAAAATCCGTTATCTGGGCTTTTCCTTCCACGATACCTACGAAGCATTTGAAGAAGTGCTGCGCGGCCGTGACTGGGATTTCTGCCAGATTCAGTATAACTACATGGACACCGAGGAACAGGCAGGGGATAAAGGCTACGCTTTGGCAGAAGAGCTTGGAATTCCGCTGGTGATCATGGAGCCTGTAAAGGGCGGCAGCCTTGCAAACTTCTCTGATGATATCAATGCAAAGTTCAAAGCGATGGATAAAGATGCCAGCATCGCATCCTGGGCATTTCGCTGGGTTGGCAGCCATTCCAATGCAAAGGTGATCCTGAGCGGTATGTCGAATGAAGAGCAGGTTGAGGATAACCTGAAGACCTTCTCGAACTTTAGGCCGCTGGATGAAGCAGAAGAAAAGATGATTTCTGAAATCGTATCAGATCTGCAGAGCAGAGTACAGAATGGCTGTACCGGCTGTCGGTATTGTATGCCGTGCCCGGCTGGCGTAAACATTCCGCAGAACTTCGCACTGTGGAACAAATACCACATTTACGGAACCTACGACCATGTAAAAAATGCATGGGAAAAGGATTTGAAGGACGAAGAAAAGGCGAAATGCTGCGTGAAGTGCGGAAAGTGTGAAAAAGTCTGTCCTCAGCATCTCTCCATCCGCAGGGATCTGGAGCTTGCACAGAAGGATCTGGACAGCGCGGCAGCGGCACAGGAGTAAGCGGACTGCAGTAGCTGCGGCACAGAAATGGGCGGACAGAGTTACGAATAAAGAGCGGTATCGTTTTTATAGACAAAATGGAAAGCAGGCGAATTGCACAGCTATAGAAATGTAGCGATGCAGTCCGTCTGTTTTTGTTTTTCGGAACACTATTGTTGTGTATGTTTCAATTTTGCAATGTATAAGGCTGATTTTGAACTTTGGAAATGAAGAGGAATCTTATATAATAAAAGCATAAATCCTGCAGCTGCATTTTAATTGCGGAAGCGATGTTCTTTCCGATACTGGGACGGATTTTGACCGTTATACTGGGTAAATGCCTTGTAAAACAGGGATGGGTCGCTGTATCCGCAGTCCTGTGCAATTTCCTGGATCGGGCGCTCCGTGAGCACCAGAAGACGGGAAGCTTTTTGCAGTCGAGTGATCGTCAGATAGGTATGGGCGGTAACGCCGATTTCCGCTTTCAGCCGTCGATTGATGTAGGCGGCGGAATAATGGAACTGTTCTATCAGCGTCTGGGCGGTGACGGATTCCGATGCATGCTCGGTCAGAAAATGCATGACAGAGGACGTCAGGAACGTGTAGGCGCTCTCCTGTTCATACAGGGTGTTGGAAAGGCGCAGAAATTCGCTCTGGATATCAAACGGATTTTGCGGCGCCTGATGAAACAGACTGCAGAGCTTTTTCAGAGACGGAAGTAACAGCGGTGCAGAAAAGGTTCCGCGGATCGGCAGCTTGATTCGATGGAGCAGATCCTGCGTATAATCCGCCTTGAAATGGAAGTAATAATACTCTGCACCGGGGCTGGGACGATCCGCACTCTGCAGCAGATTTTTACGTTGAATATACCACTCGCCTTCCTGGACACTGACTGAAACGTCGTCTTCGATAAAATGCAGACTGCCCCGGAGCATAAAAATCAGAACGAAAAAGTCTACGATCCGGGAGATGTGATATTCGTTCGGTTCAAATTTTTTATAGTCGCAGTCAGTCAGATAAGGCATGGGAGCAGGATTTAGAAAAATGTAATCCGTATTCATCAAGGAAATCCTCCGAAGCGAAAGATTGCGCAGGCAGCCTGCCAATTCAAAAATGCAAAAACGGCGCACGCTAGTTAGGGGTAGAATTCTACTGACAGTATAGCATAACGGAGGAAAAAGAAAAGAATACAAAGGGAGGGAAAGAAAATGAGAGGTGCAAAATATCGTGCGCTTACTGCGCAGCAGATCAAACCGGAGGGCTGGCTTTTGCGGCAGCTGGAAATTCAGGCGGAGGGGCTGAGCGGACATCTGGATCTGGTATGGCCGGATATACGGGAGAGTAAATGGATCGGCGGAGACAAGGAAGGCTGGGAGCGCGTACCGTACTGGCTGGACGGTTTTATCCCGCTGGCATATCTGCTGGACGATGAAGATCTGAAAAAGCGTGCAAAAAGATATATTGATGCGATTCTGGCAGCCCAGAAGGAAGACGGATGGATCTGCCCCTGTGAGCTGGAAGAGCGCGACCGCTACGACCTCTGGGCGGCATTTTTGATCTGTAAGGTTCTGGTGCTGTATCAGGATTGCAGCGGGGATGAAAGGATTGAGGAAGCGGTATACCGCGCGTTAAAGCAGCTTCTTCCTCATATTGCAAGAAATACGCTGTTTAACTGGTCGGCAGCACGCTGGTATGAATGTCTGATCCCGATTTTGTGGATGTATGGGCGCAGACCGGAGCCCTGGCTTTTGCAGCTGATGGAGCTGCTGGATGCAGATGGTATCGATTACGAAAAGCTTTATACCTATTTTGATTTCCAAAAGCCTGCTTCGAAGAAATACTGGACGCAGACAAACCATGTGGTAAATACCGCCATGGCATTTAAGTGCCGTGCACTGATGTCCTGTCTGACAGAGGAAGATCCGGATGAGTTCGCTCTTTCCATGTATCAAAAGGTAATGAAATACAACAGTATGGCGACCGGACATTTTACCGGTGACGAGTGCCTGTCCGGTGATGCGCCGATCCAGGGCAGCGAGTGCTGCAGCGTTGCGGAGATGATGTATTCCTGTGAAACCCTGCTTTCTATTGGAGGAAATCCCTTCTGGGGGGATTTACTGGAGCGTGAGGCATTCAATTCCATGCCTGCAACGACGACGCCGGATATGTGGGCGCATCAGTACCTTCAGATGACAAACCAGATCTCGGCAGCGCGAATCCCGGATGCAGAGAATCCGTATAATTCCAATAATAACGAAGCGAACATGTTCGGACTGGAGCCTCACTTTGGATGCTGTACCGCAAACTTTAATCAGGCGTGGCCGAAATTTGCAATTTCCGCAGTGATGAAAAATGAACGCGGTCCGGTTGTACAGAGCCTCGTGCCCTGCTGTGCACAGGTGGAAACACCCAACGGAACTGTTCAGGTACATATTGTTTCTAAGTACCCGTTCCGTGACAATGCAGTGATTGAACTGAGCTCGGACAAGCCTGTCGAAACCTGTCTGCAGATCCGTATTCCCGGCTTTGCAAAGAAAGCGACAGTCAACGGAAAAGAAGCCTGCCCCGGCACTTATTTCGAGCAGAACATTTTGGTTGACGGCGTAACATGCGTTACGGTGGAGCTGACCTTTGAAGCTATTTTACAGGACCGCCCTTACGATGCAAAGGTGCTGGTTCGGGGACCGCTCCTGTTCTCCCTGCCGGTAAAGGCAAAGGTGAACCGTATCGAATATGTGCGGGACGGCGTAGAGCGCAGGTTCCCGTACTGCGATTATGAGATGTTCCCGGATTCTGAGTGGAATTATGGCTTTTACAGCGAAGCGTTTGAAGTGATGTTTGAGCCTGTCACAGACACTCCGTTTTCTGTTGAGAACCCGCCCATCAGGATCAAAGCGAAGATGGTTCCGGTTCCGTGGGAAGAAAAAGGCGGCATTTGCGCTATTTCCCCGACTAAGCGCAAGGCGCTCAGCGAAGCGAAAGACGTGCTGCTGCAGCCCTACGGATGCACGAACCTGCGTATGACGGAAATGCCGTATATCAAACAATAGAATACACGCTCTGCGAGCATTCTATTGTCATGAATAAAAAGGAACAGAACAGACCGCCCCTTCTGCAGTAATGGGAAAATTGCTGCGGGAGGGGCGAGTTCATGTTGCGTGATCTTATGAAAGAAGATTTGATCAAAGGGCCGCTGGATATTTTTTCTGGAGATATTGCGGCAATTATACTTTATGGTTCAGTTGCCAGAAATTCCGTTTTCTCTTTGCCGAGATTAATAGAAACATGAGATGTATTGAAATTCTCCAGTATTTTGAGGTATCATATTTAAATAAAAAGCAATATTTTAAAATTTTACATCAAAGGCTCTACGGGATATCAAAAATCTAGTATGGTAAAAAGAGAGGACAAGAAATGCTGAACATTTTTTATGGAGATATGAAAGAAGCTGTTTACAATACGGCAGGTTATTTTAAATATGATTATGAAGATGAATGGATTGTAGATCCTTTTGTAAAGAAAATGATTCTAGATGTGGACAAATCGACCGTAATGGACAGCGGGGTAATAGACAGTCCCGTTTCTGGAAAGATACCGCCGGTTGGATTATCGGGTGGGGTAAAGACTTTGATTCTTGTTAAATTCGAAAAAGATAAGGTGTTCAATGCGTCTACCTGCGGCGACAACTGCGCAAAGTGGCTGTTAGAAATAGCAAAAGAGGAGGATCGAACGATTAATCTGCGTCATTTGATGAATTTTGGAAAGAAACCATTTAAGATTCGCATTTTAAATACAGATCAGATCGTTCATTCGATGGAAGAGCTGGTACCGATAGCAGGAGAATTTGTATAACGGAGAGTTAGGGTATGAAGGGAAAGCATAGGATTGTCGTTTCAACGAAGCGACAGAAATATGAATTTGAATTACGGCGTAATTTGACGATACTTCGTGGAGACAGTGCGACTGGGAAAACGACATTGATTGAGATGATACAGGATCATGAAAATGATCCGTTAGGAAGCCCGGTAGAGTTGATCAGTGATAAAAAGTGTTATGTGCTGGAGGGCGCTTTATGGAAAGAACAATTGGCTGGAATCACTGACAGTATTGTTTTTATCGATGAAGGAAATACCTTTGTAAAAGCAGAAGAATTTGCAGGTGTCATTCAAAATACGGATAATTATTATGTTATTGTGTCGAGAGAGTCTCTTCCGGCGTTGCCCTATAGTGTGGAAGAAATTTATGGAATCCGGACTTCTGGAAAATATGGAACACTGAAGCAGATCTATCACGAGTTTTACAGAATATATAACTTAGATGAAACGAAAGGTGAGATAGAGCCGGAGGCTGTTGTTACAGAAGACAGTAATTCGGGATATCAGTTTTTTGACGCAGTGTGCAGAGAAAACGGTTTGACGTGTGAAACCCTGAATGGAAAATCCAATATTTTCCGTTATTTGAAAGTGCATAAGAATGAAAAGATTCTTGTCATTGCAGATGGTGCTGCGTTTGGTTCTGAAATGGATCGGGTTATGCGATTGATGGAGAGCAGAAAAAATATCGTATTATACTTGCCGGAATCATTCGAATGGTTGATTTTATCAGCAGGAGTATTAAAAAATGCTGCGATGGAGAAGATTTTGAAGAATCCATCTGAATATGTGGAAAGCAGGAACTATTTTAGCTGGGAGCGTTTTTTTACAGCGCTTTTGATAGAAGAAACAAAAGGAACTTATTTGGCTTATTTCAAACGAAACCTGAACCCGGTATATTTAAATGAGAGCATAAAAACAGCAATTTTATCCCAAATGAAAAAGATAAAGATAGATAGAAAAAAATAATGTTTCCCCAAAAAAACATCCCCAGCGTTACCGCGATTATCATATAAACCGCGACGCGCTGGGGGATATTTTTCCAATAACAGGTATTCAAGCATTTAGCCGTCTTGCGCAGGCACAGACACCTGCAATGTCAAATTTAGCGACCAGCACTCTTCACTCACATCAGCGATGCATACTGGGACATATAGAGCTTGTAATATTCTCCTTTTTGGGCCATCAGCTCATCATGTGTGCCTTTTTCCAGGATCGTTCCCTTGTCCACATACATGATGCAGGAAGAATTTTTAATTGTGGAAAGACGATGTGCGATGATGAAGGAGGTACGTCCCTTCAGCAGTTCATTTAAGCCCTTCTGCAGGATGATCTCTGTTTCGGTATCGATACTGGAGGTTGCCTCATCCAGGATCAGGATCTTCGGGTCAGCCAGAAGTGCGCGGGCAAAGGAGATCAGCTGGCGCTGTCCGGCGGACAGACGGCTTCCCCGTTCATTTACCTGTGTCTGATAACCGTTTTCCATTTCCATAATGAAGTCATGGGCGCAGACCGTTTTTGCAGCCCGGATGACCTCTTCATCTGTAGCGCTGAAGTTGCCGTAGCGGATGTTATCCATGATTGTGCCGGAGAAAATGAAACTGTCCTGCATCATGACACCCATCTGTTTGCGGAGAGAACGGATGGTAACGCCTGCGATATCGACGCCATCGATTAAAATCCGCCCGGAATCTACGTTATAGAAGCGGCTCAACAGATTCACCAGTGTTGTTTTGCCGGCACCGGTGGGGCCTACCACTGCAAACGACTGCCCCTGGTTTGCGTGGAAGGAAACATCCTTTAAGATCGGAACGCCAGGCTCATAGCTGAAGGTAACGTGGTCGAAGGCAACATCTCCGTGGATCGGAGGCATTTCAACCGCATCCTCCCGGTCTTTGACCACAACCGGCTCGTCGATAGTTTCAAAAATACGCTCCAGATAGGAGATCGCGGTCAGCAGAGAGTTGTAAAAGCCAGCCAGCGTGTTGATCGGTGCCCAGAAACGTCCGATATAAGCAGTAAAAGCGACCAGCACACCGACGGTAATGCCGGTTTCGCCGTTGATCATCCAGCTGACACCGAGCACATAGATCGCTGCAGTTGTAATGATTGAAATGATATCGATGCTGGGACCCATCGTAAAGTTGAACATAACGGCGCGCATCCAGGATTTCCGGTAGCTGCCGCTTAAGTTGTTGAAAATACCGCTGTTCACGTCTTCCCGGACGAAGGATTGGGTAACACGGATCCCGTTGATACTTTCAGCAATGTACGCGTTTAAGTTGGACTGCTTATTGCTTTGAACCTGCCATGCGGTACGCTGTTTTTTCTTGATGACAACGATAACGATCGCGAGGATCGGAAGACCGCAGAGACATACAAGCGTCAGCCGGACATTTAAGATCAGCATGAAAACGATGATAAACACCAGGTTGCACAGGTCGGTGATGGTATTTAAGATACCGTTGGAAAGCAGGTCGCTGATGCTGTTGACATAGTTTACAACACGCACCTGAATTTTACCGTGGGGGCGGTCATCATAGTAGGAGAACGGAAGCTCCTGCAGATGCTCAAAGATGTCATAGCGCATGTCGTGAATGATCTGCTGTCCGATCTGGTTGGTGTATTTGATCTTGTAGCGAAGGCTGAAGGCACTGTAAAATGCGGCAAGCAGTGTCAAAAAGCTGTAAAATGCGATTCCCTTCATGTCCTTGTTCGGGATGCAGACGTCCATGACCTTCTGAAAAAATTGCGGAATCAGCATGGTAAAAGCGGAAGCGGAGAGCATCATGAAGCCGACACTGACAAACCGTTTCCGGTAAGGAATCAGATAAGCGAGCAGCCGTTTTAACTGATTGAGGTCAAATTTATCTTCCAGGACTTCGTCCACATCATATTTATTTCGTGCCATGAGTTCTCACTTCCTTTCGTTGGCTGTAACCTGACGGTATTCTTCCTGTTCTTCTCTGGAAGGAAGCTCGCCGTACTGATGATGGAACGCGCTTGCATAGTAGCCGTCATTTGCAAGCAGCTCCTGATGCGTTCCGTGTTCGATAATCCGGCCGTTATCCATAACCAGAATCTGATCAGCGTCTTTGATGGAAGAAATGCGGTAGGCGATGACGAAGATCGTGCACTGGCCGTTTAATTTGCCGAGCTGCTGCTGGATATAGCTTTCTGTTTCCATATCAACGGCGGAAGTAGTATCGTCCAGAATCAGGATGGACGGTTTCTTTAACAGGGCGCGTGCAAGGGAAATACGCTGCTTCTGACCGCCGGAGAGTCCGACACCGCGCTCGCCGACGATGGTATCATAGCCTTCGGGCATAGCCTTGATGAAATGGTTGGCATCTGCCATGACAGCAGCTTCGTGAATTTCCTCAAATGTACAGTTCGGACGACCGTATGCGATATTCCCTTCAATTGTATCAGAAAAAAGAAAGATATCCTGCATTGCCATGCCGATGTTGTCACGCAGATCGTAAAGGTTCCAGTCCTTGACGTTTACACCATCTACCAGAACCTCGCCGGAGGTCGCGTCGACAAAACGGCACAGCAGGTTCATGATGGTGGATTTGCCGGCACCGGTGGAACCGAGAATGCCGACTGTCTGTCCTTTTTTCACAGAAAAGCTGATATCCTTTACGATATCCTCATCATCTGCCGTATAGGAAACATCTTTAAATTCAACATTTCCTTCCATATGTTTGCGGGAAACCGGCACAGGAGGCATTTTTACAAGAGGCTCTTCCACATAGGTTGTGTAAATTTTTTCCACGGAGGTGATAAAACGGTGGGTATCATTGACCCACCAGCCTGCCATACGCAGCGGAGCGTTTAACATCCACAGATAACCGTTGACGGTTACGAGGTTACCGATTGTCATTTCTCCGGTAATTACCATCCAGCCGCCGTAGAGCATCAGGACAACGTTTAAGACATATGCCAGAACTTCGAAGATCGGAAGGTATTTCATCCAGACCTTTGAGGAGTTCAACTGTGCGTCCATGTAGGCATCGTTTTCCTTATTAAATTTTTCAATTTCAAAGTCTTCCTTGGCAAAGGCTTTTACGACACGGTTGCCGCTGACATTTTCCTGAACGAAGGCATTCAGGGAAGAAAAGCAGTCGCGGATGCGCTGGAATGTCGGTCGAACCTCTTTGGACTGTTTTGCTGTGGTGATGGCTGTAAAGGGCAGAACGATCAGCATGCAGAGCGCCAGCTTCACATTTACCGTAAAGATCATGAAGAGCGCAAAGCAGAACAGCAGGATATTTTCGTAAACCTGATAGATAATGTAAGCAACGAAGTGGCGGATTGCTTCCATGTCGCCGGTTTGACGGCTCATCAGGTCGCCTGTTTTTTTCTTGCTGTAAAAGGCGAAGTCCTCTGTCAGAAGGCGGCGGTAAACAACGTCCCGCATGTCGTAGAGCACGCCCTGCGAGCATACCTCGAAAATAACCTGATAAAAGAAACGCAGGGCACCGCGGACCAGCGTAACGAAAAGCAGGATGAGAACAAGCTTCCAAAGCAGGTCATACTGACCGCCCTGAATGACATCATCTACGATCATACCGGAAACGTAAGGGTTTACGATGGCGAGAACGGAAATGAAAGTCGTCAGGATCAGGCCGCCCAGAAGCTTGAAGCGGTACTTTCTGAGAAATCCCCAGAACCATTTCATTGGTGTCATATTTCCTTTTTTCCTCCCTTAAAAAAGTATCCATGGGCTTTGATAGATCATGGATAAAAAAAGTGTATCGCAAAATATTTTATTTGGAATGTACAATCTTGCAGGTTTCATGTAAAATGTTGTTAAATGGTAACTGTGAGGAAACTGAACAGTTACGTTAAAGGTTTTTGTGGGATGTTGCAGGAAAATAAAAGATAAATTTCAGGCATCCGGGAAGGAAGCTGGTGGATATGGAACGGGAAAACACGGTATTTCAGGAGGAGTTAAATCCGACCTTCTTGTTTATGTGGAAGGGAACACGTGTGGAGGATGAGCCGAACTATCACTGCCATGAGCATCTGGAGCTGTGTTATATCCAATCCGGGACAGGAAAGCACAGAATCGGCGATACTATATATGAAGTAAAAGAGGGTGACCTGCTGGTCATCAATGAAGGAGTCTATCATCAAAGTCTGGCAGGAGAGCATAAAACGCCGGTTGCGGAATTTTACGTGGGGCTGACAGATTTAAATCTGGCGGGGCTTGGGCGCAACCACTTTCCACTACCGGGGAATTGCCCGGTATTTCGTACGGAGGGAGAGCTGCAGCGTAAGCTTTCCAAGCTCTGTATGGCAATGGAGGCAGAGCAGGAGCTTTGCCGGATCGGGCGCTATTATATGATGAAGACGTATGCCATGCAAATGCTTCTTTTGCTGCTGCGGGAAGAAGAAGAGACCGGTAAGCCGCAGAAGGCAGGTGGATGCTCCTTTGAATCCGCGAACCGGAAATATCTCGTGGAGAAGATCACGGATTACTTTGAGGATCATTATGCAGAGAAAATCTCTCTTGACCGGATCGCCGGCAATATGTATCTGAGCACCTTTTATGTGTCCAGGATTTTCAAGGCGGAAACCGGAAACACACCGATTCATTATCTGATTGATATTCGTCTGACCAAGGCCTATAACCTGCTGACGCAGAATCTGGAAATGAGCATTCAGGAAATCGCGGCGCAGGTCGGCTATGAGGATGCCTATCATTTCAGCAAGCTGTTCAAAAAAAAATATGGGGTGGCTCCGTCTGCAGTGCGGCGCAGGATACCATAAAGCAGCAGAATACGCCCATTCGGCGAAATACTGCCTGCCATAATTCATGACAATAGAATGCTCGCAGAGCGTGCATTCTATTTTAACAAAAAGGGAACTGGAGACAGGAGAACATGGAAAATCCGATTATTTTTACGGCGGAGATCATCGGGACGATCGCTTTTGCATCGTCCGGGGCAATGCTGGGTATCCGCAAAAATCTGGATCTGTTCGGGGTACTGGTGCTGGGACTGTGTGTTGCAGTCGGAGGCGGCATTGTCCGGGATATCATCCTGGGGCGGACGCCGCCGGGAGCATTCCGGGATCCGGTTTATGCGCTGGTGGCGCTGGGAACCTCCGCTCTTTTATTTTTACTTGTCTATGGAAAGCAGGAGATCATGACGAGCCGCTATCTGACGATTTATGAGCAGGTTATGAATTACTGTGATGCGGTTGGACTTGGGATTTTTACAGTCCTCGGCGTATATACCGCGCACAGCGAGGGTTATCACGGAATCTTCTTTTTAGTGTTTTTGGGCATGATGACAGGTATCGGCGGCGGTCTGATCCGGGATATTTTAGCGGATACGATGCCGTTTATCCTGTATAAGCATATTTATGCGATGGCGGCTTTTGCGGGTGCACTGGTGTGTGTGCTTTTGATCCATACCCATCTGTATCTGGCGCTGGCAGCAGGAACTGCGGTGGTGATCGTGATCCGGGTGCTTGCGACACATTACTGTTGGGATCTGCCGCGGCCGCTGCATGAAAAAGATGCACACACGAAAACAAAAAATCTGTCCGAAAATAGTAATGCCGACGATACTTGAGCAGAATCGACACTTTTGCTACCATGAAAAGAAATTTTGTGATAGAATTGGTAAGACTGAGCTGGAAACGTAAAATGCCGCCTGTGCGGCAAAAGGAGGACAAATGGAAAACGTAAGACGGATCTATGTGGAAAAGAAGACCGGTTACGCGGTTAAGGCACAGGAACTGAAGGAGGATCTGATCGGTTATCTGAATATGTCAGGGATCGAAGACGTCCGGATGTTCATTCGTTATGATGTGGAAAATATCAGTGATGAGGTTTTTGAACAGGCATGCCGTACTGTTTTTTCCGAGCCGCCCGTGGATATTCTGTATCGCGAGACGATCGAAATCCCTGCAAACGGACGCGTATTCAGCGTTGAATATCTGCCGGGACAGTTTGACCAGCGTGCAGATTCTGCCGTACAGTGCGTTCAGTTTTTAAAAGCGGAGGAGCAGCCGATTATCCGTACCGCAGTTACTTATTTGATTACAGGCGATTTGACAGACGAAGAATTTGACAAGATCAAGGCTTACTGCATTAACCCGGTGGATTCCAGAGAGACCGGTATGGAAAAGCCAAAGACGCTCGTAACCGAGTTCGCAGAGCCCGCAGATGTCAGAATTTTAGACGGCTTTACCACGCTGGATGCAGACGGATTAAAGCAGCTGTACGATTCTCTTGGTCTTGCGATGACCCTGCAGGATTTCAAGCATATCCAGAAGTATTTTGCAGGCGAGGAAAAGAGAGACCCTTCCATGACGGAGATCCGTGTGCTGGATACCTACTGGTCCGACCACTGCCGTCATACGACGTTTTCCACCGAACTGAAAAATGTCGAATTCGGAGATGGTTTTTACCGGGAACCGATGGAAAAAACCTACCAGAGCTATCTGGATGCGCGTGCAGAGATCTTTAAAGACCGTCCGGATAAGTTTGTCTGCCTGATGGATCTTGCACTGATGGCGATGCGTAAGCTCAAAAAAGAAGGCAAGCTGGAGGATATGGAGCAGTCCGATGAAATCAACGCCTGTTCCGTTATCGTTCCCGTTGAAATGGACTACGGCGATGGTCCTGTCACCGAGGAATGGCTCGTATTTTTCAAAAATGAAACCCACAACCACCCGACCGAAATCGAACCCTTCGGCGGTGCGGCAACCTGTCTGGGCGGCGCAATCCGCGACCCGCTTTCCGGCAGAGGTTATGTATATCAGGCAATGCGCGTGACCGGTGCAGCGGATCCTACCGTTCCGGTTGCGGACACCTTAAAGGGAAAGCTTTCCCAGAAAAAGCTGGTGCGCGGTGCAGCATCCGGTTACTCTTCCTACGGCAACCAGATCGGCCTTGCGACCGGTTATGTAAAAGAAATTTATCATCCCGATTATGTTGCAAAGCGTATGGAGATCGGCGCGGTTATGGGTGCGGCTCCGAGACGCAACGTCATCCGTGAAAATTCCGATCCGGACGATATCATCATCCTGCTGGGCGGACGTACCGGACGCGATGGCTGCGGCGGCGCAACCGGTTCCTCCAAGGTGCATACGGAAAAGAGTATCGAAACCTGCGGTGCTGAGGTGCAGAAGGGTAACGCTCCGACCGAAAGAAAGATTCAGAGACTGTTCCGCAGAGAAGAAGTTTCCCGTCTGATTAAAAAGTGTAACGACTTCGGCGCAGGCGGCGTTTCTGTTGCCATCGGCGAGCTGGCAGATGGTCTGACCGTTGATTTGGATAAGGTTCCCAAGAAATATGCCGGTCTGGATGGCACAGAGCTTGCAATCTCCGAATCTCAGGAGAGAATGGCAGTCGTTGTTTCTCCGAAAGACGTTGATACCTTCTTAGGCTATGCGGCAGAAGAGAACCTGGAGGCAGTTCCGGTTGCGGTTGTAACCAAAGAACCCCGTCTGGTTTTAAACTGGCGCGGCAAGAGCATTGTAAACCTGTCCAGAGCATTTCTGGATACCAACGGAGCACACCAGGAAACCGATGTTTTTGTAGATGTTCCGTCGAAAGAAGATAACTATTTTGAGCAGTATGCAGTTCCTGCTGTAAAGGAAGCCGTAAAAGACGGCGATCTGAAAAAGGCATGGAAAGCGCTGCTGTCGGATTTAAATGTCTGCTCCCAGAAGGGTCTTGTGGAAATGTTCGACTCCTCCATCGGCGCAGGCAGCGTGCTGATGCCTTACGGCGGTAAGTATCAGCTGACCGAGACCCAGGCGATGGTTGCCAAGCTTCCGGTCCTGAAAGGAAAGACCGATACGGTAACGATGATGGCATACGGCTTTGATCCGTATCTGTCCTCCTGGAGCCCTTACCACGGCGCAATTTACGCGGTTGTGGAATCCATGGCAAGAATCGTAGCGGCAGGCGGCGATTTCTCCGGAATCCGCTTTACCTTCCAGGAATATTTCCGCCGTATGACCCAGGATCCTGAACGTTGGAGCCAGCCTTTTGCAGCGCTGCTGGGCGCTTATGACGCGCAGATGGGATTCGGACTTCCGTCCATCGGCGGTAAGGATTCCATGTCCGGAACCTTTAACGATATTGACGTACCTCCGACCCTGGTTTCTTTCGCTGTGGATGTTGCAAAGGAAAAAGATGTTATCAGCCCGGAATTAAAACAGGCTGGAAACCGTCTGGTTCGTTTCTCCATTCAGAAGGATGCTTACGATCTGCCGGATTATGAGCAGGTAATGGCACTGTATGCAAAGATTACCGAGCTGATGGGCAAGGGCGTGATCGTTTCCGCATATGCACTGGACAGCTATGGTGTGGCAGCAGCTCTGTCCCGCATGGCATTCGGTAACGGACTTGGCGTTGCAATTGAGGAAACGGTTTCTGCAGAGGAGCTGTTTACAAACGGCCTTGGCGATCTGGTGGCAGAAGTTCCGGCAGACCGTCTGGCGGATATGGATGTTGCTTATACGCTGCTCGGCACGGTAACGGCAGAGCCGGTATTTACCTATGGAAACATGACCCTTTCCGAAAAAGAGGCGCTGGATGCGTGGAAGAAACCTCTGGAAAAGGTATTCCCTACAAAGGCAGTCAAGGACACGGACGCAGTAGAAACCGGCCTGTATGAGACGAATCACATTTATGTATGCAAGAATAAAGTAGCGAAGCCTACCGTATTCATCCCGGTATTCCCCGGAACGAACTGTGAATACGACAGCACAAAAGCATTTGAACGCGCAGGTGCACAGGTTGTAACCCATGTATTCAGAAACCTGAGCGCAGAGGACATCCGTTCTTCCGTCGATGCGTTTGCAAAAGAGATCAGCCAGGCTCAGATCATCATGTTCCCCGGCGGCTTCTCCGCAGGCGACGAGCCGGATGGCTCCGCAAAGTTCTTCGCAACTGCATTCCAGAACGAGAAGATCAAAGAAGAGGTTATGAAGCTTCTGAAGGAAAGAGATGGCTTATGCCTTGGTATCTGTAATGGATTCCAGGCGTTAATTAAGCTCGGTCTGGTTCCTTACGGCGAAATCGTCGGACAGAAGGACGATTCCCCGACCCTGACCTTTAATACGATCAACCGCCACATCTCCAAGATGGTATACACAAAGGTGGTTTCCAATAAGTCTCCCTGGCTGCAGGGCGCTGAGCTTGGAAAAGTATATGTCAATCCGGCATCCCACGGTGAGGGACGTTTCGTAGCTCCGAAGGAGTGGATTGACAAGCTGTTTGCAAACGGACAGGTAGCAACCCAGTATTCCGATCCGGAAGGAAGGATTTCCATGGATGAAGAATGGAATATCAATGGTTCCTACAGCGCGATCGAAGGCATCACCTCTCCGGATGGACGTATCCTGGGCAAGATGGCGCACTCTGAGCGCCGCGACAGAAGCGTTGCACAGAATATCTACGGCGAACAGGATCTGAAGATATTCGAGTCCGGTGTGGCATACTTTAAGTAAAAGGCGGTAAACAACAATAGAATGCACGCTATGCGAGCATTCTATTGTCATGAATAATTTCGAAGACCTCACAGAAGGGAGAAATCTCTTCTGTGGGGTCTTCGTGGTTAGACTGCTGCGGGCGCGGCAAACTGCAAAATAGATTACAATAAAATTGCCAGGAAAGGGGATGTTGATATGTGTACCGTGTTCGAAGAGACGAGGCGTGAGGGTATAGCAGAAGGAGAAGCAAAAGGAATTATTGAGACTGGATATGAATTTGGGATTTCAGAAGAAGAGATTCTTGCAAGATTACAGAAAAAGCTGAACATTTCTCTGGCAGAAGCGCAGGAGTATGTAAAAAAGTTCGGCAGGAAAAACGAGGAAAAGTAAATCAGAAGATCCCGATGCAGAAGAAAATGGTTAAAATATAAAATTTTTTTGCATGTGAATAAGAGGAAAAATGAACAAAATTAACTATCAAAAAGAACTGGAACGCCTGATCGATAAGCTTCCGGATCATCACCGGCGGCTGTTTTTGCACAGCTGCTGTGCGCCGTGCTCCAGCTACTGTCTGGAATATTTGCGGCAGTATTTCGATGTGACGGTATTTTATTACAATCCAAACATCAGCTTTTTGGAGGAATACCGGCATCGAGTGGAGGAATTAAAACGTCTGGTGAGCACGCTGAATGAAGAGGCGAAAGGGTCTGAAATGCTGAACCAGATCGCACTTTTGGAGGGCACTTACGAGCCGGAAAAATTTTTCGAGGCGACGAAAGGGCTGGAGGACTGTCCGGAGGGCGGAGAGCGCTGCTTTATCTGCTACGAGCTGCGGCTGCGGGAAGCGGCGAGGCTGGCGGCAGATGGCGGCTATGATTTTTTTACAACAACGCTGACGATCAGTCCGCTGAAAAATGCGCAGAAGCTCAACGAAATCGGCAGCCGACTGGCGGAGGAATATCATGTGGCGTGCCTGCCGTCGGATTTTAAGAAAAAGGGCGGCTATTTAAGGTCCATCGAGTTAAGCCGCCAGTACGACCTGTATCGTCAGGATTATTGCGGCTGCGTTTTTTCAAAGCGGGAACGCGATAAAAGGATTGCGCAGGAAAGCTGAAACAGGCATACTAAAAAGCAAAGTACGAGACATGGGCTTTCGAAACGCAAGACGATCAGAAACGGTCGATGAGTCCTAAAACAGGGCGCGGATGTCTGTCAGTGCGTTGTCGATGACATCGAACTGCCAGACGCTGTGTCGGGGAATCCTGTGCTCCGTCAGATAATAATGTCCGTCAAAGGAAGAGATATAATAAGGCGTTCCTCCTCCGACAAAGTTGTCATAAATATCCTCCCAGCTGCCGGAAGAAAGATCGTTTAAATCCTGCACGCGCAGGATCGTCGCATAATCCTGATTGCCGGTAAGGTCGGTGGAAATGGTGATGTAAAACCAGTCCTGAATGTGCGTCAGCTGGATCATGCCGGAGATTTCGGCAGGAACCGGGAACCGTTCCAGGATCTTCAGGTCTCTTTTGCGGGTGCGCAGAATCGACTGATTGCCGGAAACAAAGTACAGGTCGTCGCCGTCGATGGTAAAGGAGCGGACATAAATCTGATCCAGCTCTGGCACAGAGAGAATTTTTTCGAGGGCAACAGAGGGACTGTCCGGATCGGGACGGTAAAAGACGTACAATTGTCCGGTCATGGAGCTGAGCACATAAAAACGTTTTTCCGTTTTATCATAGACGACGTAATGCGGGCGAGTGCCGATTTCGTTGAAAAGCTGGGTAAGGCAAAACTGTCCGTCCTGTTTTTCAAAGATGAGGACGCGGTTGTTTTCGGTGTCATCTGCAAGATAAACGGTGCCGTCTCCTGCGATAGTGTGCCCGCGGTTGATCTGATCGGTCATCACATACCAGTCGGTAAGTGGAGCATCCGGCGTTTTCGAGGTCAGAATCTGATTGTGATAGCAGTCCACCAGAAAATAATCGTCGCCGATTTTGGTAATCTGCGTGGGGACGCTTAAGGATGGCTGTACATTTTTGACAGGTTCTGAGGAAACGGCTTCAACAGCTTCCGACCAGGAGAGCACCTGAGTGGAAGCGTTTTTTACGGTTTTCAGGATCAGGGCTGCCGCTGCAAAAATCAGGACAGCGAGCAGGATCAAAAAGATTGTAAGTTTTAAATGGGATAAATTTCTTCGTTTCATGTCCCAAAGTATAACATAACAAAAGAAAGGATACCACTATGAAAAAACTGTTGCAGGAATTTAAGGAATTTGCGCTGAGAGGAAATGTCATGGATCTGGCAGTCGGCGTTATCATTGGTGCTGCGTTTCAGGCGATCATCAATTCGCTGGTAAACGATGTGATTTCACCGCTGATCGGCCTGTTTGCCAATACGGATCTGACGTATTTGTCTGTGATGGTCGGGGATGTGGAAATCCGCTATGGTGCATTTTTGACCGCAGTGATCAATTTCATTATTATGGCAGTGATTATTTTCCTGATGGTAAAAGGGATGAACGCGCTGGCTGATCTTGGCAAAAAGAAGGAGCCGGAAAAACCTGCTGTGAAAATGTGCCCTTATTGCAGAAGCAAGGTTGCGGCAGAGGCAACCCGCTGTCCGTACTGTACGTCTATGCTGGAAGTAAAAAAAGAAGATAAAAAAGAAGAAAATAAACAATAGAATGCACGCAGAGCGTGCATTCTATTGTTTACGGTTCCGTCTTCGGAATCTGTACGCCGTCTGCATCCATATAATAGGAGTGCTTCCAGATCAGCTCGGAGATGGGAACTGGCTGATAGCCCTGATCCTCCAGATTGTCGATCAGGTCGGGAAGCGCCTGTGCGGTATAAACGGTTCCGGCATGGAACAGGAGGATAGAGCCGTTTTGGAGTTGGCGACTGTTTAAAATCCGATGGAGGATGTCCTGTGCCCCGTAGTCTTTCCAGTCCATGGAATTGATGTTCCACTGCACCGGATAACCGCCGGCTTCCTGGATGAGCCGGATAGCAGAGTTGTCATAGTTTCCGTCTTCAAAACGAAACAACGTCGTTTCAGAATCGGTAAGGCGATCAATTCGCTGTGTGAGATTTTCCAGTGTGAGCGTCTGTTCCCGGATGGAAAGGGATGCCTGTGTTGTCCACAGACCGCCGATATCGTGTCCGGCGTTGTGAATCGTACAGAGCAGCTTCGGATAGTTTTTTGCCCAGGTGTCGGAAACGAAAAAGGTGGCGTGCACATTTTTTTCTTTCAGAATTTCCAAAAGCTGGTGCAGGTCTTGTGCACTGTAGGTGCAGTTGAAGGTCAGCGCGACTTTTTTCTGGTCGGTTTCGACACGGCAAATAGGCATAAATGTGCCGTTTACAGAGGCAGATGCCAGTGCTGTTACAGACGGAGGGGCGAGAAAAATGCACGCGCGGGCAAAGGCGAGGACGCCGAGCAAAAACAGGGCAGTTTGGAATGCAGACGAGCGGGAGAGACTGTGCAGAGAGGGAAAAACGGCATAGTGGCGCAGTTTATTTTGAATCAGATGAACGAAATCTCGGATCATGAAGGCTCCTGCCGGATTTTTGTTACAATTTATGAAGGCAGGAAACGGAAAATTTCTATTTCACAAAAATTTCATAACCTTTTCGTGTGCTTTCTGGTACACTATAAAGACAGGCTGCAGGCGTTTGGCTGCAGAACAGAAGAGAAATGAAAGGAGACTGTTATGTTTTCCTGTATTTTATTTGACCTGGACGGAACGATCAGCGATCCGAAACAGGGAATTTGCGGCTGTGTGCAGTATGCGCTCAGAAGCTTTGGAATTGAAGAACCGGAGCTGGATCGGCTGGAGCCGTTTATCGGGCCGCCGCTTGCAGAGAGCTTTATGAAATATTATAACTTTACGGCGGAGCAGGCGCAGGAGGCAGTTGAGAAGTACCGGGAGCGGTTTTCTGTAACCGGCAAATACGAAAATGTGCTGTATCCCGGAATGGGAGCGCTTTTACATGATCTGAAGGCATCCGGGGCGACGCTGGCGATTGCATCGAGCAAACCGACCGTTTATGTGGAGGATATTCTGGTGCATTTCGGAATCCGGGAATATTTCGACATCGTGGTCGGAAGCGAGCTGGACGGAAGAAGAGTGCACAAAGAAGAAGTGGTTGCAGAGGTGCTGTCCCAGCTTGCAGCGCGAGGCGAAAGCGATCCAGATAAGATGGTGATGATCGGCGACCGCAGCTTCGATGTGGAGGGTGCGAAAGCGATCGGTGCACACTGCATCGCGGTGTCGTATGGGTATGCACAGCCGGGAGAGCTGGAAAATGCCGGTGCGGAGATCATTGTCCGGGATGTGGAAGGACTGCGAAGTGTACTGCTGGGCGGCACACAGGCAGGAAGCAGCACGCAGGCAGGAACCGGCACGCAGGCAGGAAATAGCGCGCAGGCAGGAAGAGGCACGCAGGCAGGAAACAGCGCGCAGGCAGGAAGAGACACGCAGGCAGGAAACAGTGCGGCGACCGGCTCGAATTCCCTTTCAGAGCGCTACCGCGGCAGCGCTGCCAAAATGAAGACCAAATCCGGGCAGTTCTGGAGTGCAGTTGGAACCAGCGCACTGGCGATGTTTGCCTATTATGTAATCAGTCTCCTAATCAGCAGCGTAATTTTGACGGCGGTATCGATTGTGTATGCCATCGGGCTGCAGGAGCTGGAGGGCTCTTCCTACAATTTCTGGCTGAATGTGGCGAGCGCACTCTCGACAGTTGGTGCATTTACGATCTGTTACGGAATCTGGCACAAAAAGATCCGGTTCCATTCAACAAAAGAAATCGATAAACTGTCCATCGTTCCGATGGTGATTTTGGCGGCGGCAATTGCAATCGGCATGAACGGTGTTCTGACATTGACAGAATTGTATCGGTTCTCTCCGACCTTTCAGAGGGTTTCGGAGATGCAGTTCGATACGCCGGTGTGGCTGGGAATCATTTCCTACGGCATTCTTGCGCCGCTGGGCGAAGAGATCGTTTTCCGCGGCGTGGTCTATGGACAGCTGCGCAAGGTGTTGAAAGTGCCGTATGCGGTGGTGCTTTCCGGACTGGCGTTCGGTCTGTTCCATGGAAATCTGGTTCAGGCGGTCTATGCGACCGTAATCGGCTGCCTGTTGGCGCTGGTGTACGAATGGTATGGAACGATCGCAGCGCCGATGCTGTTCCACAGCGTTGCGAACCTGTTTGTGTATGTGATGTTAGAGCTGTTGCCCTTTGGCGGCGTATTTTTAAGCGTTCCGTCGTGTGTGCTGTTTTTGGTGCTGTCAGCAGGAAGCCTGTTTTTATTGTGGATGCTGCAGGGAAAGGCGGCATCGCGGCAAAAAGGATGAGCAGAGAAGAAGTTAAGATTAGCTGGTGACAGCGCCTGCATTGCGACGAGAAGAAGATCCTTTGTGTGATGTGCTGACCAAAAAGAGCGAGGAAGCTATACGATACAGCTTCCTCGCTCTTTTATGACAATGGAAGGTTCACGGAGCGTGCATTCTATAACAGGACAACGCGCAGCCGCTTATCCTTATTCATGACAATAGAATGCTCGCAGAGCGTGCATTCTATTGTTTACAGCAGCTGGATTCCGTGGGCTTCCGCCTCTTTGCGGATTTCAGCCGGCCAGATGGAGCACTGCACTTCTCCGATGTGCGCCTTGCGCAGGAAGAACATACAGATACGGGACTGACCGATACCGCCGCCGATGGTGTAGGGCAGCTCTTCCTTGAGGACTGCTTTCTGGAACGGAAGCTCTGCGCGCTCGGGGCAGCCGGCTTTTTCCAGCTGGGACAGCAGTGCCTCTTTGTCCACGCGGATACCCATAGAGGACAGCTCCAGGGCGATGTCCAGAACAGGATAGTAAACAAGGATGTCGGCGTTTAATGCCCAGTCATCGTAGTCGGGTGCACGGCCGTCGTGGGGCTCGCCGTTTTCGAGCTTATCGCCGATCTGCATGATGCAGACAGCGCCCTTTGCTTTGGTGATGAAATATTCACGCTCCTTGGGCGTGTTGTCCGGGAACATGTCTGCAAGCTCCTGGGTGGTGATGAAGAAAATCTCACGGGGCAGAATCTCTTCGATGTAATCATACTGGATCGCCATGTACATTTCCGTTTTGCGCAGCGCCTTGTAAACGTCGCGGACGGTTGCTTTTAAGGTTTCCAGGTTGCGGTCCTTTTTGTCGATGACCTTTTCCCAGTCCCACTGATCGACGAAAATGGAATGGATGTTGTCAGTCGTTTCGTCGCGGCGGATGGCGTTCATATCCGTGTAAAGACCTTCGCCAAGAGAAAATCCGTATTCCTTGAGCGCGTAGCGTTTCCATTTTGCAAGGGACTGTACAACCTCTGCGCGGTAATCGTTCTGCTCGAGAATGCCGAAGGAAACCGGGCGCTCATAACCGTTTAAGTTATCGTTCATGCCGGAAGCAGGATCGACGAATAACGGAGCAGAGACACGCAGAAGGTTTAAATGACGGATCAGAAGACTCTGGAAAAAGTCTTTCACCGTCTTAATACCGATCTGGGTATCGTGCAGGTTCAGGGCGGAGGAATAATTCTCCGGGATGATTAAGTGTTCCATATTACCTCTTTTCTGCCGCAGGGCGGCATATTTCAATAATCTTAGGAAGCTGTAAAAAAGTGCAGCGGACGTTGGCTTCTGACAGAAGCTCAGGAAATCAGGAATCAAACGTCTTATGGTGCAGGTACGAAACGCTGCATCAGCTAAAAATTATAGCATAAAATCAGTCAGGTGTCAGGATTTTTTTCCCAAACGCTTTGGAACAACTCCGATTCCGATAAACACAAGCAGGCAGATCAGGCTGACGATCAGACCGGTGGTCAGACCTGCAGGGCGGTAGGAAAGCTCAATCGTGTGGCTGCCCTCCGTCAGCGGAACGGATAGAAATACACCATCATACACGTCGTAGTCTGCGGCTTCTCCGTCCACCTTCATCGTCCAGCCGGGTTCGTCCGCGATGGATAAAATCAGCCGACCGGCTTTGGTGACATCGACATGTCCGGTCACATGGCTGGAATCATAAGAATCTACCGTAAAGGGCTGCTCAGAGAGCGTCTGCAGTGTGCGGGACAAAACCGCTTCATCCAGGCGCACGACAATGGCATTTAGCACGCTATCTCCGTCGTTGGTCAGCGTTACATGGTCGCCGGTTTCGTGACGGCCGAGATCGAGAATATAGTCATATTTGACTTTTTTATACGTTTTGTTGACGCTGGCGGAAGAGATCGAAACGGTATCGATTTTGGAGCTTTTACAGTAAGCGTAGTAATGCCCCTCCGTGTATACATCAAAGAAAGCCTGATTGCCGGATTCCTCTGATTCGATGGGAACAAAGAGCGGATCGGAGGTTGAAACAGAAGCCGCCATCTGATTCTGTACCTCGAACGGGTCGGAGGTCTCTTCAGAAAAATCAGAGGAAGAAAGATCCTGTCCATCCTGCAGGATAAATCCCGCAGGCAGCGTATAGTTGTTTTGGTACAGGTAAACGCCGTCCTGCTCGTCGATCAGCGTGTAGAGGCTGGAATCCTCTGCATCGGAGCGGGAAAACAGGTAGCGGACATTTAGAAGTGCTGCGGAAAGCGGCGTCTGACCGTCAAAGCAGTAAAATACCTTGCTTTCGCTCATGCCCATGCGGTCGTACCAGTCCTGAACCGCCGCGTTGGAGGTGGAAGAAAACAGCGACGCTGTCGGATAGCCTGCCAGCGCACCGTCATTTTTGGTGACGCGGCTGAGCTTTTCGTAGCGGTAAAAATCGGAATCTTTTTCTTCATTACGAGCAACTAACTCCCGGTAGGCGGGAATGCTTTCCAGATAGCTGCTGCGGCTGGTGGTGGAAACGCTCGTCAGCGCCATGTTGTAGGTGGATTCAAAAGCGACCAGCGCCAACACGGCGATTGCAATCGCGCGCTGATACGGGAGGCTGTCTGCAGGCTGTTTTTCTTTCCCTTTTTTCCAGGCATAGAGCAGCAGCGCGTAGGCAGCAAGCAGGCAGGCGCTCAGCACAAAGGTGCCCTGGGTAAAGGCGTCGTCCTCCACGAGCTTTCCTGCCAGCAAAAGATAACCGAGCCCGCAGGCGAGAGAGATAAACAGCTCGCGCATGGTAAAGCCGTCGAGCTTTGAAAACGCCTCATAGCACATCAGCAGCACGAGCAGGATGTACAAAAAGGACTGACGTGCCGGAAGCGAATCCGGGTAGTTGAAACCGTGCCAGATGAAATTCAGGGTATTGACCGAGAAGCTGACGATGAAAAAGGCGCATAATACCAGTCTGCCGAGCTTTTCCTTCAGAGGGATTTTTCGGTTGACGATATAGAGCGGAATCAGGAAAAAGACTGCGCTGGAGCAGAAAATATTCGGCCAGTGATCCAGACCGGTTTCCCGGGATACACCGGTCGCATGCCGCGCGATTACGTCGAAGAAGGAAAAGTACCAGTTGATCTTTTCCGGAAAGTTGAATTCGGAAAATTCAGTCGCATGCAGGGCAGCGATTTCCGGGATCAGCAGCACGGCGGCGAGACCGCCAGCCAACAGGGAAAATAAAGCAAAACGTCCGATTGCGCCAAGCAGCCTTGCGCGGAACGCTTTCCAGCCATCAGAGCCAAACAGGTTCGGCACGAGCACGAGAAAGTACAGGCACAGGAAGATGCAGACCATGATGGAAAGGTAATAGTTCGATAAAATGCACAGCCCGAGGGTGATGCAGTAGAGGCTGTATTTTTTTTCGAAGACCAGCTTTTCCAGACCGAGAACGATCAGCGGAGCGAGGACGAGGGTATCCATCCACATGACGTTCCAGTTATATGCGGCAACGAAGCCGGACATCGCATAAAATGTGGAAAAGAACAGGACAGAAAGATCGTTTGTGTGGAATTTTTCTGTCAAAAGCCAGGAAAAGGTGAAGCCGCACAGACCGATTTTGAAAACGACCATGTAGCTCATAAATTCGATTAAATATTTTTCGGGCAAAAGGAGCATCAGCCAGTTGAACGGGCTTGCGCTGTAGTAGCCGTAAAGAGACAGGTAATTGGAGCCCATACCGATGCGCCAGGAGTAGTAGAGCGGTTCGCCGTCGCGCACTTTCCGGACAAATTCTTCCAGAAAGGGGACGTACTGATGGTACATGTCGGAGTGCATGAAGCTCTGATCTCCGAAGGGATAAATGCCGTTGCCGATAAAAATCGCCATCATGGAAAGAAACGGCAGAAGGAAGGAAAAGAAACAGATCTTTTTTTTCATAAAAAAGGAAATCCTCCGCGGTTTAGTCAAAAAGCAGGTAATACTGCAGGGTCTGATAATCATAAAGCAGATCTTTTTGCTTGGATGCAGTGGTAAAGGTTCCGTCGGACAGCGTTACATGGTTGGCTGAAATGACGGGTACTTCCGTGCGCAGCTGCGACAGGAAGTTATCGTAAGCGGATTTTGGAAGCCCGGCGGCGTCCAGCGTCTTTGCCGCAAGATAGTTTGCGCTGATTTCCAGGTCGCTTTCCGCTTCGATATCGAAGTTTGCCCAGATAAAGAACGGAACCTTGTAGCGCAGCGCTTCTTCCTCGTCGGTTAAGTCCGCGTCATCTTTGCCGTTTAATTTCCAGACCGGACGTACGACGGAATCGGCAGGCTGATGATCTCCGAAAAAGACGATCATGGTAGGTTCCTCCTGTGCTTCAAAGTAAGAAACCAGGTTCTGGATGGCGCTGTCAGACAGCCTGATCAAGGACAGGTACGCCGGAAGCAGCTTGGAATCCGAGCCTTCTACCGTGATATCGGGGGAAAAGTTGTCGTAATCCGCCCAGTCACTGTAGGAGGAATGGTTCTGCATCGTCACGTTGAATAAAAACAGCGGCGTGTCCGCATCTTTTTCCTCGTAGAGCTTTATGATCTTTTCATAGTTGCCCTCGTCACTGACATATTTGCGCACAAGCGGAGAATCTGTGAAAAACTCCTGAAAGTGCATCTCGTCGAAGCCGAGCTTGGGATAAACGAGATTTCTGTCCCAGCCGGCGGCGCGGTACGGGTGCATCGCAATCGTGTAGTAGCCGAGGGAGGAAAGATAGGAGGCCATCGAAGGCGTCTCTTTTTTCACATACTGCTGATACGGGATACTTCCATAAGGAAGAAACGCCATTGAAGCGCCGGTCAGGTATTCAAATTCTGTGTTGGCAGTATTGCCGCCCTTGACGGAGACATTTAAGTGACCGGAAATCGTGTTATCCGCGCCGTCGAGCAGGCTGTGCACGAAGGGCATATAATCCTCGTTCGTTGTAAAATCGCCGAGCACGGACGGATCGGAAAACGCCTCGTTCATGATGACGATAATGTTCGGCTTTTGTGCATTGTCCGAGGATGTTCCAGCGGCTTCCTGAGAGCCGGTATCATAGGATGCCAGCAGCTCCTTGGCGTTTTCTGCGCTGTAACCGGAGGGCTTATCGACAGAAATGTACTGAAGCTCCATTAAAAACGCAGTTACAGTACCATTTTTAAATTGAATCGTCGTCGGAGTGAAAAGCTTGTTGTAAAGGTGAAGCTTCTGCTCGACGATGTCCTCACTGTGCAGCATTTTCGTGTAGCCAAAGCATAAAAGACCGCAGGAAAGCGCGAGGCAGACGCGGGCAATCCGGGCTTTTTTATTTTTTTTCGGAAAGCCTTTTTTCTGGAAAAATTCCAGAACCAGAAGCAGGACAAAACAGATCAGCACGATTACTGCGGTGCGGTTCAATTTGTATTCGTAGTTGTCCGCTACGCTGGCAGCGGTCGAGATCGAAAGAACGTCCCACGGCTGGATGGGCGCGCCGCGAAATTCCAGGACGAAATAGTTTGCAAGACCGTAAATGGCGCAGAAGGCGGTTTCGATGCCAAGTGCGCGGCTGATCCTGCCAGTCAGTGCAAATAAAAACAGTGCTGCAAATTCAAACAGCGCCAGATTCATCCCCTGTATATACGGTTTCATGGTCCGGAACGGATTATGCGTGTACCATTCCAGCAGATAAAAATTCAGAACAGGGCCGATCAGCAGAAAAATCCAGGGACTGTTTTTTTTCAGCCAGACAATCCATTTTTTCATAAAACTCCTCTTTTCGTGTAAGGTAAATTCGTTTTCTGTTCCATAATAGTCAGGACTTTGAGGGATGTCAAGGGAGGAAAACGCATATATATAAGAAACAGAAAAAGCTTTCGTTTTTCTTAATAAAGTTTAAATAGGAAAAAAAGAAAGCCTATGTTACAATAAACCAACTGGAGGAAATGCGGACATGGACGATAAAAAAAGGGATCTGATCCCGGTGGCGGCGATTGCTCTTTTTCTGGTAATTATCATCGCGCTGTGCGCAGTACGGCTGCATCAGCGCAGGGAGACACGGGCAGAGATCGCAGAAACGGAAAGCACGCAGATATGGTACAGCGAGGAACAGGCAGAGTCTGCAGAATCAGAGACAAAGGACGCAGCGGATCAGACGGAAGAAACAACAGCGGGGAAAAAGCAGACGGCGGAAAGGGGACAGCAGGAGGATGAGACGCTGACAGAGCATCCGGACAGCAAACTTCCCGCAGGCAAAGGGAAGGAAAGTCAGGGTGCCAAGCAGGAGGGCAACCTCCGGACGGTGAGCGGAAACGATCCGTTATCCGGCGCGGAGAGTGCGAACAAGACAAACGAAGAGATGCTTCTGGAGATGTCCGGTTACTGGGAACAGGATAATATGGATGCGGTGGAGGATCTGGCGATGCTGCCCTGGTATATGAGGATGTCGTCGGATATTTCGGATGCAAACAGCTTTTATTATTATGGCGAGCGCAGCAGCGCAGGACAGCCGGACGGAACCGGAATCGCCTGCTATGCGGATAACGCCTATTACTACGGCGAGTGGTCGAATGGCAAACGCGAAGGCAACGGCAAGTGGGTGCGCTTTTACGTTTACTATGACGATGACACCACGTCGGACCGCGCCTACCGCGAGCATATGTATGCCGGAGAATGGAAAAACGATCTGCCGGATGGTGAAGGACAGGAGCATTACGAGCTGGATATGAGCAAGGCTGCCAAAAAGGAGCGCTACATCCAGAATGTGATCGGAACGTTCCGCAGCGGCTTCTACAGCGGAGAAATGTACCTGACGACGTTAAATTGGGACGGCAATCAGGAAGAGTGGAACGGCTTTGCGGACGCGGGAATCTGGAGCCCCTACGGAGCCGGTTCGAACCGCAAGGAGGTACCGGTCTGCCAGGATGTGGACGATGATAACAATTACCTTTGGCTGTCCGTGCGCGACAACAAGAATCGTGGAATCTATGAGCTGATGCCGTAAAATGCTTGACAGAAGTTTCAAAAGTTCGATATAATAATTAAGTTATACGAAAGAGAAGCGTTCGGCAGCCGAAACAACCGGCTGCCGGAGCGGTGAGCGGTCATGGCGGAATTGGCAGACGCGTTGGTTTTAGGTGCCAATGGGCAACCGTGTGGGTTCGAGTCCCACTGACCGCATGCAGGCAAATGGAAAAGAAGAGAAGGGATGCCGGATCGGCAAACAGGGATTTGAAGCTGCTGTTTTGTCGGGCGGCATCCCTTTTCGCTGTCAGGCTTTGCGGCGGAGCAATTCGTGGGATCTTTCAGAATTGACTTATGTCAGACAGCAGACAGGACGCTGCCTGCAAAAGGAGGAATATCATGGAGGGGACTTTAGATTACAGATGGCAGAAGAACGGCATGGCGCTGGGGGGAATCGGTGCGGGAAGCGTGGAAATCTGCCAGAACGGAGAGCTGCGGGAATGGGACATCTGCAACATGGGCAAATGGGGAAGCCCGGATGTGCGGAAACAGAAAAAGCTATATGATTACGACGCCCATGTGCTGCCGTTTACGGTTCGTTCCAAGCTTGCAGGAAAGGAGCCGGTTGTACGCAGACTTTGTCATGACCGGGACAACGGCGAATTTCGGTCACTGATGTATTCGTGGTACAAAGAAATCGAAAAAATCCGCTGGAATCCGAATTTCCCGGTCTGCAGGCTGCAGTATGAGGACAGCGGGCTTCCTATAAAAATTGAAGCAGAGTTTGCGTCCCCGTTTGTGCCGGGACAGGAAGCACTCGCAGGCACACCGGGTTTTTATGTGACTTTTACAATCACCAATCCTTCCGATCAGGAAGCGGAGGTTTCGATTCTTGGTAAATTGAAAAATCCGGTCAACCGCGGGACGGAACAGAGATGTTTGAGAAATCAGCTGACGGCTGAAAAAGGCTGTGCGCAGATCGTGATGAAGAGCGATTCCAAAAAGTCGAACGCATCCAATGGAAGTCTTGCATGGAGCGTTTCCGCGGATGAGGTCAGCTGGATTTTAGGGGAATTTGCACCGTATTTTACCAATTATGTCATGCACAGCATGTTCGGCGTGACGGAGGAATCCTATCTGTTTGATTTTTGGGATACCGGAAAGCTTCCAAACCTTGGGATAGAGACGATACCGGAGTTTGGCACAGAGCTGACGGAAGAAGAAATTTCCCTGATGGATGAGCAGGAGCTGGATGCGATTTTTGAAAAGCTTTTGCAGATCGCATGCGTCAGACATCCGTATGAAAGAGTGCACCACTTTGACGAAAAGCTGCTGACGCAGCCGGAAATGAAACGGGAGTTTATCCTTGCGAGCATTCGTCAGATAAAACGAATTTTTCCGGATGAAAACGGACAGGAAAACTGGGGCGATTCCGCACTTTGCGGCAGCTGTAAGCTTGCACCCGGCGAAAGAAAACAGATCCGTTTTGTGATCGGCTGGCATTTCCCGAACCATTTCGGAGATTCCGGACGCTTTGAGGGACACTGGTATGCAAAGCGTTTTGCAGATGCAGGTGAGGTCGTTTCCTATCTGGATCGGGAGCGCGATGCGATACTTCCAGCGGTGAAAGAATTTTCTACATTACTGAAATGCACGAATGTTTCAAAAGAGCTGGCGGACGCGTGGTCGGATCATTTGAGCACGCTGATCAAATGCTCCTGGTGGACAAAGCGGGGCGAGTTCGGTATGTGGGAAGGCTACGGCAGCTGCGGCTTCCATACGACAGACATCACTTATCAGGGTTCATTTGGTATTCTGGCATTGTTTCCAGGCCTTCAGAAAAAACAGATGGAAATGGGCGCAAAATTCCAGCGTGAGGACGGGCGCGTGCATCATTTCTTCACACCGGACCTATCCGGCGTGGACGACGGGTATGATCGTGTGGATATGAATCCGCAGTTTGTGCTGCTGGTGTGTAGAGATTACCTCTGGACAGGTGACAGGGAGTATCTTGCGCGGATGTGGCCGCATATTGAAAAGGCGATGGACAACACACAGCTTCTGGACGGCGACGGGGACGGTCTGCCGGATCATGATACGAGAGCCAACACCTACGATGCATGGGCGATGCAGGGCACGCCCGCTTATATCGCAAGCCTGTGGCTGGCAGCATTAAAAGCGGCAGTGCGCATGGCCCAGGATCTCGGGGCGCAGGATCGTGCAGCAGCGTGGGAAGCGTTGCTGGAAAAGGGCAGCAAGGCTTTTGTGGAAAAGCTCTGGAACGGCAGATATTTCAGTCTCTGGGCGGACGGCGACAAGCGGGACGACTGCTGCATGACGGACCAGATAGACGGACAGTGGTATGCCCGTCTGCTTGGACTTGGCAATTTTCTGCCCCAGGATAAGATCGACACTGCGACAGACTGCATTCTTTCAGAAAACTTCCGCCCAGAATCCGGTCTGGTCAACGCCTCCTATCCGGCGCAGGCAACCCCGACACTGTATACCTGGAAAAATGTGCAGATGGAGAGCAACTGGTCCGGCATCGAATATTCCTTCGCATCGTTCCTGCTGGAAAACGGCAGATATGAGGAAGCCGCGCAGATCGTGGAAACGGTCGAAAGACGGCACACACAGAATGGCAGACGCTTCAACCACGAGGAATGTGGGGAACACTACTATCGTGCGCTGGCATCCTGGGCAGTGTTACAGTCTTTGACTGGTCTAAAGGCAGATATGCCCAGAGAAAAGCTCAGCTTTTCGCCCGCCCTGCCTGAACTCACCGCGCCGTGGTTTGTGCCGGGCGCATATGGCAAACTGAGCATTGCGGATAACAAAATCCGTATCGAATGCCTGGGCGGCAGCATGAAGTTAAAACAGCTTGGGATCCGCACCGGAATGGAAAAAGCGGTGGTGACAACTATGGGTGCGGCAGCAGAGAACGCCGCAGGCGCAGCACCCTGCGTGCAGACGCATGCGGATGGATTTTTGACGCTGGAGTTTGCGGATGGACTGGAGTTTTGCACCGGGATGGGCGTGGAGCTTGCGGTGCCGCAAAACATGTATTCGGTCTGACGCAAACATTTCTTTGACAAAACGATATATCGACAGGGTGTTGACAAAATATAAAAAAGTGCTATAATTTATTTCAACAATAAAAGGGAGTAGCCAGCACCGAGAGGTGGTTTGAAACCGTCACCCCGACAAGCAGCCAGATGAGAATTGATTTGCTGCAGATGTCCGTATTAAATGAAATGCGCGAGACTTTTATTGCAGCTGTCAGGCTGTAATAGAGGCCTCGCTTTTTGTTTCATGGAAAAGGGTGTCCATAGGAAACAAAACCCTCCGGGGGAAAAGCACTTTTCCGGAAAAGTCGCCTGACAGCGACCGAAGCTATTTACTTTACGAGTCCACCAGACCGGTGGAGAAAAGGAGAATGAGTATGTTTACAGGAATTAGTTTAGGAGTTGTTGTTGCCATAATCGCAGTGATCGCGCTGCTTGGAATTATCGCTTCCGGGTATGTGAAAGCACCTCCGGACACGGCGTATATTATTTCCGGCCTGCGCAAAAAGATCATTATCGGGAAATCGAGTATCAAGATCCCGTTTCTGGAACGTCTTGACAAGCTGAGCTTAAAGCTGATCCCGATCGATGTGAAGACAGAAGCAGCGGTGCCGACGGCGGATTACATCAACATTCAGGTGGACGCAGCAGTTAACGTCAAGGTTTCCAGCGAGCCCGAAAAATTAAAGCAGGCAGCAGAAAACTTCCTGAATCAGAACACCCAGTACATTGCGCAGGTGGCGAGAGAGGTTCTGGAAGGCAACATGCGTGAGATCGTAGGCCGCATGCGTCTGGAGGAAATGGTCAGCGACCGTCAGAAATTCGCAGACCTGGTAAAGGAAAATGCCGAGCCTGACCTGGCTGCCATGGGTCTGGACGTTGTCAGCTTCAATGTGCAGAACTTTACGGATTCCAATGGTGTCATTGATGACCTTGGTATCGACAACATTTCCCAGATCAAGAAAAAGGCAGCGATTGCAAAGGCTGAGGCAGAAAAAGAAATCGCGGTAGCAAAGGCGGAAGCGGATCGTCAGTCCAACGACGCGCGGATCAATTCCGAAAGAGAGATCGCTATCAAGAACAACGAGCTGGATATGCAGAAGGCGGAGCTTCAGAAAAACGCAGACACCAAGCGCGCGGAAGCGGATGCGGCATATGAGATCCAGAAAGAGGAACAGCGAAAGACCATTGAAGTAACTGCGGCAAATGCCAACATTGCAAAAGAGGAACGTCTGGTGCTCTTAAAACAGCGTGAAGCAGAGACGATGGAAAAATCGCTGGATGCACAGGTGAAGAAAAAAGCGGAAGCGGAGAAATTCGAACGTCAGCAGAAGGCAGAAGCAGAGCTGTTTGAACGCCAGAAAGAAGCGGAAGCAAAGAAATTCGAAACGGAAAAGGCTGCAGAGGCGCAGCGTGCGAAGGCGGAAGCAGATCTGTTCTCTAAAGAACAGGAAGCCAAAGGTATCCGCATGGTCGGCGAAGCAGAAGCAGAAGCGATTCGCGCCAAAGGTGTTGCGGAGGCGGAAGCGATGGAAAAACGTGCGCAGGCTTATCAGAAATACAACAACGCGGCAATGGCGGAAATGCTCATCAAGGTGCTGCCCGATATCGCAGGCAAGATCGCAGAGCCTCTGACCCAGATCGACAAGATCACGATCATCGGCGGTTCGGACGGATCAAACGGCGTGGACCAGGTGGCAGGAAACGTACCGGCAGTGATGACAAAGCTGTTTGAAACGATGAAAGAAACCGTGGGCATCGACCTTGCGGAGGTTGTAAAAGCGGGAACCTATGATGCAAAAGTGAACCGCAATATCACGATCAACGCAGACGGAGCAAAGCAGGCAGCGGAGGTGTTGAAGCAGGAAACTGCTGCAGAAGCATCGGCGGAAATCGCAGAGTAAACGGATTGGATTGTATTGAAAAATTGATTCAATTGCTAAAAGTTTTATAACAGAAACTCCCGGCAAAGCCTTTTTCATGGGCTCTGCCGGGAGTTTTTTACAGAAGCGCTTATGCGTCCTTTCCCTGCCCCTGCGGCGCATTGCGCAGGGTATCCTTCTGCATCCATTTTCCACGCTTATAATAGAGGATAAACAAGATCGATGTAATGGTCCAGGTCAGTGGATAGGAAAATGCCACTGTTGCGACCTCGTGCCTGAGGGGAACGGCAATCGTGATCCAGAGGATCCTCAGGACACAGACCCCAAAGCAGGTCAGCAGCATCGGGAAAAAGGAATCCCCGCAGCCGCGGCAGGTACCGGAAAGGATTTCGATACAGATGTAAGTGATGTAGGCGGGAGAAACTACACGCATCATGCCGATGCAGATGTTGATGACATTGGCATCGCGTGTAAACAAAAGCAGGATCGTTCCGCCGAAATTCAAAACGATAAAGCTGAGAAAAAGGCTGGTCACAGCAGCAAGACCGAGACAGATGCGGACACTTTTTTTGATACGGTCGTATTTTCCGGCGCCGAAATTCTGCCCGGCGAAGGTCGTGATGGAAACACCGTAAGCACCCATAATCATCCAGAAAATACTGTCCACTTTTCCGTAAGCGGTCCAGGCGGCGATGGTGTCGGTTCCGAAGGAGTTGATAGAAGACTGGATCAACAGGTTGGAAATGGAATACATTGCGGACTGCAGACCGGCAGGCAGACCGATTTTGATGATATCAAATAAAAGATCGCGGTGAAACCGGATTTTGGAAACGATCAGGCGATAGGAATCCTGTGTGCGCAGCAGGGCGATCAGTGTCAGGATCGCGGAGAAAAACTGGGACGCAATGGTGGCAATGGCAGCTCCGGCAACGCCCATGTCGAGGACGGCGACAAATAAAAGGTCGAGCACAATGTTGACCAGACAGGAAGCGATCAGAAAATAGAGCGGCCGTTTGGAATCGCCCACAGCGCGCAGGATACCGGAGCCCATGTTGTAGATCATGGACGGAATCGTGCCGAGATAATAAATTTTCATATAAGTCAGGGAAAGGGAAAGGATGTCGTCCGGCGTTCCCATGGCGGTCAGAGCAAAGCGTGCGGAAACAAGACCGAGCAGCATAATGACAACGCCCCCTGCAATGGCCAGTGCAATAGCGGTATGAACGGAATCCCTGACCCTGCGCCTGTTGTCTGCGCCGTAATACTGGGAAATGATAACGGTTGCACCGGAAGAAAGTCCGACGAAAAAGCCGACGAGCAGGTTGATAATGGTGGAAGCAGAGCCTCCAACGGAGGCAAGGGCTTCCTTGCCGACAAAGTTGCCGACGATGATGGCGTCCGCAGTGTTATAGAGCTGCTGAAAAAAGGTTCCAAATAAAATCGGGAAAAAGAAAATCAGAAGCTGTTTCCAGATGACTCCCTCTGTGATCTGATTTGTTGTGCTTTGTGCTGCCTGTTTACTCATAAAGTAAAATAACCCTCCGTTTAAAAATACTACACAAAGCCAGTATAGACTTGTCTGTAAAGAAACACAAGATACTATGTAAAACATCGAAAAAATGCTATACTTAGATATCGGGGGATGGAAGCAGAAGGAAACCTGTAAAAGGCAAGCATCAGCAGAAGCTGAGAAGGGGTGGAAATGAGCAAGCATGGAAATCGGACCAGACGGATTTACGGAATCATTCTGATATCGTTTGTTATCATATGGATAGGAAGCCTTTTTTTCAGATGCTGAACAATCGGCATAGTGCCTGGATCGCCAGCGAGATGATCCTGCAGCAGCTGGAGGATGTGATCGAAGAAAATAAAGAAAGCTATCAGACCCTTCTGGAAACCCTGAAGGAAGATTATACGCTGCGGGCAGAGATTGTGGCAAATCTCCTTGAAATGGAAGAAAGACTATACCAGACCACAGAGGAGTACCGGAAGATCGCAAAACAGCTGCGTGTGGACGAAATCCACATTATCAATACGGGCGGCTGTATCGTTGCAGGAACAAATCCGGAGTATTTTGGCTACAGCTTTTCTTCCGGCGAGCAAATGGGATATTTTAAGCCCATGCTGGCAGATAAAAAGCTTTCCATGTGTCAGGATATGGTGCCGAATACTGCAGAAGGAAAAATGATGATGTATGCCATCGTCTGGAATTCTTCCGGTACGGCCATGATCCAGATTGGCATTACCCCCAGCCGACTGCTTGCAAAAATGAACAGTGCCAGCGTGGAAAATCTGGTTCGGCAGATGCCGATTACCTCCGGAATGAATATCTTTCTGCTAAATGCCACCACAGGGAAAATGCTTGCAACCACGCGGCAGGATGTATTGCTCTATGAGCTGCAGGATTCCGACCGGCTGGGAGAAGGGAAAATACAGGAAGGAAAGCGGTATCGGTCCAGTGCGAAAATCAGAGGCAGACAGCAGTATCTGGTCTATGAAAAATATGGGGAATATGATCTTGCAGTTTCCTACGGGATTTTTGAGGCGAACCAAAATCTGATCTATGTTGCTGCGACCATGTTTCTGGTACTGGTGCTTTCTTTTTTGGTCGTTTTTTATATCACGGAGCGCTCGATCGTTGCGATTGAAAAAAATGAAGAGGAGTTAAAGCAGGCAAAGGAGGCGGCAGAGCGTGCAAATGCAGCAAAAACCGGATTTTTGTCCCGGATGTCACATGATATCCGGACACCGTTAAACGGCATTATCGGAATGATTGAAATCAGCGACCGACACAGGGAGGACAGAGCGCTGGTGGATGCAAACCGTGTAAAGGAAAAGGTTGCGGCAAAGCATCTGCTGGAGCTGATCAACGATGTACTGGAATTTAACAAGCTGGATGAAGAAAACCTTCAGCTTACAAAAGAGCCCTTTTGCTTAAAAAAGCTCTGGCAGGAAATTATCACGATCGTGGAACCCCGGGCAGCGGATAAAGGAATCCTTTTAAAGTATGAAGAACAGACAGAAGGTGCAGCAGCCGGCTGTGTCCTTGGAAGCCCTCTGCATGTCAGACAGATCTTTATCAATATTTTGGGGAATGCGATCAAATATACGGATGCCGGCGGACATGTCCTGTGTCAGGTGACGATAAAGGCGATCGGGGAAAGCCGGATATCCTGCCGGACCGTGATTTCGGATAACGGAATCGGTATGAGCACAGCATTTCTTCCCCACCTGTTCGAATCCTTTTCCCGGGAAAATACCGATGAAAAAAGTGTAACCCAGGGAACCGGACTGGGAATGTCCATCGTCAAGCATCTGGTGGACGAGATGGGCGGAACCATTACGGTGGAGAGCAGGAAGGGAGTTGGAACCACATTTACGGTCACGCTCCTGTTTGAAGAACTCAAAGAACAGGAAGGTAAGAAAATCGAAGAAGGGGAGGAGAGTGCTGATCTTTCCGGAATGCGTGTGCTTCTTGCAGAGGACAATGAACTGAATATGGAAATTGCGGAAACCTTTCTGACAGATGCAGGTGTACAGATCACAAAGGCATACAATGGAAAAGAAGAGGTGGAGCGCTATCTGGAACAGCCGGCAGGTACCTTTGATGCGATCCTGACCGACCTGATGATGCCGGTAATGGATGGCTACGAGGCGGTGCGGGAGATCCGCAGCAGCGGCCGTGCAGATGCCCAAAGCATCCCTATCATTGCCTTGACGGCCAATGCCTTTTTGGAGGATGCAGAACGGGTGAAGAAGGAAGGCATGAATGAGCATCTGCCCAAACCCCTGGACGTTGGGAAAATGCTTTCCGTATTGGCAAAATACAGGAAATAGGGGCTGTGACGGAAGCATTTTTGGAAAGCTTTCCGGCTTGTCAAATACCCGGTTCTGACATACAATACTGATATGCGGCAGGAAATGGGGTCTTTTCGAACATGGAAAAGATGGAGGATAAAATGCCGATATTTCAAACAGTTGCTGCGGCATGCCGCGCCGCAGGAGAAAAGTTAAGATCCTGGAAACAGAAAAAAAGAACAGACCGGCTTTGGAAAGTGGTTTTATGGGGAATTCTGTGGGCAATGCTATGCCCGACGCTAGGGGCCTGCGGGGCACAGCGGGAAGAGCTCTTTTTGTCGGAAAAGGAAAGCATAGCCTATGGGGATGGAAACCGCAAAGTAGAATCAAAGGTCGAAGACACGGACCAAAACCGCGAGGCTGAACTAAATGCCGGGAATACAGACCAAAACCGCGAGGCTGAGTCAAATGCCGGGGACACGGATCAAAACCGCAAGGCTGAGCCAAGTGACGGAAGCACAGGCCGTACAGAGCTCTCCGATGCTTCCTCAGAGGAAGCAAAAACCCTTGTGGTGCACATCTGCGGAGCAGTATCCGCTCCGGGGGTCTATGAGCTTCCGGCAGGCAGCAGAATTATAGACGCCGTGGAGGCCGGAGGCGGTTTTTTGCCGGAAGCGGAGGAAGCATGCTGTAACCTGGCGGAAGAAATAGTGGACGGTTGTCAGATTTATATCATGACAAAAACGGAAAGCTGCGCCGACGGACAGACAGAAAAGAAAGCCGGAATCCAGACTTCGCCGGACAGCGATATGCAAACGACAGACAGAAATGTGCGAAGCAACAGCGCTACAGCTTTGGAGAACGGTCTGGTCAACCTCAACACAGCGGATGTTGCTGCACTCATGACGCTGCCTGGAATCGGGGAAAGCCGGGCAAAGGCGATCATAAGCTATCGGGAGCAGCATGGAGCGTTTGCGCAGATTGAGGATATCATGAAAATCAGCGGAATCAAGCAGGCTGCATTTTCAAAAATCAAAGACAAAATTACAGTTTAATCATAGACAGAAAGAATCCGGACAAACAGCGAGAAACGGATTGTCCGGTCGGGAAAAGGGAGAAACATGGCAAAGAAAGTTTTGGTTGTGGACGATGAAAAGCTGATTGTAAAAGGAATCCGGTTCAGTCTGGAACAGGACGGAATGGAAGTGACCTGCGCATATGACGGAGAAGAGGCACTGCTGTGTGCGAAAGAGCAGAAATTTGATATGATTCTGCTCGACATTATGCTGCCAAAACTGAGCGGAACCGAAGTATGCCAGCAGATTCGGGAGTTTTCGGATGTTCCGATCGTAATGCTCACAGCCAAAAACGACGACATGGACAAAATCATGGGACTGGAATATGGCGCAGATGACTATATCACCAAGCCCTTTAACATCCTTGAGGTAAAGGCGCGCATCAAGGCGATCATGCGCCGTACCTCTGCAAGAGGACAGATCGCAAAGCCGGAAAGCATTCTGGAAAGCGGAGATATGCGCGTAGACTGCGAAAGCCGCCGCGTCAGCATTTCCGGCAGAGAGGTCAATCTCACTGCAAAAGAATTCGACCTGCTGGAGCTTTTGATCCGCAATCCGAGTAAAGTCTACAGCCGTGAAAAACTTCTGAACCTCGTCTGGGGCGCAGACTATCCCGGGGATGTCCGCACCGTAGACGTCCACATCCGCCGCCTCCGCGAAAAAATTGAAACTAACCCCAGCGAACCCCGCTACGTCCACACCAAATGGGGAGTGGGGTACTTTTTCCGCGTATAAGCAGAACCGGACTACGGATGAAAAATGGCGAACTTTCTGCTTGCAGAAAAGTTCGCCGGTTTTCAGACGGTAACCCGGTGAGCAACGCGAACCGGGCTTTTGCGAAGCAAAAGGTCCGGTTTCCCGTCGGCAGCGTCCCGGACGCCAGCCCCATCCTTTTACACCCCTTCCCCCGGAGGCATCCATGAACACAAGCAGCAAAATCCCCGGATTATTCCGGCGGCTCACTTATAAAATTCCGATCTTCCGCAGCCTGAAGGCCTACATTTTCCTCCTGATGCTGATCATCGGAATCGTGCCCAGCGACATCATGCGGCTGGGCATTCTGAATAATTACGAAGAACGTGCGGTGAATCTACGCGGCTCGGACGTCGCGTCCCAGTACCGGATTATCGCAAACCACCTGGTCAATTACAACTACCTGCAAAATCCAACCTCCGATGTCGTCAATGCCGAGCTGGAGCAGATGTCCAACCTGTATGACGGCCGTGTGCTGATTATCAACAGCAATTTCCGCATTGTGAAAGACACCTACGCCATGAGCGAGGGCAAAACCATGATTTCCGAGGAAGTGATCAAGTGCTTCCGCGGGGAAAGTACGACCCGCTACGACAAGACGAACGGCTATATCGAGATGACGGTTCCGATTACGGAGACGGTAGACGGGGAAAACGGGCAGACGAGCATCGTGCACGGCGTGATTCTGGCCAGTGCATCGACGGACAGCATTGCGACGACGCTGGACATCCTGAGCCGGAAAGCCCTGATTCTGGAAATCGTGATGGGAATTATCATTATCGGCATCGTCTTTTTCTTCTCGCACATCCTGATTATGCCCTTTAAGCGCGTAACCCAGGCGATCAGTGAGGTCAAGGACGGTTTCACGGACGAGCCGATTTCCGTACCGGATTATCTGGAAACCGAGCATATCGTGGATGCCTTCAACCAGCTGCTGGGCAGAATGAAGGTCATCAACGATTCCAGGCAGGAATTCGTATCGAATGTCTCTCACGAGCTGAAAACGCCCATGACCTCGATCAAGGTGCTGGCGGATTCCCTGAATCAGCAGCCGGACGTGCCGGTGGAGCTGTATCAGGAGTTTATGCAGGACATTACGGAGGAAATCGAGCGGGAAAATAAAATCATCAACGACCTGCTTTCCCTTGTAAAAATGGACAAAACCGAAGGCTCAATGGACATTTCCGCAGTGGATATCAACGAGCTGTTGGAAACGACGCTAAAGCGCCTGCGTCCCATCGCCCGCAAACGGGACATCGAGGTGGTTCTGGAAAGCCTGCGCCCGGTTACGGCAGAGGTGGACGAGGTCAAAATGTCTCAGATTTTCACGAACCTTGTGGAAAATGCGATTAAATACAATAAAGAACACGGCTGGGTCAAGGTGCTTCTGGATGCGGATCATCAGTTTTTCACGGTAGAGGTTTCCGACTCCGGCATCGGTATCCCGGAGGAGGATTACGAGCATATTTATGAACGTTTTTACAGAGTAGATAAATCGCATTCCCGTGAAATCGGCGGCACCGGCCTTGGACTTGCCATCACCAGAAATGCGATTCTGCTGCACCGCGGTTCGATTAAAGTAAGCAGCGTGGAAGGACAGGGCACGACCTTTACGGTGAAAATCCCCTTGTCCTACATCAAGTGATTTCAGAAAATTTGGAGAAGATTATGTCAGAGATCAGAAAAATGCGGGCGGTTGCGCTGCTTTTGGGCTGTCTGCTGTTGACCGGAATATTTGCCGGGTGCGGGAAGAAAGAAGAGACGCCTGCAAATACGGTCAGCGTTTATTATATTAATAAAGAAGAAACGAAAATCACGGCAGTGGAAAAAGAGCCGGAGGGCGACACCCTTTCCAAACAGGCGGAATGGGGCATTTCCCAGCTGAAGGAAAATCCGGTAGAATTGTCTTTGCGCTCACCGATCAGCGGTTTTGCGATCAACAGCTGGAATGTCAAAGATGATCAGCTGGTGCTGGACATGAGTGTGGAATATAAAAAGCTGTCTCCGTCCTCAGAAGTGCTGGTTCGGGCTGCAATTGTGCGCACGATGACGCAGCTGGAAGGAATTTCCTATGTTTCGGTAACGGTCGGTGGAGAAGCACTGACGGACAGCCTCGGCAACGTGGTCGGCCCTATGACGGCAGATCTGTTTATCGACAACGCCGGAAATGAAATCAATGCATACGAAAAAACGCGCCTGCTTCTTTATTTTACCAATGAAAGCGGCGAGCGCCTGATCGGCGTCCAGACAAAACCGGTTGTATACAGCAGCAACATTTCCATGGAAAAGCTGGTGGTAGAGCGGCTGATTGCCGGACCGGATGCAGAAAACGAAGAGCTTTACCCGGTCATCAACCCTGCGACAAAGGTGCTGGGCGTGACGGTAAAGGATGGGACATGTTATGTAAACCTGGATAACGGTTTCCTGACACAGACCTACAATGTTTCCGCAGAGGTTCAGATCTATTCCATTGTCAACTCTCTGGTAGAATTGTCGAACATCAACAAGGTGCAGATTGCGGTAAACGGGAATACAGATATGATTTTCCGGGAAAAAATTTCACTGTCTAACGTGTTTGACCGGAACCTTGATCTGGTTTACGAAACGGAGGAATTACAATCATAAAAAATTGCAGAAGACCGCTGTGCGCGGCAATCCTGATTTTCCTGACCCTCTATCTGGCAGCGCGTCTGCTGCCGGAGTGGGCGGGAACGGACGCTGGCACAGACACGTCAGAGAAAGCACCCATTGGCGGGCGCACCTCGCTTACACAGCTTGACACCTGGCTGGAAGCCATGGATGGCGAAACCCTGTGCCTGACGGGCAAAGTCACAGACTGCTGGCAGCCTGTAGATGGAGCGCAGGAAAACGCCAGCTTTTATTTAAAAGACCTTTCTATCGAGGCAGATGCCTCATCTTTTGTTTTTTCAGGGGATTCGGCGGAAACGACCGATAACCTGTCACAGATATCCGGTTCGGCAGATGCGGATCAGATGCCAATTCTTATTTCTTCTCAGAAAACAACCTCACAAATCAATGAAATGCAGGAAATATTCGGGAAAAACGCGAGTGCGTTGTGCTATTTGGAGAAAGACACAACGCTTCCAAGAGCAGGCAGCTATGTTCGGGTTTTCGGTGAAGTGTCGCCATTTTTGCAGGCAACGAATCCTGGAGAATTCGACACAGCAGCCTATTATCGGAGAAAAGACTGCCTGTTTGCGCTGAGAAAAACAAAAATTACCGCTCAGACAAAAACCTATGGACGGCTGGAAGAATTTCTTTCACAGCTGCGCTATGAATCGGAGGTATTGTTCCGGAAGCTGCTGGGGGAAAAGAACGGTGCGACCGCATCCGCCATGGTGCTCGGACAGAAAAAAGGAATGGACAGCGAAGTAAAAGCGTTATACCAGGGCGCAGGAATCAGCCATCTGCTGGCAATCTCCGGACTGCACCTGTCCCTGATCGGTGCAGGACTGTTCGGACTTTTGAAAAAAGTACGGCTTCCGGTTGCTTTGAGCGCCGGAATTTCCACATGGATTCTGATTGTATACGCGCAGCTGACCGGAATGGGCATTTCTACCCGGCGCGCCCTTGTCCTGTTTTTGCTGTTTTTGGCGGCGGGACTGCTCAAGCGCACGCCCGATCTGCCAACCTCCCTTGCGGTGGCGGCGTTGCTTCTGCTTGTGCCCAAGCCACAGCGGATTCTGGATGCAGGCTTCCAGCTTTCGTTTTCGGCAGTGATCGGGATTGCGGTAATGATTCCGGTTTTGCAGGATGGTTGGGAGAAAGCAGCACCCTCACTGCGAGTCGCCAATCGAGTCACCGATGGAGTTGCCGGGTGGAATATTGCCCGGGCTGCCATCGCCCGGGCCTGCCGTCTCCTCCGCAAAAATATCCTTGCCGGTCTGGGCATTACCATGACGATGCTGCCGTTTCTGCTGATTCATTTTTATGAATGGAGTCCGTGGTCGGTGCTGCTGAATCTGGCAGTCATTCCGTTGATGGGAATCTTGCTGCCGTGCCTGATCGGACTGCAGCTGGTCGCCCGTCTGACTGCGTTTATCCACTGCCTGGAGCTTCCCCAGCACCTTCTTTGCGCCGCCATCGAAGCGATTTTTTCCTGCTATGAGCAGCTGTGCCGGTTCACAACGGCGCTTCCGGGCAGTATCCTGCACACCGGATATCCGACCTGGCAGGCACTGACCGCGTATACAATCGGACTGATTGCTTTGGCTGTGTCAGGCAAAAAACTCCGTCCGCACCTCCGGCTTGCAGCAGCTGTGTGTCTGATGGGGATTTTCCTGATCCGCCTGCCGGGTGAACTGAACGTCACGATGCTGGACGTCGGGCAGGGAGAGTGCGTTGGAATCGAAACCCGGGAGCATCATGTATATCTGGTGGATGCCGGAAGTACGTCGAAGAAAAAGACCGGACAGTACCAGATTATTCCATGGCTGAAATATATCGGGACGCGGAGCGTGGAAGGAATTTTCATCACGCACTGGGACGAAGACCACATCAGCGCGGTAGGGGAGCTGTTGGAGTGGTCGAAAAGCAGCCGGGTCAAAATCCGGCGCATTTTTCTGCCGGATGTGGCGTTGAAGGATGAAGTGCTGGAAACGCTGCTGCAGCAGATCGAAGAGGCGAACGTCTCCGTGGAATACCTTTCTGCGGGAGAGCACATGACCGATGGCGCGCTGCAGATCTCCTGCCTGCACCCCTATGCGAAAAAAATGCCGGAGGATCGCAACGATGCGTCGCTGGTGCTGCGCCTGTCACAGGGCGATTTTCAGATGCTGCTGACCGGAGATCTGGAAAAGAGCGGCGAAGACTGGCTGGTGGAGCAGGCGCGACCCGCTACACAAAATCCCCTCCGCTGCACCATCCTCGATGCCGGGCACCATGGCGCCTCCAACGCAACGGGAGAAGCAATGCTGGATTTGGCACAGCCGTGTGTGGTTCTGATTTCCTGTGGCAAAAACAACCGGTACGGGCACCCAGCGCCGGAAACGCTGCAACGCCTGGAAGAGCGGGGGATCCCCTGGTATTCCACGGCGGAGGTGGGGGCGATACAGGTGCAGGTCGGAAAGAAAAAAGTGAAAATAAAACAATACATACAGAACTGAAAATACGAAAAAACGTTTGTATGATAAAAGAGAAAAAAAACCTGCGAAAAAGCAAAACCAACCATAAAACAAACAGAATTGCACGGCTGAACGAACAATAAAAATGAAAAACAAAAATGAACGATATAACAATATAAAAATGGTTAAAATTTGATCGGGGGGGGGTAAAAGCCGGAAAATAGCGGGGAAAACAGAGAATATTCAGGCGAACAGGATTCCAGGGAAAACATGCCAATTGAAAAGGAAAGAATCCGAAGTACGAGATACGAGAGGAGGTTTTCTATCAAATTTTAACACTTTTCATAGATTTGAATCAAAATGTCATAAATATTTGCCACGTTGTCTGCTTGCAAAGAAACCCTTAGATGGTATAATGAATTAGTCGGCAAGAAGTTTGGAATTTCGACAAAAAACGTAACTGCAGGAGTAGAACTACGTTAGGATGAACAAGAAGAAACAGGTGGGGGCAGGATGAAGAGAAAGCAGGAGAAGCCGGCATATGACCGGATAGCTGCCGGAGAGCGGCTGCGCTGTCGGAGGCTTGAGCTCGGATGGAGCAGAGAGCTGGTGGCAGAGCGGCTCGGTGTCGTCAACAAATATTATGCGGATATCGAGCGGGGAACCTGCGGCATGAGTGTAGAAACACTGATTAACCTATCCCGCTTGTATGGAGTGAGTCTGGATACGCTGATTTACGGTGAGAAAGAGAAACAATCCCCGGTAAGTCAGGGAGAACAGTTGATGCGGGGACTCGATAGGATGCCTCAGGTTGTACAGGATTACTGCCTGCGGATGCTGTGGCTGTTTGCCGACGGGCTTCGGGCAGCACAGGAGGAAACGGCAGAATACGAGACCGTAAAAAGCAGTTCGGACAGCGAAGAAAACTCCGGAAGCGAGGACTGAGATGCCGGAAAAGAAAAATCAGTACATAGATATTCACTGTCATATTTTGCCGGAGGTGGATGACGGCGCGAGAAATCTGGAAGAGAGCCTGGCGATGCTACGCCAGGAGGTAAAACAGGGCGTGGAGGCCGTTATCCTGACTCCACACCAGAAACCCAACAGACCCAGCATTACCGCTGCTTCTGTATTGGAACGGACACAGAAGCTGCAGCAGGCTGCGACAGAAAACGGAATTGACATCAGACTTTACAGCGGCGGTGAGATTTTCTGCTGCATGGACACCATAGAGCTGTTAAAACAGGGCAAGGCGGGAACCCTCGCCGGATCGGATTATATTCTGACAGAATTTTCGCCGGAGGAAGAATGGGCATACATCCGGAACTGCCTGTATGAACTGCTTTGCGAGGGCTACCGCCCGATTGTCGCCCACACCGAGCGCTATCGGAATGTTGTAAAGGATTTCAACCGGGTCGAAGAATTAAAGGATATGGGGTGCCGGATCCAGATCAACGCAGGAGAACTGCCGGGACTGCTGGGCGGACAGCTAAAGCGCACTGCACGGAGCCTGGTAAAAGAAGAGCTTGCAGATCTTATGGGAACGGATGCCCACAGAGCAGAGGGAGAGAGGTCTGTATCCATGGCGGAAGGAGCCGCGTGGCTGCAAAGACACTGCAGCCTGGAATATGCGGCTCGTCTGCTCTACAAAAACGCAACACACATTCTGGACAATACAGATATGGAAGATATCGAATAGAAAAAGGGGAACGAGACATGGAAAATCAAAACCAGAGAAGCAACGAGGAAACCGAAATCGATCTGGTAGAACTTTTTTGGGTACTCTGGAGAAAACTTCCGCTGATGATTGCAGTGGGACTGTTTACGGCGCTTCTGGCCTTTGGGGGAAGCAAATTTTTGATGACGCCCACGTATCAGTCTGTCACAAAGATCTATGTCCTGAACAAACAGGACAACAGCAACACAAATGTAACCTACAGCGACCTGCAGGCAGGCACGCAGCTGGTTAAGGACTATTCGGAGCTGATCAAAAGCCGTTTTGTACTGGAAGCGGTGATCGAGCAGCTGGGTCTGCCCCTAAGTTATGAGAAGTTAAGCCGTAAGGTTACCGTGAGCACACCCGCAGACACCCGAGTGATCTCCATTGCGGTGACGAACAGCAATCCGGTTATGGCAATGAAAATTGCGAATGCAATCCGTGAAACGGCCTCGACCCATATCTGCAATGTTATGGATATCGAAGCAGTGAATATTGTAGAAACAGCAAACGTACCGACCCATAAGGCGAGCCCCTCTGTCGGAAAGAACACGATGCTGGGCGGAATGCTTGGCATTCTGATGGTAGCAGTCATCGTCATCCTTTCCCACCTGATGAACGATACGATTCAGACGGAAGAGGATGTGGAAAAATATCTTGGAATTTCCACCCTCGCGATGATTCCGCTGAATGAAGCTGAAAGCAGGAAGAAAAAGAAAAAATATAAAAAACAGGCGACAAGCGGAAAGTGAGGTGACAGGGAAACATGCAGAACGTAGTAATTCGCGCCATCGAGCGTCTGGATTTCAGAACAAAAGAAGCCTATAAAACATTGCGTACCAATCTGAGCTTTGCAGGAAAAAATGTCAAAGTGATTTCCCTGACCAGCTGTACGCCAAACGAAGGAAAGACAAGTGTTTCCTTCCAGTTATGTCTGTCCCTTGCAGAAAGCGGCAAGCAGACGATCCTGGTTGACGCAGACCTGCGCAAATCCGTACTGCGGGGGCGTTATAAAGCAAACCGTGAAAAATACGGACTGTCCCATTATCTCAGCGGACAGGTGGAACTGGATGATGCATGCTGCAGAACCAACGTCAACAATTTCGATATTATTTTTGCAGGACCTGTACCGCCCAACCCCAGTGAGCTTCTGGGAGGCGATGCCTTTCGAAATATGCTGGAGGTGTTGCGCATGAAATACGATTATGTCATCGTAGATACCCCTCCGCTGGGCAGCGTGATTGATGCTGCGATTGTAGGTGCAATCTGTGACGGAACGGTAATCGTTGTGGAAAGCGGCGCCATCAGCTACAAATTTGTCCAGAATGTAAAAGAGCAGCTGAACAAGGTAGGCTGCCGGATTCTTGGATGCGTCCTGAACAAGGTCAACACCAAAAAGAATCCTTATTATGGAAAATATTATGGTCATTACTATGGAAACTATTACGGCAACGGACAGGATGGCACAGAGGAAGCACAGGAGGATCTGCCGCCGGATGCAGGTTCTAAAACCGACGGGACAGCTGCTGAGACAAAAACTGCTGTACCGGGACAGAACACAGGAGAAAAGGAGAGTGCGAAGTGAGTACAAAAGGTCTGACCATTGGATTTTTTATTGCAGACGCAGTATTGATTGCGCTTTGCGCATTCTTCTACTTACAAATGGACCGGACAGCACCGGTCATTACACTGCCGGATACTGAGCAGACCTATACAACCGGCACAAATACCCATCAGCTGCTGGAGGGCGTAACCGCTTACGATTCCCATGACGGGGATGTGACAGCCTCCTTACTGATTGAAAAGGTTACAGAAACCGGAAATGGCAAAGTGATCGTAACCTATGCCGCTGTGGATTCTTCCAATAACGTGGCAGAACAGTCACGGATTCTGAAAGTAGAGAAATAAACCGGGCATGACGCGCAACGGAGCGGAGGATGTTTCCGGATAAGGCCGGAAGCATCCTGTACAGGAAAATGGTTTTAGGAACAAGAATAAGAACATGCTTCAGAGGGATGGTATCGAAAAAAACTTACAGAGAAAAGACTAAACTTAACCGCAACATCGAATGCAAAGGCGCATACTCTGTTGCGGAATTTGTTTTTGTGGAAGGAATTGGATGGAGGAGATGGAGGAGTCAGTATTATGAAAAAGGACTATAAAATTGCGATTGCTGGAACGGGTTATGTTGGTTTGTCGATTGCTACTTTGCTTTCTCAGCACCATCAGGTAACTGCTGTGGACATCATTCCGAAGAAGGTGGACATGATCAATAACCGGAAGTCCCCGATTCAGGATGAGTATATAGAAAAGTATCTGACGGAAAAGGATCTGGATCTGACTGCAACTTTGGATGCAAAGGCTGCATATTCGGATGCAGATTTTGTTGTAATAGCCGCCCTGACCAATGTCTACTCAACAAACCGTATTGACGTAGCATCGTCGAAAAGAATCTGTTTTGCACACTAATTGAGCTGCTGAAATTGGCTGTATTTCACGGCTACATGAACTAAAAATGCCAATAACTTATACAAAACGCTGAACTTTTGACCTCTGCGACACAAAATTGGCACAACTTTTCGGAAGTTATGAGGAAATGGCGGAAAACAGGAGAAAACAACAAAAATCCATGAGTTTATCATTAACGTCTGAAACTGCTGTTGAGTACACTATCTGACCCGCTAATGACACCTACATCATAACGGTTTGTTGAGTCATGAAAAATAGAGAAAAACAGATGATTTCTACTTCATAAAACAGCTGTTGAGTAGAGCATGAATGGTGATGATAATTACATGTTTTGAGTGGTTAAAGTGAATGATTTGTTCATAACGAACAATGAATGGTGAGAATTGGACTGGATGATATATACAGTTTCAACAAAACTCATGCACCAACAGGGTTCGATTCAACAATTCAACACTTAGAAAAAACGTCATTGCAGGGTATACGGGGTTCGATTGTATAAAATAACACTTCGGTTATAGAGGAATAGAGACGAGTGTACTCAACGGATGTTTTATGAAGTAGAAAACACGATTGCTGGGGTAATTGGATACGACAGCATAAGGAAACACTTAGCCGAGTGTGGTTATCACACAGTGGAAATTAGAGAGAAATACTATCTGTGAAGAGCAGATGTGTACATGGAAAATTAGAGGATATGCCCGATGAGGGCCAGAGGAGTAAATAACATGAAGAATTACAAAATCGCCGTTGCGGGCACTGGGGCTAGAGATATAATAGGGTCAACCAAGAAATACCACGATAACTAAAGGGTTTTGGCGGCTCGACTCGTTCGACAAAAGTGTTTATTTGCTGATAGGAAGCGGAGAAGCTGAAATCCAAAGGTTATATGTGGGAGGTTTTGGCGTAGCTCTGTTTTGACCCACAAAATGAGCAGCAAGTAAAAAATAAGGAGAACGAATCGAGCCTACGGTGGATTGCCATTGAGTGATCCGCCGTGGGCTTGTTTGCTGTTTTATAAAAAAATTAAAAATTAGTGAGGGAGAACAGAACTATGAGAAATTATAAAATCGCTGTGGCCGGCACGGGATACGTCGGGCTTTCGCTGGGAGTGCTTCTGAGCCAGCATCATCAGGTGGTTGCAGTCGATATTGTGCAGACTAAGGTCGATATGATTAACAACAAGAAATCTCCGATTCAGGATGATTATATTGAAAAATACTTGGCAGAAAAGGACTTGAATTTAATCGCAACACTGGATGCAAAGGCAGCATATAGCGATGCGGATTTTGTTGTGATTGCGGCTCCTACCAACTATGATAGCAAGACCCAGCACTTTGATACTTCTGCGGTTGAGGCTGTGATTAAGCTGGTTATGGAATATAATCCGAATGCCATTATGGTCATCAAATCTACTATCCCTGTTGGATATACCGCTTCTGTGCGTAAGAAGTTCAATACCAAGAATATTATCTTCAGCCCGGAGTTCCTGCGTGAATCCAAAGCTCTTTACGATAACCTGTATCCTTCCCGTATCATCGTTGGAACTGATCTGAACGATGAGCGTCTGGTGAAAGCCGCACATGAGTTTGCTGGTCTGCTTCAGGAGGGTGCAATTAAAGAAAACATCGACACTCTGTTCATGGGATTCACCGAGGCAGAGGCAGTCAAACTGTTTGCCAATACATATCTGGCTCTGCGTGTTGCTTACTTCAATGAATTGGACACCTATGCAGAGAGCAAGGGCTTGAACACCCAGCAGATTATCGACGGTGTATGCCTTGACCCTCGTATTGGTAGCCACTACAACAATCCGTCCTTCGGTTACGGCGGCTACTGTCTGCCCAAGGATACCAAGCAGCTGCTGGCTAACTATGCAGATGTGCCGGAGAATCTGATCGAAGCTATTGTCGAGAGCAACAGAACAAGAAAAGACTTCATTGCTGACCGCGTTTTGAAGCTGGCTGGTTACTACGGCTATGATGCAGAAAACGAGTTTGATGAAGACAAGGAGAAAAAGGTAACGATTGGTGTTTATCGTCTGACCATGAAGAGCAACAGCGATAACTTCCGTCAGAGTTCTATCCAAGGTGTCATGAAGCGTATCAAGGCAAAGGGAGCAACGGTAATCATTTACGAGCCGACCCTGAAAGATGGTGACACTTTCTTTGGCTCTGTTGTTGTGAATGATCTGGCAAAGTTCAAGGAGATGAGCCATGCCATCATCGCAAATCGCTATGACAAGTGTTTGGATGATGTGAAAGAAAAAGTATATACCAGAGATTTGTTTGGTAGAGATTAATAAGTGTGGGTTAGTAGAGAGATGGATGAAAAGAAAAACGTAAAGATATGCTTTGCGGCATCATCAGGCGGACATTATGAGCAACTCATGATGTTAAAACCACTGATGGAGAAATATGATAGCTTTGTCATTACTGAGAAGACAGATTATAGCGCAGAAGCAAAAGGCGAAAAAACATATTATATGAAGCAGGTCAATCGCCGAGAAAAGGATTTTATCTGGCGGATGATTCAAAATACCTGGAAGTCTATCGGCATTTATAGAAAAGAAAAACCCGATGTAGTTATCTGCACAGGAGTTCTTGCAATGATACCGATTTGCTTGATTTCTAAATTTATGGGCAAGAAACTGATCTACATAGAATCTTTTGCGAAAGTTACTTCCCCTACCGAAACCGGAAAATTGCTCTACAAGTTTGCGGATCAGTTTTATGTTCAGTGGAAGCCAATGTTGAAATTCTATCCTAAAGCTATATATTTAGGAGGAATCTATTAAATGGACAATAAGATATTTATAACACTTGGATCACAGAAATTTCAATTTAATAGATTGCTGAAAGCTATTGATGAGCTGTGTGAAAAAGGAACAGTTGATGCAGAAGATGTGTTTGCGCAGATAGGCTACAGCGATTACCTTCCGAAGAACTTCAGTTATAAAAAGTTTTTGGATAGAGATGAGTTCAGCAAAGAAATGGGAAAAGCCGACATTGTCATAACACATGGAGGTACGGGAGCTATTATTGGAGCTGTAAAAAAAGGTAAAAAAGTAATTGCTGTTCCTCGACGTGCGAAATATGGAGAGCATGTTGATGACCATCAGCTTCAGTTGGTTGGTCAGTTTAAAGGGCTTCAGTTGATTTGTGAGTGCGATGATGCTGAAAAAATCGGTCATGCACTAGAAACAGTGAAAAAAACTACATATAAGGAATATGTAAGTAACACACAAAAAATTATAAGTAGCATTGATAAATTTATAGAGAACAAGTGAGGATAGACATGAATAACATAACAAAAAATATTATTCTATTCCCGTTTAATATATTATATAAGATTTCGCCTGAGGCGGATTTGAAAGTGCTGTTTTATTTAAAACAGCACTATAAGCTGAATTTAAAAAATCCGAAGACATATAATGAAAAGCTACAGTGGATTAAGTTGTACAATAAGAATTCGTTAATGCCAAAATGCTGTGATAAGTATACGGTACGGGAGTTTGTTGAGAAACAAGAATGCGGTGAGATTTTAAATGATCTGATTTGGGAAGGATTTAAACCTGAAGATATACCATTTGATAATCTGCCAGAAAAATACGTCATTAAGGTAACACACGGTTCTACATTTAATATTATCCAAGACGGTACGGCGAAAATATCCCGTGATGAGGTAATTGAAAAATGTAATAAGTGGCTCAAAGCTAAATTCCTTCCATGTTATGGTGAATGGTTCTACGGAGTGGAAAAACCTAGAGTGATTGTTGAAAAGTTCATCGAAAGTGCAGATGATGAACAACTTAGAGATTACAAGGTGTTTTGCTTTAATGGCAAACCTAAAATGGTGCGTGTTGATACAGATAGATTTACAAAACATAAAATGGACTTTTTTGATTGTAATTGGGAGCGCATTCCTAATGCCGGTATGGGTTATCCTATATCGGGGCGCAAAATCGAAAAACCTGAGTGTTTGGCGGAACTGTTGGAATACGCCCGAAAACTTTCAAAGCCATTTATCCATGCAAGAGTGGACTTTTATATTGTGAAAGATAAGATTTATTTTGGAGAAATAACTTTCACGAATGGTGCGGGTTTTGATAGATGCTCTTCTTATGAGTTTGATTTGAAAATGGGAAATTGGCTACAGATTAAATAATCGAAAGTAAATTAAATAGGGTAGAATGTGGAGTTGAGTGAATGGGAAAAAAAGTGATATTTGTTGGTTGGATTAATAAAGGGAAACCAGCTGATTGTGGAGAAACGATGAAAAATCAGCTTTGTATACAGAAACTTGAGGAGTTCGGAATTGACTGTATGCAGATGGATTTCAAAAACTGGCGAAAACATCCGTGGGTTTTTGTACAACTCGTTTTCAATATTTTTGCACACAGGGATGCCACATTATTGCTGTCGACTTCTCCGCAAAACGTATACCCGTTGATTAAGGTGCTGAAAAAAATAGGATGGAAACAAAATATAGTGCTGTGGGTTATTGGTGGAAGTCTGGGACAAAAAGTAAAACAAGGAATACACCGGGCGGATGTCATCAACTTTGCTAAACATATCTTAGTTGAAAGTAGCACTATGGTCAAGGAGTTGGAAGAATGCAGTGTAGATGGAGTAATAGAGGTCCCGAATTTCAAGCCGATTGAATATTATCCTACCATCGGGCAAAAATATCCGAACAGCAACCGTCCTTTGAGATTTGTGTTTTTAAGTCGCATTATGCCTGAAAAGGGATGCGATTATATTTTGGAAGCAACAAGATTGCTTAATGAAGAAGGGTATGAAAAGCGATTTACTGTTGACTTCTACGGAAAGATTGCAGATGGCTACAGCTGTGCGTTTAATGAGAAAATTAATTCTTTGAAGAATGCAACCTACCAAGGTTTTTTGAATCTGAGGGAGAAGGAAGGCTATGATCAACTTTCTAATTATGACATGATGCTGTTTCCAACATATTGGAGAGGCGAAGGTTTTGCCGGTGTTTTTATTGACGCCTTTATATCAGGTGTGCCAATGATTGCTACGGATTGGGCACATAACAGAATTATTCTTGAAGATGGAAAGACAGCTCTGTTTATTCCAACACACAATGTGTTAGCTTTAAAAGAAAAAATGAGGCAGTGCATTTCTGGTGATGTTGATATTCAACGCATGAGCTGTTGTTGCCAAAATGAGGCTCAAAAATATGATGTAAATCATGTGATTACCGAGGAATTGTTGAAAAGAATAGAGGTGATGTAATAATGGCTCAGATTACAGTATGGGGTGATTTTAAGGTTAATAAGACTGATAACTTGAATTTAAGTGGTGGCTTACAACTATTACTTAATCAGAGCGAAATTAACATACTTAATTTTGAGGCACCCGTTAGAAGTAATGCAAAAGCAATTCGTAAAAGTGGGCCTAATATTAGCCAAAGTCCAGATGGAATTAAATGGCTGGAGGATCGCGGTTATAATTTGATTTCACTCGCCAATAACCATGCGATGGATTTTGGTGAGGATGGACTGCGAAAAACAATAAAACTGTTCCAAAATGCGCAAGTTATGGGCGCAGGTACGTGGAAAGAAGCCTACAAGATGCATGTAATTACTACAGCAGATGGAATTCGAATAGGCTTTTTGGCTGCAACACATTGTGAATTTGGCACGATGGTAGACAAAACCAAAGATCAATACGGATGTGCTTGGTGTCAGCATCCGGATTTTGAAAAACTAATTTTACAGAAAAAAGATGTCGACTATCTTGTTATATTCAATCATGGCGGAGTGGAATATATGGATATGCCACTCCCAGAGTGGAGAATGCTATATAAAAAGTGGATTGATCTAGGAGCGGATGCTGTCATTGCAAGCCATCCGCATGTTCCACAGGGGTATGAAATATATAACGGTAAGCCGATTTGCTACAGTCTTGGGAATTTTTGTTTTCAGATGGAGAATGTTAAGCATAACCATTGGTTCGAAAGCATGTGTTGTGTCTTGAATGTAGAAAAGAACGGTAAAAACAATTTTACAATTTATCCGGTTTATTATAATGCTGAGACAAATTATATTGATACTAACTATTCGATGGACTTCAAGAAACACCTGGACTGGCTGAATGAGACGTTGGAAGACGAAAAAGCTTACATGAAATATGTTGATAAATTTGTTGTGGAACTTTACGGACATTATAAAGGATTGCTAGCAAGAGGTGGCTGGTTAGCGAAAGTGTTTACAAAAGAGTTTTTGAAGGGAATTATAGAGGGGTTTAAAAAGGAGCACGTTTATAATTGTCTAAATTGCGAAAGCCATCGTTGGGCAATTGTGAGGGCGTTGAGGCTTAAATTTGATATATAGGCAAAAATTGTGGAGGATGAGCAAATGAAAAAAGTGGGACTGGCAGTGTGCTATGATACAAAGAATTTTGGAAGCCAGATCCAAGTTCTAGCAACAATAAAGAAAGTAGAAGAGTTGGGATATAAGACAGAAATTATTCGATACAAAAAGAAACTGACGCCGACTTTTGTATTACAGACTATTCCGAGACTTTTTAATGTGTCTTTTATCAAAGCAAAGATACATTCAAAAAATAAAAGCAAGCAAATTGAAAAATATCCAGATATTGCGAAGGATGTCTCGATTCGAAATAATAGATTCAATGAGTTTGTAAAAAAGTATTTTACAAATCTTTCTAAACCGTATTCTGGATGGGAAAATCTTGTAAGAGAATCTGCAAAAAATTACGATGTATTTCTGTGTGGAAGTGATCAACTATGGCTTCCTAACAACCTTGGCAGTCATTTCTACACACTTGAATTTGCACCAGATAATAAGCCTAAAATTGCTTATGCAACGAGTTTTGGTGTCAGTCAAATTCCAGAGAGACAAAAAAAGGAAACAGCAAAATATCTAAATCGTTTCCAGTGGTTGAGCACACGAGAACTTGCCGGACAGAAAATCATACAGGAATTGACAGGGAAAAAGGCAAGAGTAGTATGTGACCCGACGTTGTTATTTGATGCTAAAGGGTGGGAACAAATGATCCCTAAGCGAAAGATCATAGAAGAACCGTATGTATTTTGCTATTTCCTTGGAACGAATGAGGAGCATCGAAAAGCAGCAAATGAGTTCAAGAAAAAGACAGGATTGAAATTAGTGACTTGTCCGTTCCTGGATAATTTTGTTGAGAAAGATCAGCAGTTTGGTGATATTCAAATGTTTGACATGGATGCTGCAGACTTTGTCAATATAATTCGTCATGCGGAATATATATTAACGGATTCGTTTCATGGATCAGTGTTTAGTATCTTACACCATAAAAAGTTTATGACATTCAATCGCTTCACAGCTGGTGTGAACTCTCGAAATAGCCGAATTGACAGCCTTTGTACACTGCTTGGGCTGAGTGAGAGGCGATTTAATGGTAATGTTACGGATGTTGAAAAAGACATTGATTATTTAGCAGTAGAAGAAAAACTGAGCAAATTAAGAGCGGACTCAATCGAGTATTTAGAGGCTGCGTTGAAGTAGGAGAGATAAGAGAATGATACAGATATCCGATAAAACAAAATGTTGCGGCTGTACTGCGTGTGCAAGTGTCTGCCCTAAAAAGTGTATAACGATGCAATATGATGAAGAGGGATTTCTGTATCCGGTAGTTGATAAGACTTCTTGTGTAAATTGCGGGATTTGCGAAAAAGTGTGCCCGTTTAATAAGATAGATAAATTCGATGAGCATTGCAGCGTATATGTTGCTTTGCAAAATGTGAATGAGAAAGAAAGAAACGAAAGTACAGCTGGGGGGGCATTTTCTTTAATTGCAGATGCGCTTATAAATGAGGGTGCTGTCATATGGGCGGCTGGATACGATTCAAGTATTCGAGTTATCCATAAGTGTGCAGACAATAAGGATTCTTTGTCAGAACTTCGAGGCTCTAAATATGTTCAGAGTTATTTGGGAGACACATTTAGGCAAATACAGTCTGACTTAAAAAAAGGTCTGACTGTATTATTTGTTGGGACACCCTGTCAAGTTCACGGACTGAAAAGAATTACGGAAAATGCTCAAAATCTGTATACGATTGATTTGCTTTGCTTAGGAGTTTCTTCCCCCAAGTTATTTAGTAAATACATTGAGTATTTGTCAGCAAAATACCGTAGTCGAGTGAAATCAGTTTCATTTAGAGACAAGCATTATGGTTATGCAACACCGAATGTTAGAGTTGATTTTGAAAACGGAAGATATATTCAACAGATATATGATAGCAAAGTTCATGCGAACTTGTTTTTTAGCCATTATAATGTTAGACCGTGTTGTTATCAATGCGAATTTAGAGAATGTCCTAGAGTGAGCGATTTCACTATTGGCGATTTTAATGATGTAGGGAATTTCATTCCGTCTATGGATGATAATAAGGGAACTACAAGGGTTTGGATTCACACGGATAAAGGCAAGGCATTGATGGAAGAAGTAAAAAAATCAGCAAAAGTAGTGATTTTAGATAACAGCTCATCAAATGTTGTAGGTGGTAGTCGTAAACAGATTGCTCGCCCCTCTCGGAGAGAAGAGTTTTTTCAGGATAGTACTCGGTTTAGCTATTCTGATTTAGTTGGAAAGTGGCAGCCATATCAAATTAAAGGAACAATAATTAGTGTTATTAGAAATATAATTAATCCTTTTCCATTTAGAGATGCGCTAACGAAAGCGATTCGATTGAAAAAAGTAAGCAAGTTTAATAAAAATGTTGCTAAGTTAAATAATAAGGATGAAGAGCGAAAATGAAAAAAGTATTGATTTATCTGAATGAGAGCGATTTAGCACCAACAGGAGGTGCTAATGGATATAATTTTACATTGCGTCAAGGACTAGAGGCAACGGGAACGGATGACTTTGAGATTCATTATTTACATGGTAAGACACTGGCAACTGGAATTAATGCACAGTTGAAAAAGAAAAATGCCTCCAAAACAAAAGAATTGGTATTGGCTCTAAAAAGTATGGTGAAGAAAGGTGCAATGATGTATGGACCGATACATAAGGCATCGGTAGACATCACGCAATATGATGCGGTTCATTTTCATAGAACGATGGATATGTACTGGGCAAAGGATAGTTTAAAGAATTATAAGGGCAAGGTGATTTTAACGTTACATGCCCCAACAATGCCAAGCAAGCAGATGTTTTCCATGTTAACGGATTTTGAAAAAAAATATATGAAGAGGTTCTATGCTAAACTGCCGGATATTGATGATTATGCTATTAACCGTGCGGATAATATCATCATAGCATGCGAAGAAGCAGAAGAACCATACTACCATGAATGGCCAGGATATGCGGAGTTCCACAAAAAAAATAAACATAAATATGTGTATATGGCAACGGGAACAGCCCCCAAAAGTGCACTTGTGACAAAAGAAGAAATGCGGAAAAAGTATGGTATACCTCAAGATGCTTTTGTGATTTCGTATGTGGGAAGACACAACGAAATTAAGGGTTACGATGCGCTAAAGGAAATAGGAAAGCATCTTTTAGATGCAAACGACAGCGCCTATGTGTTTATTGCAGGAACCGAGGGGCCATTGTACCATTTGGAACACAACCGCTGGATTGAAGTGGGCTGGACGAAAGATCCGGGATCAGTAATTCAGGCATCGGATGTTTTTGTTTTGCCCAATAAAGAAACTTATTTTGATTTGGTAATGTTAGAAGTCTTGTCTTTGGGCCAGATTGTAGTCGCATCCTACACAGGCGGAAATAAGTACTTTGCAAAATATGAGAATTCTGGAATTTTCTTATATAACAATAACACGGAAGCAGAAAATATTATTAGCCAAATAATTAAGATGTCAGAAGAGAAAAGAAAAGAATTAAGAAAGAAAAATCTTGAACTGTACAAGGCCGAATTTACAAATGAAGCCTTTGCAAAGAGATATATCTATTCTCTTCACAAAATACTAGGGTAAGAATATGAACATTATTCAAAGAGTTGAAAATAGAATCACATTGGATGTGAGGAGAGCGCTAAATAGAAGAACTGCATATGCCTATTCCCCAGAAAACGATGGCTGGATTAAATATGGTTTGCCCGTTCTTGGTGGGGAAAATGGCACATTTTATGATCCATTTGTCCGCAGGATAGATGGTCATTATGTTATGATGGTTTCTCACCGCAATACGAAAAGCATTGTACGCTGTGACTCTAAGGATGGAGTGCATTGGTCTAATCCGGTTTCTGTTTTGAATGCTAATGAAGAAAGTGGCTGGGAAAATAGAGTAAATCGAGCCTGCTATTGGATCAAGGATGGAGTATGGTATCTTTGGTATACTGGGATGACTGTAAATGAAGCAAAAATTGGTTTAGCAATCAGTAAAGATGGATACCATTTTGAACGCTATCAGAAGAAGCCTATTATAATGCCAACAGAATCGTATGAAAAGGGAGCTGTCATGAATCCTTGCGTCCTATGGGATGATGCTGATTCTATATTTAAAATGTGGTACTCCGCTGGAGAAAAATTTGAGCCGGATGTTCTTTGCTTAGCAACAAGCAAAGATGGAGTGAATTGGGAAAAATATAAGAATAACCCAGTATTTATGCATGGTGTAAATATGTATGATCAGTGCAAAGTTGGAGGATGTGATATTGTAAAAATTAATGAAAGATACCTTCAATTTTATATCGGATACGAAAATATCGATAACGCAAGAATCTGTATGGCCGAGTCAGCTGACGGAATTCATTGGGAACGAAATAAATTGAATCCTATTTTATCCCCTACAAAAAGCGCATGGGACTCAGATGCTGTGTATAAGCCTTCGGTGTGTTTAGACGCAGCAGAAAATAAGGCATATTTGTGGTACAACGGCCGAAAAGGGCATGATGAATACATAGGATTTGCGACAAAAAAATTGTAATTCTGATGATAATGTTATTTTGATGATGTGCTTGGAAAGGAGAAAATTTAATTTTGATGGTAGAAAATTTAATTAGTGTGATAATTCCAGTATATAACATCAAAATGAATGATCTGGAAGAATGCATTGATAGTATATTGCAACAGACATATTACAAATTTGAAGTAGTAATTGTTGACGATGGTAGTTGTACAGAGTGTGCAGAGCAATTAGAGAAAATTAAAGAAAAAGATAGCAGAATAATTGTCTTTCATAAGAAAAACGAAGGTGTCTCAGTTGCAAGAAATTATGGGTTTGAACACTCCCAAGGAGAATATATAGTATATGCTGACGGTGATGATGTACTGACTCCATATTACTTCGAAGATGGAATAAAAAATCTAAAAGAAAATAGAGCCGATATTGTTATTGGAAAAATTATGAATACGACAAATCGAACTGTTCATGATTTTAAGCCATCAACCAGAGTAAGAAAAAAACTTCTGGAAAAAAATGATTTACTCGCGTTTCGCCAACATATTTTCTCGAAAAAAGAAAAAGACTGGGGAAAAGATGAAAATGGAACTTTATTTAATTTTGAAGGATGTTGGGCACATATTGTAAGGCGAGAAGTAGCGGAAAAAGAACAGTTTACTAAGGGGATTTCCGTTGGGGAAGACACACTTTGGGCGTTGCAAATCTCGAATCTTGAAAAAGCATATAGAATATGCTTGGTTTATGAAGTATGGTACCTTTATATACAAAATGAGGGAAGTGTACTTCATAGTTATAAGCCCGATCTTCCGGATGTCTTAACACAGGCAAATAAGTTGGTCTATGATGAGATAAAAGGTGAATCAAAATTAGTAAAACAATATTATGATTGGATATTTGTAAAACTTCGGCAAATTATTGGAAATTATCTGTCGAAAGATTGTCCCCTTACTACAGCAGAGAAAATGAAATATTATGATAGCATGATCAAACAGGATGGTTGGGAAAATATAATGCGCAATGCTAAGTCGGTTCCGCGGGAATTTAAAAATAAATGTGTTGTGTTTAGAAGCGGCTTTATAATACTATACTTTGCAACGCGCATGATGTGGAGAAGAAATAAATGAGAGATAAATTTAAAATCAAGTCAGTGTATACGATGCTGATGGTTATATTGATGGGGTTTGTTTTGGTAGAGTCCAACTACTGGTATTTGCTTTCCATCTTAGTATGTTCCTCGGATACGCGCTATGTGATTTGGGGAACTCTAATTATTTTAACTGTAATTGCACAGAAACTTAAAATTAGAAAAACATATATTTTTGTACCATGGTTGTTTTATATTGCGATGATTTTGTTCCGAAATCAGGAGTTCGCACATGGAAGATATTCAAATACAGAACGGCTGATTCTTTGCATAACGATGGTATTTGTCTGCGCTTATAAGTCGGACTGGGTTAAAAAAATTCCGAAAATGATAGTTGCAATTGGCATTCCAAATGTTATTGCAACTTTGGTATTCCTAGTAAATGATTCTTTATATAAGGTGTTTATTAGCAGAACATACGGTGAGTATCAGTCGGGTACAGAATATGGAAAGTATGGATATAGAGCCGCATTAGCAGATCATTATTCGCAAAATGCTACTTACATTTCAATGGTAGTGCTGGCGCTATTTGTTTTGTTCCTTACGGAAGAACGAAGAAAAAAGAAATTTTTCTGGGGAGTACTATTAGGGGCATCAGTGATTGCTCTGCTCTTGACTTCGAAGCGCGCTCATTTGCTTTTTTGCGTGGCAGCAGCAATTATTGTATATTATTTAGCGTATCCACAAAAAAGATTAGAAAAAACTTTTAAGCTAGTAATAGCGGGTGCCGTAATTGCATTTGGTCTTGCACTTGTGAGTGAATACATACCACAAATTAATAATGTCTTTGAGAGATTCCAGACAGCAGGAACAGATAAAGAAACCCTTGGACGTTTTATAATGTGGAACTATGCATTTGAACTTTTTAAACAAAACCCCTTGTTTGGAACCGGATGGTGGGGATTTCGGTATTCTGGCATTACTAACATAAGAGCAGATGCATTAACCGGATGCCACAATGTTTATATTGAAATCTTATCTAATTGTGGTATTGTCGGATTCGTGATTTTTATAATTGCACTCATTTCAGCATTATATATCACAATGAAAAATATAAAATTTTGTATAGATAATGAATTGGAATCATACAAAATGGTGGTATTGTGTTCAGCGGTAATCCAAGCTTTTTGCCTGATGTATTGTATGACAGGAAATGTCATGTTTGACAGGACATTTCACTTCTATATTATTGCAGTTGTAATGAGCGTATCATTTTATTTAAACAAGGAAAACATTGCATACATGGAAGAGGAGAAAAAAGATTATGTATGATTACTTAGTAGTAGGTTCTGGCCTGTATGGAGCAATTTTTGCACATGAGGCTAAAGCTCATGGAAAATCTGTTTTAGTAGTAGACAAGCGCCCCAACATCGCGGGCAACATCTATACCGAAAATATTGAGGGTATTAATGTGCATAAGTACGGTGCCCATATTTTCCATACTAACAACAAAAAAGTATGGAACTACATTACTCAATTTGCGGAGTTCAACCGCTTCACGAACTCGCCCGTGGCCAATTACAAGGGTGAGCTCTATTCGCTGCCCTTCAACATGTATACCTTTAATAAAATGTGGGGCGTTGTGACTCCGGAGGAGGCTGCCGCCAAGATTGAGGAACAGCGCAAGGAGATTATTGGTGAGCCGCAGAATCTCGAAGAACAGGCCATCTCGCTAGTCGGTCGTGACATCTACGAAAAACTTATCAAGGGTTACACTGAGAAGCAGTGGGGGCGCGACTGTAAAGAACTGCCATCCTTTATTATCAAGCGTCTTCCGGTTCGTCTGACTTTTGATAACAACTATTTCAACGCACTTTATCAGGGCATTCCTGTTGGGAGCTATACCAAGATGATTGCCAATCTGCTGGATGGCATTGAGGTTCGTTTGAACACTGATTATCTGGAAAACAAGGCTGAATTGGATGCATTGGCTGACAAGGTTGTATACACTGGACCGATTGATGCTTACTTTGATTATAAGCTTGGTACGCTGGAATACCGTTCAGTCCGCTTTGAAATGGAAACTTTGGATAAACCGAACTTCCAGGGCAATGCTGCTGTGAACTATACCGACCGTGAAACTCCGTGGACTCGTATCATTGAGCACAAATGGTTTGAATTTGGTAAAGATGAAAATGGAAATGATCTGCCCAAGACAATCATCAGCCGTGAGTATAGCAGCGAGTGGAAACCGGGAGATGAGCCGTATTATCCGGTTAATGATGCTAAGAATGTCTTGCTTTATTCTGAGTATAAAAAGCTGGCAGATGCAGAACACAATGTAATCTTTGGCGGTCGTCTTGGCGAGTATAAATATTATGACATGGATCAAGTAATTGCGGCTGTGTTGGATAAATGTGAAATAGAGTTTGCAGGTGCAATCGTATGAACAGGGTTGGTATATTGACTTTTCATTCTGCAAACAATTTTGGAGCATTACTGCAAGCGGTATCGTTGCAAAAAACGATTATAGAACGCGGAAATGTAGAATGTGAGCTGATAGACTATGAGCCGGAGTTTATTCGTAAAGATTACTCAATCAGTCCATTCAAAAATATGCACCCAAAGGTAATTATTAAAAGCGCATTGCGGATTCCAGATAAAATTAAACGTAATTCAAAATTTCAGACCTTCAGAGAAGAAAACACAGTTTGCTCAAAACAGTGTCTGAGTGAAGGTGACTTTAAGAATATTTGCAATTCCTTTGATGAAATTGTTGTAGGCTCAGATCAGGTATGGAACTATAATCTTACAGAACATGATATGCATTATTTCTTGCCGGAAATTGGTGCTTCTGTAAAAAAGGTGGCTTATGCGGCAAGTACGGGTGGCGCAGATTTTTCAACACAGGAATCCAATAAAATGATTCTGTCGCTCCAAAATTTTAGCGATATTTCTGTGCGTGAAAGTGCATCAAAAATTGCTCTTGGACAGCGGTTAAAAGAAAAATACATAGAAGTTGTATTAGATCCTGTTTTTCTTACATCGAAAAATAGCTGGATGCAGTTGGCTGCAAAGCCAGTAAAAAAAGATTATATCCTTTTCTTTAAGATGGGATATAGCAAAACAGCTGAACCAGCATTGAAATTTGCAAAAAAACTAAGCGAAGAAACAGGATACGAACTTCTTATGCTGTGGGATCAGGAAACATGGTTTAAATATCGTGATGTGAAGCACATTGGAGCTGTGGGACCAGCAGAATTCCTGCAGTGGATTGCAGGGGCAAAATGTGTAGTAACGAATTCGTTTCACGCTACAGCTTTTTCCATTATTCTGAATACGCCTTTTTATGTAGAAACAGAAATTGAAAGAAAAGATAGGGTTCTTAATATTCTTGACGTTTTCAAGCTGAAAAAATGCGGGCTCGTAGAAGGAAAATCTGAAAATGGAACGGTTATACCTGAAATTGAATGGAGTGCAGTGAATTCACTATTGAATAATGAACGTAAAAAGTCACTGGATTACATTGATAGAATATTAAGATAAGTTGGTTCTGCCTTGGTATTGCGTAACCATATTAAGGCAGAACTTGTTATAGGAGACACTAACTAATGAGTCGTAAAACAGAATTAGCAAAAAATACGGCCATACTTACAGTGGGAAAGCTGTGTACACAGTGTATTAGCTTTTTCCTTCTTCCTTTATATACGGCAATTTTGTCAACGGAAGAGTATGGCACGTTTGATTTATTAGTCACATATTCAACACTATTGCTTCCGCTGGTAAACTGGCAGCTGGATCAGGGATTATTCCGATTCATGCTGGATCACCGTGGAAACAAAGAAGAACAGGGAAAGTTGTTTTCTACGCTGTTGCTGTCTAGTACTGTACAAAGTGTGATTTATATTATCCTTTTCATTTGCGTAGAACCATTTTTGAAAATTGAAAATGCATATTTTTTGTTGTTGTATGTCGTGCTGCATGTCTACACTGCATTATTCCTTCAATTTGTTAGAGGTCTGGGATATAGTGTCAAATACACGATTGCGTCATTTATATCAGCTTCAGCAACAACAGTTTTAAATGTAATTGCGTTGCTCTTTTTGAAAATGGGGCTTCAGGGACTGTTTATGTCCACACTGGTAGCGCAATTTTTGACCCTATTATATTTGGTGATTACATCTAAAGCATGGGAATATTTTTCTGTTAAGCATATTCATCCAAGAATATTCAAAAGAGTCAGTGCTTATTCCATTCCGTTGATTCCGAATAACTTGGCTTGGTGGGTTGTTAATGCATCGGATAGAACAATTATCGCGCATTTTTTAGGAACAGCTGCTAACGGTATTTATTCTATAGCAAATAAGTTTCCTAATGTATTCATACAGTTTTACAATATTTTGAATTTGTCTTGGACTGAGACAGTATCTTTGCACTATGGCGATGAAGATCGAGATGAGTTTTTGACAGAAACAATGACATCACTCTTTAAACTGTTTGCAGCGGCATGCTTTGGAATTGTTGCGTGTATGCCGTTTGTGTTTCCGATATTGATTAACACAAAGTATGATGCTGCATATAATCAGATTTTAATTTTGATGTATGCAATGCTTTTTCGAGTATTGGTTGGATTATATAGCTGTGTTTATGTGGCTCAAAAAAATGCAAAGAAGATAGCGTATACCTCTATTTCAGCGGCAATTATCAATATTACAGTGGATTTGATTTTAATTAACAAGATTCAGGTATTTGCAGCTTCTATTTCTACATTGGTTGCATTCCTTTCGATGTTTGTCATTCGTTACATTGATGTGAACAAGACCGTACATATGAAGATTCGGAAACCAGTTATTGTCGGCAGTGTTCTCATTGGTGGCATGCTGATTGGAACATACTACTGTGGGAATAAGATAATCCAGTTTGTTGCACTCTGCATCACAGCAATTTATGCAGTGTTGACGAATGTGGACATGCTGAAATCTGGCGTGAATTTAGTAAAAAGTCGGCTTGGAAAATAAGGCTTGAAATGGCATAAGTCGGGGAGGATAATCTTGAGAGCAGAGCAGAGCAGAGCAGAGCAGAGCAGAGCAGAGCAGAGCAGAGCAGAGCAGAGCAGATAATATTGACATTCTAAAAGCAATATGTGCTTTCTTAATTGTTTGTATTCATGTTCCGTTTCCGGGAAAAGTCGGTGCATATTTTACGACACTGACCAGAGTAGCAGTTCCAGTTTTCTTTATGATTACAGGATACTTTTATTCAGATACTGTTGCGCGGCATAAGGAAGAACGACAAATCAGGAAAATATTTTTCTTGGTTGTAGAGGCAAATGCAATTTTCTTTATTTGGAATATTGCGCTCGGTATCCTCAGAAGAGATAGCATGGTAACCTATGTTCAGGAAATTTTTACTGGAAAGAGCATTCTGAAGTTTTTAGCTTTGAACGAATCTCCGTTGGCAGGACATCTTTGGTATTTAGGGGCAATCCTTTATGTGTTGGTGATTGTTTTGCTGGTAAACAAGCTCAACTGTCGAAAGATTCTGTACTATTTAGCTCCGGTGCTACTTATCGCAGACTTGATATTTGGAAAGTATTCGCTGCTCATTTTCCATCAGGAGTTTCCGTACATACTGGTCAGAAATTTCCTCTGTGTAGGAATACCGTATTTTTGTATTGGAAACCTCATTAGAGAACAACAGTACACTGAAAGATGGAATAAAAAAGTGCTTCAGGTATTGATTGCTGTTTTTGCAATAACTAGCCTTGCAGAAAGATTTGCTTTGGTGAATGCTGGGTTGAATGCAACAAGAGATCATTATCTCAGTACGACTTTCTTGGCAATCTGTCTCTTTGTATATACTCTCAAGAGTAATTGGTATAATAAGGAATTGGCTGTGATTGGAAGAAAGTATTCTACATGGCTTTACATTATTCATCCGATTTTTATTACGGTCTTTTCAATAGTAGTTGGTAAACTCGGATTGAAATCAATTTACAGATATGTTGCACCGATTGTGGTTTATTGTGCAACGCTTACATTCCTTATCATTCTACAGAAAGTCAAGATTGCTATGAAAAGCAAATAATACACAGGAGGAACAGCTTATGGTGGATTTGATAGATACAATAGTATATGCGGGAAGGTTAAAAGACAAATCTGCCTTGATGAGCAGCTCTTCTGGTGGTGCATTTACGGCACTTTCTGACTTCTTCCTGAAAAATGGTAATGCTGTGGTGGCCGCTGTCTATAATTATGAGAACCATACTGCGGAATTTCAGATGATTCGGGATGAGAAGCAGCGTGAAGGAGCAAAAGGTTCAAAATATATGCAGAGCAAGCCCGGTGATATTTATTGGGAAGCCTATAGTTGGCTGATGGAGAACCAAGAAAAAGAGTTGCTCTTTGTTGGTATGGGATGCCAGTCTGATGGATTTCGGAAATTCAGCGAAATAAAAGGAATTCGAGACCAGGTGTACATAGTAGATATTATCTGTCATGGATCTCCAAGTCCAAAGCTGTGGAGAGAATATGCAGAGTTGATTCAGAAGAAGGATGGCAAGATAACTTATCTCACATTCAAAGATAAGCGAAATGGTTGGAAATCCCCAACAGCTTATGTGAAAGTTAATGGAGCAGAGAAGCCGATTAAAGATTATGTGAAAGTGTTTTATAATCGGTGTGCATTACGACCGTCCTGTTATGAATGTCCGTACGCCACCACAGAAAGAAAAACAGATATGACCATTGGCGATTTCTGGCATATTGAGGAGACGATTCCAGACTTCTATGACCCTAACGGCAATTCGCTATTCTTGATTCATACAAATCGAGGAGAAGAACTGTTTGAAAAAATTCAAGGAGATTTGGATTATAGATTAAGCAACACAACACAATGTTGGCAGGCGAACCTTGAAGCACCGACCAAGAAATCTGAACAAAGAGAAGAGTTCTGGAGCGATTATCAAAGGAAAGGAATTGATTTCGTGATGAAGAAATATGGAACGGTTCCAATGCAAACAAAGATAAAGAATAAACTCCTTAGAATTATCAGGGGGGGGGTATACAAAAAAGTAGTACCTGTTATGCTGATTACTCCGAAAGGAGGGCAGCGTAATGAATTGGAAGCAGCCTAAAGTATATGCGGTAAAACATAAAGACGAAGCAACAAGAGTGGCTTCCAGATCGGGTGGTATTTTTACAGCTCTTTCGGATCAGGTTTTATCTAACGGTGGTGTGGTCTATGGGTGTGTTTTGACGGATAAATTTGATGCCGTACATATTCGCGCTGATAATGAGAAAGATCGCAATCGAATGCGTGGCTCAAAATATATCCAGAGTAAACTAGGTGATACATTTAAAAGTGTCAAGGCAGATCTCGATGCTCAGAATAGTGTACTTTTTTCTGGAACTTCCTGTCAGGTAGCAGGATTAAAAAAATACCTTGGGAAAGAATATGATAACCTTTTCTGTGTAGATATTGTTTGTCATGGAGTACCAAGCAAAAAAGTATGGAACGCATATCTGCGCTGGCAAAAGCAGAAAAACCATTCTGAAATTGCAAGTGTTGACTTCCGTAATAAAAAAGATTTTGGATGGCATGACCATGTAGAAACACTTTATTTTGAAAATGGAAAGTCTATGAGCAGCCGGGTATTCAAAGAGCTTTTCTATGGGCATACGGTACTGCGCCCAAGTTGTTATGAGTGTCCTTATAAGTCTGTAATACATCCAGGAGATATTACAATTGCAGATTACTGGGGTATCGAGAAAGCCGCACCAGAGTTTGATGATAACAAAGGTGTTTCACTGGTGCTGGTAAATAATGAAGCTGGTGAAAAAGCCTTTGAAAAAGTAAAAGAAGGGCTGATTTGGAAGCAGACAAAGCTGGAGGATAGTATGCAGCCGCCTCTTAAATCTCCATTTCCAAAACCGGATAATCGAGAGCGGTTCTGGAGTGACTTTGAAAACAAGTCATTTGAGTATGTTGCCAAGAAATACGGTGGCATTGGGTTCAAGAATGATGCTAAATCATTCATGAGAAAGATCAAGAGAAAAATCAAGAAGTTGGTGGTAAAAGGTGGAAAGAGCAATACCAGTACTATATAAAAGAAAAGAAGAATGCTGTGGATGTACAGCCTGTTATGCCATCTGCCCGAAAGAGGCTATTTCTATGGTCGAGGACGAAGAAGGCTTTGAATACCCGCAGATAGATGAAAGCAAATGTGTTCGTTGCTACCAGTGTTTGAAAGTCTGTCCATTCAAGGTAGTGAAAGCAAGTGAAATGTGATATACTGAGAGCGGTAGCTCCCTACGCTGCTCTATAAATAATCACACACCTCTCCATGGTGAACAGCAGGCAACGATCTTATGGTCGGCTGAGATGTGATAATGATACAAAGATAAAGGAAAGGAATAAAAAAGTATGCCAAATTACAATAGCATCGAAGGCAATGTTTTGTTTCCGACAATAGATGGCTACGATATGCATAAGGCCGGGGATATGGCGTTATATCTTGCACACTGTGATTTTTATCCTTTCAAAAGTGTAATTGATAATAATAAAATGGCGATTGATCTTGTCACAAAAGCGTATAGAGATATGGCGCAAGAAGCAAGAGAAAAAGACGATTTTAGAACAGAAAGCTGGGCAATGACGAGCGGGACTCTTCAAGCCTGCAGGGTGGATATTTTGACACAGTATTCGTTATTATTAACGATGGTTTCTTTACTTGAAGAGGCAGCAAATACGCTGTGTCGAATACATAAAGACTTAGGACAGTTTACTACAGAACTTAAGGATGTAAAAGGTGCAGGATTGGAACGTGCAGCAAAATATCTAAAAGATGTGGTTGGTATAAGCGGATTCAAAGCTGATCAGAGTTGGGAGTATATTACTACGATTCGTGATTGCCGAAATATGGTTGTGCATAATGGTGGACGAATTAAAGATGATCTCAAGCCGAAATGCGATAAATTTAATATTGGATATAGAGAAGAAGATTCTCAGTTATACATTGAATATGCTGATGTGATGAAATTCTATGAAGCAATATTAGATTTTATGGATCGTGCTTTTAGACTTGAGCCAAGTATTTCTACAAAACCGTAAAAAGATATTTATGGGAGGAGTACAGTGGGAGAAAATGAACTTTACCAGATTGCATTTCATTTTCGAGAAGCAATTGTAGCAGCGAAAACAAACGGAGAATTTAATTTCCGAGATCGGATGCATAGATTTCCAGGTGGTTGTTGCGATGACACATGTGATTTGCTTGGCTTTTATTTGTGGGAAAAATACAGGATTCACACAAGCCAAAGGAATGGATACTATGAAGCTGAAATGACCAATCATGCATGGCTTATTACCGATGCTCGAATTATTATTGATATCACGGGAGATCAGTTCTATGGAGCATGGAAATCAGTTTATGTTGGACAGGAAGTTGGAACTTACAAAAAATTGAGTAGAATTATTACACAAGATAATTTCGATATTCGAAAGCAGTCGCGGTTGTGGGATGATTATAATATTATTTTGAAATATCTGAAAAAAGGTGTGAACACATTACCCTCATCCCAACACGCCACTATACTTAAACAACTATAAAAGGAAAGAGGTTATCACTTATGCCCAGAACGAAAGGCAGCAAAAACCGTCCCAAAACCAATACCACCAAAGACTACACATCTCAGGTAAACGTCAAATCCTGCGCCTTGGCTAATTAGTTTTTTTATGCCACACTCTAAATGACACGAAAAAACTATTAGTTTTTTAG
>ERZ894191.101-NODE-101-length-74415-cov-14.642899_pt1 | contig 74415 bp, 64 predicted proteins | sample MGYA00380282_ERZ894191 | MGnify/ENA primary metagenome ERZ894191 (study PRJEB32331, sample SAMN06328485) | human gut metagenome | biome: human gut microbiome; feature: stool | host: Homo sapiens | collected 2013-02-21 ...
ATGCTTACAAGATCCTTAGTCTTGCTCGTCTGCCAGTTCCGACACTTCCGCATTCATCTTTGCTCTCTCGCGAAGACAAGATATATAATACATCGAAATTGTTATTGTGTCAACAGTTTTTTTGAATTTTTTTATTTTTTTGAACTATTGCATAAACTGTTAATATTTCTTCTGTTTCAGAAGGACTCTCTTAATATACCGGAAAGTTTTTTCCTCTCCCTCTTCTGCCAGCATTTTCAACAATTCGTGCAGAAGGCCTGCTGTATCCGGATGGATCATTTTTCCAAGTCGCCCGGCTCCCTTCTCATAATACTCCAATGGATGACTGTCTCTGTATGCGTCCCCCTGATATGTCTTAGATGCCGCAATACGATCCATGAACATCTCCACAACATATTGAAGCGGCATCTTAAGGCCTATGATACCTTCCCCCGGATCTACACTATAATCGATCCAATATTCATAATGATGTTTGTTACGTCCTTTATGATGTAACCATGCCTTAGAATAACCCGTTGCCTCCCGTTCAGCATTATTCGGACTTCTATTTCCCTGGTAATACCTGCATCCAACTAAAAATTCTGTCGGTGAATATTTTGACAGGTCATGAAGAAGTCCCTGTCTGTAAAGTCCTACTTTAAAGCATTCCTTCATAACAAGATATTTATGATGATTGATCGTCTGTAAGTGTTGTAATGTTTTCATTTTTCTTCGTTTCAACCTCCACAATCCGTTCTGCTGTAAGCACTGTAACCGACCGCTCTTTTAACTCTAATTTTCTCTGATCTTTCAAAAGCACCGGCACATCTAACATCCCCCGTTCCGTCGTCGCTTTCACATACCAGCCATATCCCTTTGGTAAAGCCGGCAGTGCAAATACATGTTCCAGCCAATGCATATTATATGCAACATAACAGTCCTCGCTTTTTGTCTGTGCTCCACTGTAATATACGCCCAATTGCCTGCTCGACACCTCCCCCGGTATCTGCCACGCCTCTTCCCCGTGATAAGATACATCCGGCACACCGCAACAGCTAAGATCTATCCCCTGCAGTTCTCGCTCCGGTGTGAGAATCGGATGCGATTTACGGAATGCAATCAGTTCTTTTACAAAATCATGCAGTTCTTTCTTCTTTTCCAGTCCCCGCCAATCTGTCCATCCTATCGGATTATCCTGACAGTATACATTATTATTACCTTTCTGAGAATTTCCAAACTCATCTCCTGCAAGCATACACGGAGTTCCCTGTGCCAGAAAGAGCAGGAAAAATGCATTAAATATCTGATGATTCCGCAGTTCCATTACTGCCTTTTTCCTGCTCGGTCCTTCCGCCCCGCAGTTCCAGCTATAATTATAATCCGGTCCATCCTGATTATGTTCACCATTCTCCTCATTGTGTTTCGCATCGTAAGACACCAGATCATTCAGGGTAAATCCATTCTGATCAGTAATGTAGTTAAAGATTCCCTGCTCTTTTGAATGGTGTTTCAGCCAGTAGATCACGTCATGGATCATCCCTTCGTCACCTTTCAGAAATCTTCGCATGACTGTCTGGAATCCCAACTCGTGTTCCATAATCTTGGTGTTTTTCAAAAACGGATCCGCATGCACACTCTCCATCGAAACCACAAACGGATTCAATATAAATCCATCTATATGGTATTCCATAACATAATACCTCAGACATTCTAACATCATCATCTTATCTGCAGCCGTGCAGAATGGCATCTCCAGAACGACCTCTATTCCGGACCGATGACAAGCCTTCACCATATCTTTCAGTCCTCTAGCTCCGTCTCCATCTGCAGAATATGCGCTTTTGGGTGCAAAATAGCTTCCCGCACCGTATCCCCAGTAATTTCTATATATCTGGCATTCTTCAAATTCATATACCGGCATACAATGGATCTGGTTAATCCCAAGATCTTTCAGATATTCCAGTTTTTCAATTACTCCCTGAAAAGTTCCTTTCGCCTTTACTTTTGATGATGGATGTCTTGTAAATCCGCGTATATGCAGACTGTACGCTATTACCTGATGATATGGTATCTGTAATGTATGATCTCCTTCCCAGTCATAATCACTCATCTGCAGCCGTCCCCGGATCTCATGTTCTGACAGTTCCTTTTTTACACCCCAGCGTTCTTTGCCGGCAATTGCTTTTACGTACGGATCAGTTACAACTTCTTTATTGATCAGATAATTGTATTCATAATCTCCCGGCTGGATATCCTCAAGTGCTATACACCTCACTTCACCGATCATTGGTTTCATATCAAACTGCCTGCACGGTTTCTTTCTCCCTGTGCGGTATAATAACAGTTGGCAGTCCTTATCTGCCGGAACTGCAATGGAAAAATTAACCCTGTCTTTACTTATCTGCACTCCCAATGGTAATGGATATCCTTGAACCTCTCTCATCTCTGTTATGTCCTTCCCGTTTCCCGTCTGCGCCTATTGCCATCCGTCTGCGCCATACATTTCAACATTATCTTTATTAATCATAAATACGTCTATTGCCGTCTCCGCTTCAAAATCTTTTCCGTCAAGAACATTCAATGCAATATCTACTGCTTTTTTCCCGATATTGATCGGAGACTGTGCGACTGTCCCTGCGATCTGACTATCCGCTTTCATTAATTCCTTCTTAATATCAGGCGAACCATCTACACTGTAGACAACAGTCTGATCATTATTCGCAAGATTCAGTGCTGTCTTTGCTGCAACAGCCATCTGGTCGTTTCCACACATGATTGCCGTCACATCCGGTTGTTCCTCCAAAATCTTCTTGGCTGCTTCCAGCGCACTGTCAAATGTTCCGTTTGTATCTTCTCTCGCTACAACTTCAAACCCTTTTTCCGCCTTGGCAACTGCCTGCTCAAACCCTGTAATACGGTCATTCACCGAATTCTGTGTCGTAGCCTCCAGGATTGCAACTGTACCGCCATCCGGATACTTTTCAATCAGATCATCGCCACAAAGCTTCCCTGCCTCTGTATTATCAGAGCCCACATATGCATCAATATAATCTGTGTCTTTTACCTGTGAATCAATATTAATAATTTTTACCCCTGCGTCCTGCAATGCCTGAAGCGAAGGTGTAATCTTCTCCCAATCGACCGGGCAAAGGAAAATTGCATTGATCCCCTCATTGATCATCTCCCTGATCTGCTCTGCCTGTGTATCCGCATCAGATGCCGGATCTTTTACCAACATGGTACATTCTTCTTTTTCTACGATCTGTTGTGCAGCTTCTTCCAATGTTATAAAATATGGATTCTGCATATCAATCACAGAGAACCCAAACTTGTACTTTCCTGCGTCTTCTGTCTGATCCGTATCCTCTGAATCATCTGTTGTATTCTCACTGACTGCATTATCCACCGGCTTTCCAGCCTCTTTCTTGCATGCAGATAATGCGAAAATGCATACGAGTAATACTGCAATCACTCCTAACATTCTCTTCTTCATCATGTTGTTATTCCTCCTTATTATTGCGTTACATACAGCTACATTCTACAACATTTTTACCTGTTTGACTACTATCATCTTGCTTTTTATCCGTTTCTTTGTTAAAGTTAAGATAAGTTTTAATGTTAGTAAAGGAGACTATGATATGAGCGACACAAAGGAAACTGAAAGCTACACAACCGTAGAGCTTACACTCGATAACGATGAGATCATTGAATGTGCAATCCTCACAGTATATGAAGCTGCAGGCAAAGAATACATTGCCCTGCTTCCTCTGGATGAGAATCTTGAACCTAATGAAGCCGGTGATGTTTATCTCTATCAATACAATGAAACCGAGGACGGCGAACCAGATCTCGGCAACATCGAAGATGATGATGAATACGAAATTGCCGCTGATGCTTTTGATGAATGGATGGATTCCCAGGAATTTGATGAATCAGACGTCGAAGAGTAATTCAGACACAAAACGGGAAGGAGTCATATCTTTCCCGTTTTTTTCTTTTACATAACTAATGATCAGTTTTCTCTTCGCCCTGGTCATTGCTACATAAAAAAGCCGTCTCTCTTCTTCGATTTCCTCATCCGTCACCGCTTTCTTATACGGACTGCTGCCCTCATCTGCCTCGATCACAAATACCGTATCAAATTCCAGCCCTTTTGCCGCATGCATTGTCATCAGATTCACACCCTCTGCCGCATTTTTTTTACAATTCTGCTCCTTTAATATTTCCCCGTATCGTTCTACATGTCCAAACCAGTCACCGATCGTTCTATATCCTTTGGAATTCTGCCATATCTCTTCCAGCACCACAAAAAGATCTTCCACTGAAATCTTCCGGTATGCCGCATAGTCTTTTAAAAACTCATCATAACCCATATGTTTCCGGATATATTGGATTGCTGCATATGGTGTTTTGTCTTTTATCATCTTCATGTCCCATTCCAGCTGATCCACTCTGTCCGTCATCCAGTTTTTATCCCAGTAATATTCTCTGAGCGAATCATAGGTAACTGTTCCGCCTTTCATACTATCCCTTGAGAAAAACCTGTTTGGCCGGTTTGCGATCTGCAAAAAATATTTCCGGCTATATTCCCCCTGTGAAAGGTGAAAATAACTGCTGATATCCTGTGCAATAAAATGTTCATAAATATTATTCAGATGTTCTTTCATCACGAACGGAATCTGATATTCCATCATAAGTTCCGACATTGCCCTTGCATCTACATTCGTCCGGTACAACACAGCTATATCTGTATAAGCAATACCTTTTTCCTGACATTCCTTTATTTTTCTCAGCACATATTCTGCCTCCTGCACAGGGTCTTTTACTTCCTGAACATGAACTGTTTCATCTGCTTTCTGAAACGCTTCGATCTTTTTTTCAAATCGGATTTTATTATTACCGATCACTCTTAAAGCACCATTGACAATATAAGCACTGCTGCGGTAATTAATATCCAAAAGTACCCTCTTGGCCTTTGGATAATCTTTCATAAATTCCATCATGATTCCCGGCTTTGCTCCACGAAATCCATATACCGACTGATCATCATCCCCCACTACAAACAGATTATTCTGCGGTTCAGCCAGCATACGGACCACATCATACTGTGCCTGATTCACATCCTGGAACTCATCTACCAGAATATACCGAAATTTATCCTGCCATTTTTTCAGAATATCCGGATAATTAAAAAACAGATCCCTGCACTGGATCAACATATCCTCAAAATCAATCTTCCGGCATTTTTTCTTTTCTTCTTCGTAATCTTTGTATAGTGCACGGAATTTTTCTGTTGTATATTTTACCGGTTCATAGGCTTCAATAGCCATACAATTATTCTTTACATTTCCAATTTCTGCGGCCAGTTCCTGCAAATAGTCTTTTTCTTCATCCGTTTCCGGCTCCTGATCCCATCCGACTTTTGGCAGAAGAGTTCTTAACATCCGGTATTTTTCTTCATCCGTAAGGAGATTCGATGGTTCCAGACGGTACGCCCATTTCAGGATTCCGTAATAGATTCCGTGAAACGTTCCGAATGTAACAGCATAAGAAGACGGACCACAGATCCGTCTGGTTCTTTCTTTCATCTCCTGAGCTGCATACTTAGTAAAGGTAATGACCAGAATTTCTTCTGGCCTTACCTTATACTTCATGATCAGATATTCTATTCTCTTTGCAATGGTTAGAGTTTTCCCCGAACCGGGGCCGGCGAGAACCATACATGGTCCTTCATTATGGGCGACTGCCTCTGTCTGAGCATGATTTAAACTCATAGAATCTCCTTACTTGCTTAATAATTCAATTCCGTCTTTGATTCGTTTTACAGATTCTTCTTTTCCAAGAATCTCCATAATCTCTGTGGCTCCACCCGGTGTACTCTGCTTTCCTGATACAGCGGTACGGATTGGCCACATTACATAACCGACTTTTACACCCTTCTCGTCAACATAACTCTTAAGAAGCGCAAACAGTGCATCATTACTATAGTCTTCCTGTGCTTCCAGAAGCGGAAGAACTTCTCTTAATACTTCCAGTGAATTTTCTTCATTGGTTTTCATCTTCTTATGGCAATACATTGCTGTATCATATTCCGGTACTGCTTCAAAAAAGTCGATCTGCTCTGCAATATCCGGAAAGATCTCAATTCGTGATTTTACCAATGCTGCGATTTTCTTCAGGTCATAATCTTTTGTAATAACTTTGCGGATATACCCTTCCGCTCTTTCATAGAACTTATCAAAATCCATAGCTTTGATATATTCACCGTTCATCCATTTTAATTTGCCAAGATCAAATACAGCCGGTGATTTATTCATGCGGTGGAAGTCAAATTCCTTTACCAGCTCTTCCAGTGAGAATATCTCCTGATTGCCTTCCGGCGACCAACCAAGCAGTGCTACATAATTAACAACTGCCTCTGTCACAAATCCCTGCTCGATCAGATCTTCATAAGAAGAATGTCCACAGCGTTTGCTGAGTTTCTTATGGTTTTCATCTGTGATCAGCGGGCAATGTACATATATCGGCACATCCCATCCGAATGCTTCATAAATCTTGTTATATTTTGGTGCAGATGACAGATACTCATTACCACGTACAACATGTGTGATTCCCATCAGATGATCATCGACAACATTTGCGAAGTTGTAAGTCGGGTATCCATCTGATTTGATCAAAATCAGGTCATCGAGTTCTTCATTCGGAACTGTGATATCGCCATATATCTCATCGTGGAATGTAGTAGTTCCTTCTGTTGGCATGTTAAAACGGATTACATGCGGTTTTCCTGCTGCAAGGTTCGCTTCAATCTCTTCTTTACTTAAATGCAGACAATGTTTGTCATATACAACAATCTCTGTTCCGCCATCCTCGTCAGACACTTTGCTTTTCAAAGATTCCAGACGTTCTTTGTCACAAAAACAGTAGTAAGCATCCCCCTGTTCGATCAGCTGTTCTGCATATTTCAAATAAAGTCCCTGTGCATTCCGTTCACTCTGCACATACGGTCCTACTCCGCCATCTTTATCCGGACCCTCATCGTGAACCAGCCCGGTCTCTTTCAATGTACGATAAATGATATCCAGTGCACCCTCTACAAAACGTTCCTGGTCTGTATCTTCAATCCGGAGGATAAAATCTCCATCTTCATGTTTTGCGATCAAATAAGTATACAGCGCTGTCCTTAAGTTTCCTACATGCATTCTTCCTGTAGGACTTGGTGCAAATCTTGTTCTTACCTTACTCATAACTGTCATTATCTCCTATTTCATTATTATTTTGAAATGTATGAAATCTATGTATTGCTACATACATTAGAACACTATCCGTCTCTACATTGTAGCACAAGTCTGAGGCGGACAGCAACCTTTTATGTCAGATCTTTCATCTGTGCCTTTCATCCGGAAAGTTTATCAGATCCATCTTTCCGTTTTTTCTGTTGTTTTGCAGTCTTTCTTTCAACCCAGTATTCTTTCTGGAACACTTCTCTCGGAACAGATACAATGCAGACAATTCCAAGCACAATTCCAAAAGCCACTTTTATTGCTCCGATCCCTTTCACAGCAGCCATTGCAAACTGATTTGTCACCAGATAATACGCTGTAAAATAGATGCCAGCTCCCGGCACCAGTGTAATGATACCCGAAATCATAAAGATAGTGATCGGACATTTCAGGCGGACCGTCAACATTCTCGCAACCAACACAGCACATACCGTTCCTATAAAGGAAGCAACTGCAACCGAACAATATACAGACGCAAACTTGTACATCATCCAGCCAACCGATCCGGTAATCCCGCATCCGATATAGAATCTTCTCGGCACCTGGAACATAACCGCATATGCAATCGTACCGATAAATGAACATGCCAGATTCGCTATGATTTTTATGATCATTATAAAATGCCTCCTAACACATGATGATATACCGACAACGCCGTTCCCACGCCGATTGCAATATAGACAAATACCATAACCGCATCAATCATCTTAACCGTACCCGCAAGATAATCACTGTCTGCCAGATCACGGATTGCATTCACAAATGCAAGTCCGGGCACCAGCGGCATAATCCCGCCGGTCACGATCCCTTCCATCCTAAGTTTTCCCAAAAACGGAATCTGCATTGCCGCCAAAGCCATTGACGCAATAATGATCCCCCCCACAATGTGAATCAGGATCTTTGAAACACCGTGTTTTCCGGCAAAAAGAGACCATGAGAACACAACACAACCGACAAAAAATGCCACAAAAGCTTCCATTGCTGTCCCGCCAAGCAGATACCCCAATCCGCCGGCGCTTAATCCAGCCGCCGCAATCTGATAAGGAATACGCTTGACCGGCATCTTGTCGATCTTCTTTAACTTCTTTATTGCTTCTTCAATTCCGACATGTCCTGCTGCAATTTCCCTGGACAGATCATTTACTTCTGCTACGATCCCCAGATGCGTGGAGGAAAGCGGTACCTGTTTTACTTTTGTGTACAGCTTTTCTTTATCCGTTCCTGCACAGATAAACAATCCATGGCTCAAAGTAAACAGCTCCACATATTTCACCCCGAATCTACGGCAGATTCTCATCATCGTCTCTTCTACACGAAAGATCTCACCTCCGTTTTTCAAAAGCATTCTTCCCGCTTCCATTGCAAGATTAATTACACGTTTTGTGTCGATTTCCGACATCAGTTCCTTTTTCAGATATATCTCATCTTCATCTGTAAATCCACACTTTTCACAGAACTCCATGATGTCCCGGCATCGGTCTTTTTTCATATATCCCCAATCATACTGTGAGCAGTAATGTTCACAGATATAATGGATCATATACCGGCCATACCCCTTGCCACGGTCTTTTTCTATGGTTACAATATTTTTTATCTCACATTTCTTTTCTTCCGAAAATATAACCACACACAATGTACGGAGTTTTCCATGTTCTTCAAGTAAAAAAAGTTCACCTTTTTCCAATACTTTACGGATTCTGGATTCATCCGGATCTCCCATGCGAAGCAATTCTATATAATCTTCTTTGCCGTCTGTTACCTGTCGAATATTCATGCCTTTTCTTTCTGCTCCTTTTTGCTGTAAAGAACTCCATCTATGCTTTGATATGCTGGATTATCCGGTGCAACCTCTATATACATAAGATTTTCCAATTTTTCCAGGGCTCCGGGTTCAATCCATGTAATATTGGCCGGAATATAAATTTCTTCCACTCCCGTAATTCCAGTGAATGCTTCTGCTCTGATCCCCTTACATCTGTCGTCTGATGGCAATATAATAATCCCATCCTCGACAACCAGAGACGGATTCTCACAACGTTCGATCAAGCCATTTTCTCCTATGATAAATCCACCAAGTTCCAGCATTTCGCCCTGCTGTTCTTCTGTACTGCCCCTGTCCTCTTCACTGCTCTCAGCTGCAGACCCGGCAGCTGTTGTATCTGCCACAACAGGTGCAGCTCCCGCACTCTTTTCTGTTTTCAGGATCTCCGCTCCACCTTCCAAAGCAGATGTGTTCATTTCTTCTGCAGCAGACAGCTTTGTATTCCGGCTGTCATCTTTTCCCGCATCAGCTGTTGGAATGGTCACATTCATAGCTGTTTCATTCGGTGTCGCAGCCTGAGCACACAAGCTTCCGGCTATATTCTTCGCGTTTGAAATGCACAATGCTTTTATTTCCACATATCCTTTTACAGTTTCCTGTCCGCAGCTTTTCATTGTACTGCCGGCTATCTTATACCCGTTCCGGCTTTGGATAAATCTTTCCCCTGCATATTCCAGCCTTGTCAGACACTGTAGCGCAACTACGATCACAAGTATCATTACAAGGTCTGTGTATCTGCAGCTTCTGACCCGGTATTGCTTTTCTGATGCTGCACCATTCATCATAGTCCTAGTCTTTTCCATATATCCGCTTTCTTCCCCCTTACACTTCCATATGGATTCATTATAAATCACATATACAAGAAAAGAAAGTGATGTTCCATTGTTCACTGAAACTCCACTTTCTTTTTCACATTTTTGTCTGTTACAGAATCTTATACATTGATTTCTGCTGTTACTCCAAGAATATCCTTATTTGCTTCCAGCACCGGATTCACAACGTTCTTCAGATATGCATCAACCTGAATCGGCGCACGTCCCACATATTTTGCAGGATCCATTGTCTTCTGCAGTTCTTCAAGCGAAAGGTTGAATGCAGGATCTGCGGCAATCAGTTCAAGAAGATTGTTGTCTAATCCTTTTTCTTTGACATTGCGTCCGGCTTCCATAGACAATTCACGGATTCTCTCATGAAGTTCCTGTCTGTCCCCACCTGCTTTTACAGCATCCATCATGATATTTTCTGTTGCCATGAACGGAAGTTCTGACATCAGTCTCTTTTCGATAACTTTCGGGTATACTACCAGTCCGTCTACAACATTCAGACACAGATCCAGGATACCATCAATTGCCAGAAATCCTTCAGGGACACTGAGACGTTTGTTCGCAGAATCATCAAGTGTTCTCTCAAACCATTGTGTTGCGGATGTGATTGCCGGGTTCATGGCATCTACCATCACATATCTGGAAAGTGAAGCGATTCTTTCACTTCTCATCGGGTTTCTCTTATATGCCATTGCCGAAGATCCGATCTGAGTCTTCTCAAATGGTTCTTCAATCTCTTTCAGATGCTGAAGGAGACGGATATCATTGGACATCTTATGTGCACTTGCCGCAATACCTGCAAGTACATTTACCACTCTGGTATCTACCTTACGTGAATAGGTCTGACCAGACACCGGATAACATGTCTCAAATCCCATCTTTTTGGCGATCATCGGATCGATCTTATCAATCGTCTCCTGATCTCCGTCAAAGAGTTCCAGGAAGCTTGCCTGTGTTCCGGTCGTTCCTTTTGATCCGAGAAGCTTTAAACTTCCTTTTACATATTCCAGGTCTTCCAGATCCATCATGAATTCCTGCATCCAGAGTGTTGCTCTCTTACCTACTGTTGTAGGCTGTGCAGGCTGGAAATGTGTAAATGCAAGTGTCGGAAGACTCTTATGTGCATCCGCAAACTTTGCGAGTTCGGCAATCACATTGATCAGTTTCTTTCTGACAATCTCCAACGCTTCCGACATCAGAATGATATCTGTATTATCGCCTACATAGCATGAAGTCGCACCAAGATGAATGATTCCTTTTGCATTCGGACACTGTTTTCCATATGCATACACATGAGACATAACATCATGACGGACTACCTTTTCTCTTTCTTTTGCCACATCATAATTGATATCATCTGCATGTGCTTTTAATTCTTCAATCTGTTCTTCTGTAATATCCAGTCCCAGTTCTTTTTCCGTCTCAGCAAGTGCGATCCAGAGTTTTCTCCATGTACGGAACTTCTTATCCGGCGAGAAAATGTACTGCATCTCTTTGCTTGCATATCTTTCTGAAAGTGGACTTGTATATCTGTCATTACTCATACTAATAATCTCCTTCGTCAATTCTTCCACCCGACTATTTTAACCTGTTTTCTATTCAAATGCCAGCGAAACATCTCTTCCAGGTACTTCCATCGGATAATTACCGGTGAAGCATGCGTCACAATATGCCAGATCACCGACCATGTTTTTTAATTTATCAACTTCCATATAGCCAAGCGAATCTGCCCCGATCATCTCACGGATCTGCTCTGTTGTATGGGAATGTGCGATCAGTTGTTCATTCGAAGGCACATCTGTTCCGAAATAACATGGATGCAGGAACGGTGGTGAACTGATCCTTACATGTACCTCTTTCGCTCCGGCCTTTTTGAGCATCTTGATAATGTTCGCACAGGTTGTTCCTCGTACAATAGAATCATCTACCATAACAATACGTTTTCCCTTTACAACCTCTTCGATCACGTTCAGCTTGATCTTCACACTGCTTTCCCGCTGACTCTGTTTTGGCTTGATAAATGTTCTTCCGACATAACTGTTCTTGTGGAATGCCATGCCATACGGAATTCCCGACTGTTCCGAATATCCTTTCGCCGCAACCAGCCCGGAATCCGGTACTCCGACAACCAGATCCGCATCAACCGGATAAGATTCTGCCAGAGCTTTCCCTGCAACAATTCTCGCATGATATACATTCACATCATCGATCACGCTGTCCATTCTTGCGAAATATATATATTCAAAAATACATCTTGCCTGCTTTTTGGGATCGATTGCCATAGTTTTATCTGATTTCATTCCATGTTTTGTAAAACTTACAATCTCTCCAGGCTCTACGTCTCTTACAAATTCTCCTCCGACGGCAGCAATCGCACAGCTCTCCGAAGCCAGGAAATAAGTATTATCTCTTTTTCCAATACAAAGAGGTTTCAATCCAAATGGATCTCTGGCACCGATCATCTTTCTCGGCGAACTGACAACCAGTGCATACGCCCCCTGTATCTTCTTCATCGCATTTTTTACCGCATCTTCTGCCTTCTCTACATTCAGACGTTCTCTGGCGATATGATATGCGATTACCTCCGAGTCAATCGTTGTCTGGAAAATAGCGCCTGTGTACTCCAGTTCATGGCGAAGTTCAATGGCATTTGTCAGATTGCCGTTATGTGCAATTGCAAGGATCCCTTTCACATAATTGATAACCAACGGCATCGCATTCTCAGCTCTGGAAGCACCTGCTGTCGAATATCTTACATGTCCGACACCAAGATTTCCCTTCAATTCCTGTAAAGACTCTTCATCGAACACTTCATTTACCAGTCCAAGTCCTTTCTTGGAATGTACTTTTCTTTCTCCATATGTATCCGTTACCGCAATACCACAGCTTTCCTGTCCTCTGTGCTGCAATGCAAAAAGTCCATAATAAACGGATGGTGCAACATCTCCGCCATCCATATCATAGGCTCCAAACACACCGCATTCTTCACCCAGTCCTGTTGTTACTTTTTCAAATTCACTCATAAATGCAGACTCCATTCTTTTCAAATTTTTCATTTGTCAAAACTGTCTTTAAAAAGCATTTTGCTATATCAGTATAATACAAGGCAAACGGAAAAGCAATATTTCCATCTACCTTGTATTCCTGCTGATACATTATTTATAACGCGTCGTTTAATAAGCGCAGCTTATAAATTTGCTCTATTCATTAGTTTTCCCGCGGTTAATCATTGAATTTTCCGAGAAATTCTTTCATTCTTTCATTAGATGAATCGAACACTTCTTCCGGAGTTCCTTCTACTGCGATCACACCTCCATCCATGAAGATTACATGATCCGATACGTTTCTCGCAAAATTCATCTCATGCGTAACAATCACCATCGTCATATGCTCCATCGCAAGTTCCCTGATAACTTTCAGGATCTCTGCAGTCAGTTCCGGATCCAGCGCGGACGTCGGCTCATCAAAAAACAGAATATCCGGATGCAGTGCAAGTGCTCTCGCGATTGATACACGCTGCTGCTGTCCTCCCGACAACTGACAAGGATATGCATCTTCCTTGTCGGCAAGTCCCATCTTCTTCAAAAGTTCTCTCGCTTCTTTATAGACTTCTTCTTTCTTTCTCTTCTGTACTTTCAGCGGTGCATCAGTGATATTCTTCATCACCGAATAATGCGGAAACAAATTAAAATTCTGAAACACCAGTCCAAAGGTTCCGGAATAATGGATTTCCCCTGCATCCGCAGTCTCAAGCCCCGTTGCACATCGAAGAAGGGTTGATTTTCCCGAGCCGGAAGGACCGATGATACCAAGGACTTCTCCCTTTTCCACCTTCAGAGAAATGTCTTTCAGAACTTCGACTCCGTTAAAACTTTTTTTGATATTTTTCATTTCAAGCAGACTCATGATCTATTCCTCCTAGTGGTAATAATTCAACTTTTCTTCAATCTTTTCCATAATCATCGCAACAAGCAAATTAAATACATAATAGAAGATACCTGCTGCAATATACGGAACCATGGAAGTCTGTGCCGCCGCAATCTGTTTTGCCATTGTAAACATCTCCGTTACAGCCAGCACAAATGCCAGTGAAGTGTCCTTTACCAGCGTGATGATCTCATTGGTCACTGCCGGCAGAATATGCTTACATACCTGAGGAAATACGATCCGGAAAAATGTCTGGCTTTTGGAATATCCCAGTACCTTTGTCGCTTCATACTGTCCTACCGGAATTGCCTCAATCCCGCCTCTGTATATCTCAGCAAAATATGCCGCATAATTAATTGCAAAACCGATCAGCACCGCAGTCATACGGTATCCTGTGGAAATGCGCATTCCAAACAGATAATATGGTCCGAAATACACTACCATCAACTGAAGCATCAGCGGGGTTCCTCTCATAATCGATATGTATAATTTTGATATCCATCTGACCGGTGCAATCTTCGACATTCTCCCGAATGCAACCACTAGTCCAAGCGGCAGTGAAAAAAGTAATGTCAGAATAAATATCTCTGCCGAGATCCACATTCCTCCGCCAAGTTCTCTTATCAGTGTTCCTATCTCCATCTATAATGTCCTCCAGTTTTTTCACGCTTCTTCCGAATGAATGGCGAGCCAAAAGGGACCAATCCCCTCCGGGGTTGGCCCCTTCATTTTACTTGCTGTTCTTTCCTATGCAAAGAGCTCCCGGAACTCCGTAATCTGCATATTTTTCTGCAATTTTATCAACCGTTCCGTCTTCGGCCATCTCATCCAGTGTCTTCTGAACTTTATCTTTCAGCTCTGTGTTTCCTTTTTTGAATCCGACTGCATACTGTTCAGATGAAATTTCTTTGTCTAGGATCTTGTAATCATCCGGATTTTTCCTTGAATTCACCTGATAGTTTGCAACTCCGATGTCCATAGCGATTGCATCACATGCACCGGATTCCAGATCCATGAATGCTGTATTGTATTCTGCAACCTGATTAAGATCTGCGAAGGTTGCCGCCAGGTCCTTCTGATCTCCTTCCAGAGCCGCAAGTGCAGAAGAGTCTGTCTGTACTTCTACATGTTTTCCTTTCAGCCCCGAAAAGTCATCAATACCCGAATCACTTCTGACTACCACAACCTGCTTGTTGTCAATATATGGATCTGACCATGTATAATCATCTTCACGGCCATTCATAGTGAATCCATTCCAGATACAGTCAATTGTTTCCGAATTTAGTTCCGCATCCTTAGAATCCCAGTCTATCGGCTGTTTTACCAGTTTCCAATCATTTCTATCACATACTTCCTGTGCAAGATCAAGATCGAATCCTACATATTCTCCGCTATCATCTTTATAACCATACGGAGGGAAAGAAGCATCAAACCCAACGATCAATGTGTCATCATCATTTTCTACTTTTGATTCTTTTGCCGATTTCTTTCCACTGTCAGATGAACCTGAATCTTTACTTCCACAGCCTGCCAATACCGTTGTAGCTGCCATTGCCGTAACAAGGAGCAGTACTAATCTCTTTTTCATAACATATATCCTCCTGTATTCCTTTTACGTGTGCCAAACAGCCGCTACGCTCTTTTACCAGTTTAGCAGTTGATTACTTTACCACACTAAAATCTTTGGATATATTATCATATTCCACGGTGTTTGTCAATCCTGCGGTACTCCTTTTTCCATTCATTCAGCTTTTCTTCCGGAATATCCGCACCTATCTTTTTCTTTGTTTTTTCCATTTCATCACGCAAAACGGTGTCCAGACTCAGAAGGATTGGATTGCCCGACAGCATTTTTAAGTATTCATCATGCGGAAGAGCTTTATAACAGCTATAAAGATACGCCTTCAATATATCAGGCTGTTCACATATCTTATACGCTTCCTGATAAGCCTTTGCCGCTTCTTTATACAGGAACTGATGACCATATGCAGATCCCATGCTTGCATACACACGACCGTAAAACTTTTTATCTACCGATTCATCCCAGTCTTTGTTAAGGATGGACTGATATACTAAAATCGCTGATTCGTATTCTTTACTGTTTTGAAGCGTATCCGCCTTATATTTTTCTTTTTCTACGTCTCTCTGTGACTGCAGTTGTTCCAGAACACTCTGCATCTTATGAATTTCTGCCGCAGCATAGATATTAGATTCCTTCAGGATCGTAAGTACAAATTCTTCCATCGATCCATTCTCCCGAAGAAGCCTTCTTAATTCCTCTGCCAGCTTCGGCAGTTCCAGTTCATCCCCGACCCACCGGCACAATCGTTCATTGACGATCGTATAATCGATCAGATACAGATTATTACAGATGTAATAACACAATTCTTCTATCGTGTAAATCCGCATATGAACTCTGGATATTTCAAAAGGTCGTTTGGCCCGTTTTTTATGACAAAGAATTAAACTGCCCATTGATACCTCCTAAATGTAATTCCTTTTCTACAAGGAAATCTGATGCCGGATAAAATTCTCCGAAACCAACATCTTTAAAACGCAGCCTGCAGGTACGCTCATCCATAAACATGACTTCAATCTGAAGACGCAAAGAATAATCTGTTCGTTCCGGCAGTTCTTCCAGTGACACTGTCTCAACTTTAAGATCCTCTCCGTCAAGTGTCTCTATATGGATCTCAATATCCGATGTATCTTCCAAAATCACTTCCCACTGTCCGTCTGCCTCATACCAGTGTGTTCCCCATGCAACAATCGGATACCATCCTTCCTGTCCGCCAATTCTCATACGCAGGCAGATCTGTTCTGTCATCTTTGTTCCATCCAGATAAATCGGACCATCATCATACGGATCTGCATAGCGCATGGATGAATAACATGCACCCTTACTGTATAAGTTATTTCCAAGGAAAGCCCTCCGTCCGTTACACAGTACCTTCAGGGAATTCGGATACCAGTTATTCTCAAATCCCTCTCCTGTCAGATAAACAGACGATACCACTTTTTTATCAAATACATTCTGGATGAAAGACTTAAAACTCTCATCCGCATCTTTGGCTTTATCTACATTCAACACAGGATAGATTGCTTCCAGTTCTTTCATGTGCGCATTGGCGACTTCTTCTACTGTCACAAACATATCCCTGCTCTTGGTGCTTACTGTATTCAGGCGGCGCAGCATATATGCACGGATTTCCTGCGCATCACAATAAAACAATGCTGATTCATATTGCCACAATTCTTTCGGCTGATAAAACATATACTGACAGAAGCTTTCCTTATAATCCTGTACAAATACACATTCTCCCGGTACACCGATATATTTTCCGATTCCCTTTAACATCTTCGACATATCAACATTCGTATACGGAACGGAAAACGTAATATAATCAATCTGTTCGAATTTCTTCAATGTCATGGAAATGAACTTTGCAAGAAGCCATACGCCATCATGGATTTTCCCGCCTACACGTACTTTTTTTCTTTTTACAGCTTTACGGAACAGATGAGTGACAATATCTCCCTCTCCCGCTTCTCTCAATCGTTTTGCTTCCTGTCCATATACCCATCGTTCTTTATAATAGCCAAGGATCAGAGGAATCTGATAATTATCAACTGCTGCTTCCATCGTTTCCGGTTCTTCTTTATTTTCATCATAATAACTGATCTGACAATTCTTTTCATTCAGATCATAGCCCAGAACACTTCCTTTTTGCATTATCGTCTCCTCCTTTCATTTTAATATATCTTAAATATCTGATCTGCCATCTGTTCTTCTTCTTCAAACTCAAGCATGGCTTTCGAACGTTCCGCATCCGAATCCATATCTGTCATTGCATTCAGCATCTGATATTTTCCGGCAAATACACGTTCTTTATCTGTTTTCAGCGTCTTCTTGTCTGTTGTGATCATTTCTCCGTTTCCGGATTCCTGGAAATAATAATTCACTGATTCATCATTATAAAGGACAAATTGTTTTACATACAGGTTTTCATAGACCGGCATCATTGCCTCTGCCCGGTATCCCAGTTCTTCCCGGTCTTTTTGTTTCATCTTATAGTACAGTCTTACTTTTCCTCCCGGTTTACAGCGGTACGCTGCCATCACCTTATTATAGAGTTGTACTTCCCGCAGCCATTCCTCTTTATAATTCATGTAATATGGGAAGACTAGTTGTTTTTCGCACATTTCCCGTAGTACCTGATGAAGGACATCTTCCAGTTCACCTGTGTATTCTTTATCTGAATAATATTTCAGAAGTGCAATCTTACATACATCTGGCAGATCTTCTTTCTGATCACATTCATTTGCAATGATTTCAAATACACATTTTTCCAGGCTTCGTCCATATACGATATATTCCCTTGTAACGTAAGCAAGATATGCCTGTTTTAAGCGAAAATATACATTGTCCGACAGATAATAATCTTCAAAAATATGCTCTTCCTCATACAATGTCTCCGAAAAGACCATCTGTGTAATGATCCGTTCACTGACCTTATAAGATGGAACCCCATATTGTTTTAATACTTTCCAGAGCCGCTTCATATCTCCGATTGCGCCACAGTAATACTCCGCAAGATACGTAAGTGTCACCTTGTCATACTGTCCTCTCCGGAACATTTCAAAAGCAAGATAACTTAAGAAGTCATCCTCCGTATAATTTTCTTCCCTGATTCTTCTGCTGCAAACCAGGAAGACATCCTTATCCTCAAATGAATCTATCCCCTTTGCCTGGATCTTTTCATAATCCGGTTTTTCTTTCTCCGGCTCCTGATTCCAGAATCCTGTAGATGCTGCATATTTTCTGCACATATCTACAAAACGCGGCTCATAAAACAGTCTTTTCGTCTCATATGGAATGGAATCCGTATAATGTCTGCCCTCTACAGACTCCCATACAATTCTCGATTCCTTATCATACAGATAAATGATAGCTCCATTCTTCGTATCATACGGGATACGCTGACGTACCGAACCATCTTTTTCAATTACCAGCACACATTTCATCCCGCGTACCTTTGTCCTTACTTCATAAGAATAACAGATGTCACGCATCGCCTCCATACGTTCTGCCGTCATCTCGTCTTCTCTGCAAAATCTTTTGTACAATGTACGCAGTGATTCTGTTATGTGGCGCTTTGCCAACTGTTCCCATGTAAATGCCACCATCTGTTCTCTGTAATTCAGATACAGATCTCCTGCCTGTTCCTCATGGGTCACAAGACTTGCATACAGATACGCAGCCTTCTTATAATCGAGAGCATTTCCATGCATAAAGTATAAAACCAGCGATTTCGGCAACGGTCCGTGCGCACTGTCTTCGTCGATTGTCATCATATAATATTCATAAAGCTGGGCAATCTTAAGATCCGAATCAACTGCCTTCTGATACCATGAAAAATACTTCTTTGCCGTTTTATTTCCTTTGATCAAAAGTGTACAGATCGTATTCAGTATCATCGGCTCTTCATACATCTTATAGATTCTTTCCAGGATTCTGAACAGATTGTCACTGTATTTTTTCTGCTGACTGGCAAAATTTGAAATATAAAGTGCCAGTTCTTTTGTCATCATGCGGTATTTGGTCGCAAAATTTAACACCTGAATCTCAAATGTGCCTAATTTCTTAAGAAGTGTCGGCTTTTCCTGATAGCACAGATATGCTTCCAAATAGAACATTACTGCATGGATTCCATACTCAAACTGCTGTTCCAGAACTTCCAGACGTTTATAAGGATTCTTATATCTGTTGTCAAGATTCAGGATCATATAGAGCAGCCACCAGGAATCCTGATGACGCATATATGTCTTTCCAACCTCATCCAGCACCCGTTCTTCATAGTTCACATCTCCGCGGATCTTTGCAGTCAGATACAGATAATAACAGTTTGTCAGCGGATCTTTTCCGATTGCGAACCGATTATAATTGTAATTCTCAAGAATCCATTTTGCTTCTTCCGTCTTGCCTCCGAGCAGATAAATATTACCAAGCATCAACTGATATACTTCATTCAGAGGATCCAGCTTACGCAGCGCTACCATCTTCTCGACTGCACTATCCACCCAGTGTTCCAGTGTCACTCTTCCTGCCACATATCCTACATATTCTTTGATGATCTGAGCCAGTAAAAGTTCCGGCATCCTGTGATCTTCGTCATACTCCTGATTCTGCAATACCTCAACTTCATAAGTGAGTGTCTCATATGGTGTCACGAACTTCAATGCTCCGTAATTCCGTCCGCCATGAAGTTTCTCTGCTCTTACCACATATTCGATCTCATGTGCATTTCCCACAAAATCTTCTGTGCTGATCTCAGGTCTGGACACCCGGATAAAATCACCGACTGTCTCAATATGGATCGGCATATATCCCCATGTATTTTTCATCAGAGTCAGTGTTCCCTTTGTCGACTCTGTCAGATCTTCGAATAGCATCCCCTCTCCCTGAAGCGTAAGGAAAATGCATTCTTTCTGTTTGATCCCTACCATGAATTCTTCCATGGCCTGTTCTCCGAGAGACCATTTGCGCATATTATCGTACAGATAGAATGTACGCTCATTCTCATATTTTAAAATCTCATAGAATTCTTTGGAACGGAAGAGCCTTCCTGCTTCTGAAAAATCCTTAATTGCAAGTTTGCGGAAATCATCGGTACTCTGTACTTTTCCATAGGTTGTCATCACATATGGTTTCTCAATGATTGCCGTAAAAGCCAGTTCAAACTCACCACCGGTACATACGACCGTGAACTTTCCTGCCTCTACATGTCCCGGGCGAAGTCCCCGTCCGTCATACGTAAATTCCACTCTTGCCGGATTTCCCTCAAATCCCTGATCTTTAAAATGGACACGGAAAGAAGACGAGTACACCAGTCCTCGTATCCTTCCCTCATTGTTTGCCCTCATTGTAAAACTTCCTCTGTATACTTCCCCTTCACCTATAATGAGTACCAGATTGGTCTCATCGAATATAACATCAGGTCGTATCAACTGAAAGTCGCCTTTTGAAAATTTTTGGATTTTATTTTTCAAGTCCTACACCTGCTTCTTTCGTTGCTTTTTTCTTAAAACATACTATAATAAATTATAGCATTGTTTGTCAACGAATGGCAATGCCGGAAAGAGAAAATATCAAAATTGTGTCGATAGGATGGAAAATTATGAAAAAAAAGCCAGAATTTCACGGAAGCGATCTGGAAAAGATCGCAGATTATTATCACCTTGATAGGAAAAAGATTGTTTTGTTCGGTGCCAATGTAAACCCGCTCGGATTATCCGGACAGGTAAAAAAAGATCTCGCAGAACATCTGGATATCATCAGCAGTTATCCAGACAGAGATTATACAGATCTGAAAAAAGCAATTGTTGCATATACCAATACCTCGCCGGAACATATTGTTGTCGGAAATGGTTCTACGGAGCTTATCTCACTTCTGATCAGCCAGCGCGCACCAAAAAGAGCGCTGCTTCTGGGACCGACCTATTCCGAATATGCAAGAGAGCTGAATCTGGTCGGCGGCACACTGGAATATTATAATCTGAAAGAAGAACAGGATTTCAGACTGGATATTTCCGATCTGACCGATATACTGAAAAGTGATATTGATCTTCTGATCATCTGCAATCCGAACAACCCGACCTCTTCAGCCATCAGTACCGCTGATATGAAAAAGCTGTTAACCGTATGCCGGTCACTTGGTATCTTCGTTATGATCGATGAGACTTATATCGAATTCGCACCGGAAGGCACTTCCCTCTCTGCAGTTTCTCTTGTACCGGAATTCGACAACTTCATGGTCATCCGCGGTGTATCCAAGTTCTTCGCCGCACCTGGACTTCGCTTTGGTTATGGTCTCACCAGTAATCAGGCATTTCTTCAGACGCTTCTTACCCACCAGAATCCGTGGAGCCTGAACAGTGTCGGAGCTTATGCCGGAGAACGGATGTTGAAAGATACCGATTATATTAAGAAGACCTGGACTCTCATTGATTCCGAGCGCACCCGAATGTGCAAAGAGCTTTCTGAACTGGATACTGTAAAGATTTATCCTGCTTATGCCAACTTTGTCCTTGTAAGGATTTTAAAAGAAGGACTCACTTCTTTCGATGTCTTTGAAAAAGCGATTCACCAGAATCTCATGATCCGGGACTGTTCTTCTTTCGAAAGCCTGAACGGAGAATATGTACGGTTCTGCATTATGAATCCAGAGGATAATGACCGGCTGCTGGATGTATTCCGTTCATTATAATCAATACAGAGAACCTGCCACCGGCTGCTTCTTCCGAATGCATGGCAATACAAACACCTGTCTGCGGCCCGGTATCATTCCTGAAATGATCCAAGTTACAGACAGGTGTTTTTCATATTTTCCTATGTTATTTTTTTAAGATCAATGCCATAAAGGTAAGTTCTTCATCACCGGTGTTCTTAATTCCATGTGCATCTCCGTCTTTACACAGGAACAGATCGCCAGGATTTGCCGGCTGTTTTTCGCCGTTATCGTCATAAGTTCCGTGTCCGGTCAGAATGAAGTAAGACTCCGTCTCACCATGATGATAATGGTATCCTACTTCACATCCCGGATCCAGATGAATCTTGGCATACATCTTACAGGCTTCTCCAACTTCTTCCGAAGTAACCATTGCTTCTCTTACAATATAACCGTCTCCGCCATTTACATGTTCCACTTTTACCAGTTCTCTTTCGCCTTCTCTTGTCATTTTTAAGTTCCTCCTTGATTCGTAAAACATTCTAAAACAACAATACAACCTGAAAGATACAAAGTCAATGGTAAACCCTTAATCTTAATTCACAATCCGGTAATATTCTTTCGCTGTTATGCTGTAAACGATGATATAGAATACTGCAAACACTGCTATCGTAATGATTGTACATACCGCAAACAACGATACATTCGTAAGATTTAATACTCCCAGAATTTTTGTCATTACTTTAAAGGCTACTGCAACATGGATCACTGCTACAATCAGCGGGAGGAAGAATACGCTTAAGACCTGACTTCGAATGGAACGCTTCACTTCTTTTTTACTCATGCCAACCTTCTGCATGATCTGGTAACGCTCCCTGTCATCATAGCCTTCCGATATCTGTTTATAATAAATGATCAGTACCGTTGCCATAATAAACATACTTCCCAGATAGATTCCAATAAAGAACAGTCCGCCATACAATTCATAAAAAGAAGAACGGCTTAACATACGGCTTTCCATCGTTCCATCCGGAAACTTTTCATAAAATTCGTTCTGTATCTGTTCCAGTGCCTCTTTTTGTTTTCCGTCATCTCCCTTCAGGTTGAATTTATCTGCATAAGAAAATGACTCGATACGTTCAATCTGCTCTGCATTTGCAAATACAATGTATAATGTCTTATACATTTCTGCCGTGCTCTTCGGCTGGCTCGTCATCTCGGACAGTTCTTTTTTCACCTGATAGTTCTGTCCTGCAATGTTTATCTGTTTTTTTCCACATTTGCCGTTCGTGGTATATGTCAGTATCTCCTGTTCCTTTAACGAAACATTCTTTTTTTCTATCCGGTTATACTCTTCCTGTGTGATCATCTCTACATAGTAAAAATGATTGTCCGGATAGTACTGCTCTACCTTTTCCAGATTATTTCCTTTCAAAACCGCATTCATACTGCCATATCTGTACCGGACTCTGTCTGTTATTTTTACCCCTGCTTTCTCACATTGTTCTTTTATCAGTCTCTGAAGAGTCTCTTCCTTATTTGTATCGGCTTCATTGCAGACAATTGAAACATCTCTCGGAAAACGTGAGTCCAGGATATCTTCCATTCCCGCATACAAAGATACCGTTGTGGATACCATAACCAGCACCATCGTACTTAACACACAGATGTTCGCAAGTCCCGCTCCGTTTTGTTTCATACGATAGATCATGCCTGATACACTGGTAAAATGCTTTGGATTATAATAATAAGCTTTATTTTTCCGGAGTATTTTCAATACCACAATGCTTCCGGCAATAAAAAGTGCATAAGTTCCAATAATCACACAGACCACTGCAACAAAGAATTTCAAAAGTACTTCTAACGGTGCCTCTGTTGTAAGTGCAATCCAGTAACCATTGCCAAGTGCCGCCACACCGACGATCACAAGCAGCCATCTGCTCTTCGGCTCTTTCTCCCCCTGATTGCCTCCGTGCAGAAGTTCCACCGGATTCACCAGCTGTATCTGTAAAATGTTATATAAATACGTCAGAAGAAAAATTCCTGCAAATAATATGACAGTCTGTACAATTGCAGTCCCATTGACCGAAAACTGCATATCTACGCTATTGTGCAGAATCTTAAGGAGCAGCAGATACATCAGTTTCCCAAATATTATTCCAAACACCAGACCGCCAAGAATACTGATTCCAGCCGTCAGGATCGTCTCAACCGCCATCATTCGTGCAATATGCCGTTTTCCCATTCCCAGAATATTGTATACCCCGATCTCCTTCTTTCGTCGCTTGATCAGGAAACTATTTGTATAGAACAGAAAAATCACTGCAAATACAACAATCACACCCGTTGCATACTGCAGACATATCTTTAATGTATCCTGTGTAATACCTTTCCCTCTGCTCAGCGCATCAATAATATAGAACATCATGACAGTCAGAACACCGGTAAAGATATAAGGTACATAGGTCTTACGGTTATTCTTAAGATTGGTCACAGCAAGTTTTTCATAGATGAAATTATTCATCCTCCTCACCTCCTGTGGTAAGAATCTTCAGCGTATCTGAAATTCTTTCATACATTTCTTCGTTCGTAAGATTCCCCCTGTAAAGCTGATGGAATACTTTTCCGTCCTTGATAAAAAGCACCCTTTTCGCACTACTCGCCGCTTTCACACTATGTGTCACCATAACAATCGTCTGACCTTCCTGGTTAATCGTTGTAAAAAGATTCATCAGACTGTCTGCCGCTTTCGAATCCAGTGCTCCCGAAGGTTCATCGGCAAGAATCAGCTGTGGTTTCGTGATCAGCGCTCTTGCAATTGCAGCTCTTTGTTTCTGCCCACCGGACACCTCATATGGATATTTCTCCAGTAGTTTTTCAATTCCAAGTTTTTCTGCAATCGGTTTTAATCTCTTTCCCATCTCCGGATATTTTTTTCCGGATAATACCAGTGGCAGGAATATATTATCCTTTAATGAAAATGTATCTAACAGGTTAAAATCCTGAAATACAAAGCCGAGATTCTGACGTCTGAACGTTGCGATCTCTTTTTCTTTTAATTTCCCCAGATCCCTGTCTTTTAAATAAACCTTTCCTTCTGTCGGTTTATCAAGTGCCGCCAGAATATTCAGCAAAGTCGTCTTTCCCGATCCAGACTCTCCCATGATTGCAACATATTCCCCGCGTTCTACCGTAAAATTCACATCTCTTAAAGCCTCTACCTGATTGCTCCCAAAACGAGTCGTATATATCTTCTTCACATTTTTTACTTCCAGTAATGACATAAGTTTTTCTTCCTTTCTTTTTAAGATTTCTTCTTTACGGTATCTATTATAAAAAAAGAGGAAATATCCTGCCATCGAAGCATGTGACATTTCCCCTGTTTAATCTTACATTCCTGTAAGGTTTTCTCTTTTTGTCTGATCGTTATTCCGGATTCCATTCTTTCCTTGTCAATTCCAGATATACACGGGTTCCTTTTCCCACCTCTGAATCAATCCATATCTTATGTCCCATCTTATCCATGATCTTTTTGCAAAGATACAGTCCAATCCCGGTAGACTTCTTATCTGCTCTTCCATTATATCCGGTAAACCCTTTTTCAAATACTCTAGGAAGATCTTCTGCCTGAATACCGATTCCATTATCCTCGATCACCAGACACTCCCGTCCTCTTTTTTCTTCCAGACAGATTCTGATCTCGCCGCCATTCTTTGTGTATTTCAAAGCATTAGACAAAATCTGTTCTATCACAAACTCCAGCCATTTTTCATCTGTAAGAACTATTCGTTCCACCGGCCGGTAATCCAGACGGATCTTCTGAAAAATAAACATCTGAGAATATTTCCGGACAGATTGTTTCAGAATCTTATCTAAAGATACCTTCTCAAACTGCAGATCCCCTGACATATCTTCCATGCGGAGATACGTCAGCACCATCTCCACATACTGTTCCATTTTAAAAAGTTCCATCTTCATCTCTTTTAATTCCGGCAGTGCCGGGTTTTCATCTTCCACCGATTGCAGCAATATGTGCATCGCAGCGATAGGTGTCTTGATCTGATGCGCCCACATACCATAATAATCACTTAAGTCCTGGCCTTTGATTCTTGCCTCTGATTTCAACTCCAGAATCTTTTCGTCAAAGATCCCCAGTAATTCCTGATAATCCAGTTCCAGAAGATTCCTGCACTCTGGAAGTTCTTTTGTGCACTCCTGCGTGCTCTTCTTAAACCGTTCCAGCAGAAGATGCTTCTTCCGGAAGCGATGATATTCCGTTATTACATAAAGGAACAGCCACAATATCACCAGCAGCAGTGCATATTTCAACGCATCCATCCTGATATTATAAAGAAATGCTACAACAATAAATATTCCGACCGTTCCGGCATAAAGGCTGATCTCTCTTGTTTTATCTTTTAAAAATGCTATTAACAGTTTCATGCCTCCACCATATATCCTATTCCTTTTTTTGTGATGATCTTTCCACCAAGGCCAATCTGTTCCATTTTTTTACGAAGTCTTGCCACATTGCCCGTCAGTGTATTGTCATCAATAAATTCATTGCTGTCCCAGAGTCTCGTCATAATACTTTCACGGCTTACGATCTTCCCCGTATTTTCCAGAAGCATCTGCAAGATCTTAAATTCGTTCTTCGTCAGTTCCTGTTTCTGATCCTGATACAAAACTGTCGCATCTGCCAGATTCAGGATCGCACCATTCCACTCCATGATATCTGCCGTTCCACGGAATTCATAGGTTCTTCTTAACACGGCCTGCACCTTTGCCGTCACCACATTCAGGTCAAATGGTTTCTCGATGAATTCATCGCCGCCCATATTCATTGCCATCACAATATTCATATTATCATTCGCCGATGACAGGAAAATGATCGGCACTTTCGAGATCTTCCGGATCTCCTGACACCAGTGAAATCCATTAAAAAATGGAAGTACAATGTCCAATAACACAAGCTGCGGATCAAAGTCCACAAATTTTCCCATCACGTCTTTAAAATCTGTCATACACTCTGCCTGATAATTCCATTTTCCCAAATGGTTTTTCAGACCGCCTGCTATTGTCTCATCATCTTCCACGATTAAAATCTTATACAATCTTTCTTCTCCCCAACAATTAATAAAGGACAAAAGTTAAAAACTTTTGCCCTCTTATCGTAATACATTCGTAATACAATTGTCAATTCCGGCTTTCTTAAGATTTCTTTCGAATTTCCGAAGAACTCCGGCTACATTCCATATGCATTTCTTTCTATAGGATTTCTGCAAATATTAATGGAAATAATGTGCTCCTATCTTCATCCCGGAACCTCCCTGGTCAAAATAAAGGCAGCTTCCGATTGGATTTGATCCATTCAATGCATCTACGGCTGCCTGAAGAGCCGTCTGTGAATATCCCTTTGAACTTCTGACTCTGTTCAGCCATCCGGTTGTGGCCGGTCCGAACTGTCCGGACTGATAGATGACTTCTTCGATGGAATTCGGATAGCTCCCACTCTTGACACGATTCATAATAACCGCACCTACAGCAACCTGCCCCTCATATGGCTGATTACCGGCTTCGCAATAGATGATGGATGCCATTAGTTCCTGATTCGCTCTTACGTACGCTTCTCTTGCTTCGCGTTCCGCCTGTTCCCTTGCTTCCTGCTCTGCCTTTTCTCTTGCAATACGTTCTTCCTCTTCTTTTTTTGCTATATTTTCTGCGATCACCTGCCGGCTTGCATCTGTCATCTCCTGTGCAGATGCAACGATACTCTGTGATATTGTCTGTACAGCGGTATGTGTATTCGCTTCTTCCTTTTTTGTCTCTGTGATTGTTGTTACTTCCGGCCGTTCAGAGGCTGCCTGACTGGTAAAACCAGTTGCCATTACTGCACATGCCGAATACAGCACGAACATTGATTTCAGTCTCTTCGCTTTTAACATAATATAAATACCCTCCTGATTTTGTTGCAATGATTTACATTTCTTTTAATAAAGTATATTCACTTTTTGCAACTTTATTACAAATATTACAAATTTGTTACAAGCAACGATTGGTATCATATCATGTACATCGTGTTTTGTCAACTTTTTTATTTACTTATTTTTGAACACACAGATTACGCAGTTCTTTTTTTCGTTTTTATTATTTATTTTTCTCTGTTATTTCACTGTTTCTTAAGCTTCTCTTTTACAATAACTCACCACCGTTATGACCAGAAATACCGGAATCCAGATTGCCGCCGCAATCGCAATAATATATGGTGTCCAGTAATATCCACTGCCAATCTGTACAAAGTTTCTGGCAAGCAATTCTCCCTCCAGACTGTTCATGAAGGCAAGTCCGCTGGTCGGGAAGATACACCTTAAAATCTCCAGAATATTCCGGCTGTTTGATATTGTAAAAATAACCATCGGTACAAATGCAGTTGCAAATGCACAGATCAGTGCCGACTGTACTGTCTTGCATTTTGCCGAAAAGAACAGTATACTCGCTCCAACTGCCACAAGTGAAAGCAGCCCACCCGCAACCATGACCTTATACATTTTTCCTACTGTAAATGCAGGAATATAGTACAGATATCCAAGTATCTGCAATGGATTTTTAAATACTTCCGCGCCATATAATATACGCATTATAATAGAAAAGACTGTCGTTCCGACCGCAAATACTGTGAAAATTAATGTGAATACCACAGCGATCTTTGTAATGGCAAGACGAAATCTTCCATGTTTCGTACAGCGCAGAATCTGATCCGATCCAGTCTGATACTCGGTCGCAAATACCGGTGTTATGATCACCATGAAGAAGATCATTACCAGGAACAGATAGATTTGATAATAGTCCAGCTGATCAGTTGTAAACTCCGAATAATAAGCAAGTGGTATCTGTATATGTTTCGTCATCTGATTGATTTTTTTCTGAACTTCCGGATTTTTATTCAGATTCTGAACATTTTCCCGGTATGCAGTATATACATTTTTCGCATCATCTTCACTGATATCTGAATACTCCAATGTATACAGGTTCTTTCCATTTGGAATAATCGTCTGTTCCAGTACTGCAATGATATCCAGATGCGAATATACTTTTTTCACATATACGTCCAATGGAATATTCTGCCGCTCCAGAGACCCGTATTCTTTCAATACTTCTTTTATATCTGCGATTGTCTCACGGATCTTTGCTTCTGTCATCTCGCCATGCAGTGCTTTTTTGTCTGCTTTTTTTGCCTTTATCGCTTCGATTCCGGTGACCACCTGGATTGTTCCCGACTTGTCTGTCTTATAAGCCTGGATATAAGTTACCGGCAGATAGGACAGCACTGCCGAAAGTATCAGCGCCGCAATGATCAAAATACCGACACTTCTCGTCTTCAGCAGACGTTTTAATTCTAATACATACAGTCTCATCGTACTTCCTCCTTTCCCTGCTCCGGGAACATCCACAGATACAAATCTTCCATTCTTGCATCCGCCGGTTCCGATCCCGGAATGACCGGTCGCTCTGCCAGATAACGCAGTACCGTCTTGCCATCTTCACGGTTGTAAATGTTCACCACCGGAACTTTCGTCTCATAAGTCATTGCCTCTGCCATATCAAGAACTGCATTCCAGACTTTTCCTTCGACTTCTTTTACCAGTTCTTCTGTCTCTCCTACTGCTGCAATCTTCCCGTCTTTCATAATCGCATTGCAGGTGGCAATATATTCCACATCCGACACGATATGTGTGGAGATCAATACAATCCTGTTCCTTCCGAACTCCGATAACAGATTACGGAAACGCATTCTCTCTCCCGGATCCAAACCGCTGGTCGGCTCATCTAAGATGAGTACTTTCGGGTCATTCAACAATGCCTGTGCGATTCCCACACGGCGTTTCATTCCGCCGGATAATTTTACAATCTTCTTCTTTCTGACATCGGTAAGTGATACAATCTCCAGCAGTTCCTGTATCTTTTCCTTCGTCTCTTTTTTGCCGATTCCTTTTAATGCGGCCATATATTCCAGATAATCCTGTACCGAGAATCCTGGATAGAATCCGAATTCCTGCGGCAGATATCCGAAGATATCTCTGTATTTTTCTCCCAGTGTGTCGATCTCGATCCCGTCATAACGGATCTCACCGCCAGTCGGCTTCATGATCCCGGCGATCATCCGCATAAGCGTCGTCTTGCCTGCACCGTTAGCTCCAAGGAGTCCCCAGACTCCCGGTGTCAGTGTCAGATTCGCATGATCAACAGCACATTTATCCTTATATTGTTTACTGACATCACATATTTCAAGTTTCATATTTTATTCCTTTCTTTGCAAAAGCTTCTGTGATTCATTTCTATTTTTAAGATTGTATGATGATAACCTTCTTTCCCTGATACAGCATAGCTCCTGCCGCAATCACAAGAATGCCGATCCACCATCCCGTATTTCCATACACAGATGGCAGCTTGATGTATAAAAGATACTGCAAAATCAAAAGTCCCACACAGGCACCTTCACAAATCTGGATACATCTTAAGGTCTGATCTTCCATATCAAATTTTGCTTCTATCTTCTGCATCCACCCCGTGCAGAAGCTTCCTATCAAGAATAACGGTGCCAGATACCACAGCAGAACCATACCGGCCGATGCATAATTCTTACTGCTGATCACGATCATGCACAACAGGACAGTAACCAGATCTCCGACTGACAATACAACCATCCTGCTTAAAAGCATCCTTGCAAATCCATTCTTTGCCGCTTTTTCCATCTCATACATCCGATACCGGAAAGACTGCATCACATAAGGGATCCCGATCATCGCCATAACAGTTCCCAGTGCTCCGACCCAAAACGCAAGCTGCCTTCCCGTGAGCAGCCATGTCATATCCACTGCCCCCCGGTCTGTTCCACAGAAGAATATGAGCGCAGTTATCATTACCAGCGCCTGTATGCTCCACATCTTCCATCCGATGAACGGAATCTGACGAATCAGAAATTCTGTAAAACCTGTCCGGGCTTTCTTCCTCTCGCTCAGTCGGTCAGCCTTGCTCATTTCCATGATTTTTTCGATCTGTTCCGACTTTTTCTCTTCGCTTACCTGCAGCGATTCTCTTAACTGCAATGCTTTATATAAATACTCCTCTTCGATTGTTTCCCGTCTCCTACGCATCCGGCTTTCCCTCCTTTTTTCTTAATTTCTTCAATGAAATCCTGAGCCTTGACTGAACCGTTCTTGCCGGAATTCCGAGTATCTCTGCGATTTCACGAAACGAAAGTTCCTGTGCATATTTTAGATATACCACTTCTCTCTGCTCCTTTGAAAGCTCCCGGATCAGTCTTAGGAAATTGATATTACCTTCTGTCTTTGCATAACCGGTTTCCAGATAGATCATTTCTTCAGACAGCTTTTTCTCGCCATCCGATGCCTCACTGTCTGTATCAAACCATTCTTCCCTTGCACATTTCCTCCACTGGTCTTTGCAGGTATTCGCAGCGACCTTATACAAGAATGCCCTGAACTTCCCCCGGTGTCTGTAGTCAGGCATATACCGGATCACTTTCAGAAATGTCTCCTGTACCGCGTCTTCTGCCGCCGTCTTATCTGGCGCATGGTAGATACAATAACGGAGGATATCTTCGTAATACATCCCGATCAATTCTTCCCAGTATTCCGTTTCACCTTTTGCTATCTTCCTAAGTAATTCATTTTCACGCATCAAAATTCTTCCTCCTAAGGGCGTCCCCTATATATAGAACGTATTACATGAGATAAATGATCATATATTTTTAATTTTTTGATTTTATAACTGCCATATGTTCGAAAAACTGTCAATGGCAGGTTCTGTCGATATCTGGTAACAAAAAAAAGCGGCATACCGCAAATACGAATGCTGTATGCCACTTCTAATTTTCTTTATTTAATTTTGGCAATATCAATCAGTGTCAGCTTCTGGATATCTGTATTCTCCAGACTGGTGATCAGTGCTTTTGCTGTATCGATCGCTGTCAGTACATTGACACCTGTCTCAATCGCATTTCTACGGATCACGAATCCGTCTCTTGAGTGATCAGCTCCCTGCGGAGGTGTGTCAATAACCAGGTCGATCTTATGTCCGAGGATCAGATCCATAAGGTTCGGTGATTCCTGCTCGATCTTATTCACTGTCATAGCCTTTACTCCGGCATCTGTCAGAACCTTGGCAGTTCCTTCTGTAGCAAAGATCTTATAACCGATCTTTTCAAATCTACGTCCGATCTCTACTGCTTCTTCCTTATCTTCATCACGAACTGTCATAATCATGTTCTTGTGTTTTGGAAGTTTGACTCCGGCACCGATGAATGCTTTATAAAGAGCCTCATCAAATGTCTTGGCAATTCCCAGACACTCTCCGGTAGACTTCATCTCAGGTCCAAGGCTGATATCAGCACCGCGGATCTTCTCAAATGAGAATACCGGCATCTTGATTGCAAAATAATCTGCTTCCGGCTGTAATCCAGGTGTATAACCAAGTTCTTTGATCTTGTGTCCGATGATCACTTTTGTTGCAAGTGGTACGATCGGAATACCTGTTACCTTACTGATATATGGAACCGTACGGCTGGAACGAGGGTTAACTTCGATTACATATACATCTTCTCCACATACGATGAACTGGATGTTAATCAGTCCGATTACATGTAAGGATTTTGCAAGTCTTCTTGTATATTCGGCAATTGTCTCTTTTGTCTTCTGAGAGATGCTCTGTGCAGGATATACAGAAATACTGTCTCCGGAATGGATTCCGGCACGCTCGATATGCTCCATGATACCTGGAATCAGGATATCTTCACCGTCGCATACGGCATCTACCTCAATCTCTTTACCCTGTAAATATTTATCAACCAGGATTGGATGATCCTGTGCGATACGGTTGATGATTCCGATGAACTCATCAATATCGTGATCATTGATCGCAATCTGCATTCCCTGTCCGCCAAGTACGTAAGAAGGTCTTACCAGTACCGGATAACCCAGTCTGTTTGCAACTTTCTTCGCTTCTTCTGCTGTAAATACAGTTCCACCTGTCGGTCTTGGGATCTCGCACTGCTCAAGAATCTCATCAAACAGCTCACGGTCTTCGGCTGCATCTACATTTTCAGCAGATGTTCCAAGGATCGGAACGCCCATCTTCATAAGAGATTCTGTCAACTTGATCGCTGTCTGTCCACCGAACTGTACAACTGCTCCGTCCGGTTTTTCCAGATCTACGATACTTTCTACATCTTCCGGTGTCAGAGGCTCGAAATACAGCTTGTCAGCGATATCGAAGTCTGTACTTACTGTCTCAGGGTTGTTATTTACAATAATCGTCTCGTATCCTTCTTTGGCAAATGCCCATGTACAATGTACAGAACAGAAGTCGAACTCGATACCCTGTCCGATACGGATCGGTCCGGAACCAAGTACCAGTACTTTCTTCTTACCGGAAGTTTCAACTACTTCATTCTCACTTCCGAATACAGAGTAGTAATATGGTGTCTCTGCTGCGAACTCAGCCGCACAGGTATCAACCATCTTATAAGAAGCTGTGATGCCATTATCATGACGAAGGTCATGGATCTCACGCTCTGTCTTTCCTGTCAGTTCTGCGATCACATTATCCGGGAACTCTAAGCGTTTTGCTTCTTTTAATGTCTCTGCTGTTAATTCTTCTGTCTTTAATTTCTGTTCCATCTCTACGAGAATTGCGATCTTGTCAATGAACCAGTTGTCAATCTTTGTAATTCTGTGAATGTCTTCGTAGCTGATACCCTGACGAATTGCTTCTGCGATTTTCCAGATACGGCGGTCATCTACAACTTTCAGTTCTTCTAACAGTTCTTCTCCTTTTAAATGAGAGAAGTCATAAGACATAAGGCTGTCTACATGCTGTTCCAGAGAACGGATGGCTTTCATAAGTGCTCCCTCGAAGTTATCACAGATACTCATAACTTCTCCGGTCGCTTTCATCTGTGTTGTCAGTGTACGTTTTGCACTGATGAACTTATCAAATGGAAGTCTCGGGATCTTTACAACACAGTAGTCAAGCATAGGCTCGAAACTTGCGTATGTCTTCTTTGTTACTGCGTTCTTGATCTCGTCCAGTGTATATCCAAGAGCGATCTTTGCTGCAACCTTGGCAATCGGATATCCTGTTGCCTTAGATGCAAGTGCAGAAGAACGGCTTACACGAGGGTTAACCTCGATTACACAGTACTCAAATGAATCTGGATTCAGCGCATACTGTACGTTACATCCACCAGTGATATTTAACTCACTGATAATATTAAGAGCAGATGTACGGAGCATCTGGTACTCTTTATCGCTCAGTGTCTGAGAAGGTGCTACTACGATACTGTCTCCGGTATGCACACCTACAGGGTCCAGGTTTTCCATATTACATACGGTAATGCAGTTACCATTGCTGTCACGCATTACTTCGTACTCGATCTCTTTCCATCCTGCGATGCAACGTTCTACCAGAACTTCCCCAACACGGGAAAGACGAAGTCCGTTTTCCAGGATCTCTACGAGTTCTGTTCTGTTGTCAGCGATTCCTCCGCCGCTTCCGCCAAGTGTATAAGCCGGACGAAGTACAACCGGATATCCGATGCTTTCTGCAAATTCAATACCTGTCTGCACATCCTTTACGACTTTAGAAGCTGCACAAGGCTCACCGATCTTCTCCATCGTCATCTTGAATTCCAAACGGTCTTCCGCTTTTTTGATCGTCTCGGAAGTAGTACCGATCAGACGTACATTATTTCTCTTGAGGAATCCATTCTCTTCAAGTTCCATAGCCAGGTTCAGCGCTGCCTGTCCGCCAAGTGTCGGAAGAACACTGTCTGGTTTTTCTTTTAAGATCAGCTGTTCTACTACTTCAACTGTCAGAGGTTCAATGTATACGCGGTCTGCGATATCTTTATCTGTCATGATTGTAGCCGGATTAGAGTTCAGCAGAACTACTTCCAGACCTTCTTCTTTTAACGAACGGCAGGCCTGTGTACCTGCGTAGTCAAACTCCGCTGCCTGTCCAATGATAATAGGACCAGAGCCAATTACTAATACTTTCTTAATATCTTTAATTCTAGGCATTATTTTGCTCCTTTCATCATATCCATAAATCTGTCAAACAGGTATCCGGAATCCAGTGGTCCCGGACAAGCTTCCGGATGGAACTGAACTGTAAAAATGTTCTTTCCTTCATATGCAAGTCCTTCGTTGGTTCCGTCATTAACATTGATAAACGCTTCTTTTGCTACTTTCGGGTCAATTGACGTACCGTCAACTGCATAACCATGATTCTGTGAAGAAATGTAAACCCTGTTGTTAGTCAGATCCTTCACCGGATGGTTACCGCCGCGGTGTCCATATTTCAACTTATAAGTCTTTGCGCCATTTGCAAGTGCCATAAGCTGATGTCCAAGACAAATTGCAAAAATAGGAATATCAGTATTGTATAATTTCTTGATCTCTTCGATAATAGATACGCATGTCTCCGGATCTCCAGGTCCATTAGACAACATAATACCGTCCGGTTCAGAAGCAATGATTTCTTCTGCCTTTGTACCTGCCGGATAGACTGTTACTTCACAGCCGCGTTCATTTAAAGACTTGGCAATGTTCTTTTTCGCACCAAAGTCCATAAGAGCTACCTTTGGTCCATTGCCTTCTAAGACATATTTTTCATCACATGTTACTTTTGATACCACATCACCAACTGTATAAGCTTTTAGCTTCGGAAGGATCTCGTCTAAATTATAATTCTCATTGGTGGTGATCATTCCATTCATGGTTCCCTTTTCACGAAGAATCTTTGTAAGGGCACGTGTATCAATTCCTGCAATTCCCGGAATATCCTGTTCTTTCAGGAAATCCTGAATTGTTCCTTCACAACGGAAGTTGCTTGGCATTCTGGAAAGTTCTCTTACGATATATCCATCCGGCCATGCCTTCCTTGACTCCATATCCGGTGTGATGCCATAATTTCCAATCAATGGATAGGTCATTACTACGGCCTGTCCCGCATAAGAAGGGTCGGTTAATACCTCCAGATAACCTGTCATTGAAGTATTAAACACTATCTCACTAATCATGTCTTTTGTCGAACCGATACTGGTTCCGGTAAAGACAGTCCCGTCTTCTAATATAAGAAATGCTTTCATATATTCACCTTTTCCCTTCTGTGTTTCTTTTTCTTTTTTATGAAGCCATCCCGCCGTCCCTCAGGTATATTCCTATATTTGGGCAAAAAAAATTCGTTGTAACAAGGAATTTTTTCTTAAAAATATAGAACAAAAGGCAGTTTGTGCAAGCACAAAACTGCCCTGTTTTGATCCATCGGTACCAGACAATTTATGTCTTCACAAATTGTAAAAATTATACTACATAATCCGAGGATTTTCAACGGATATTTTTGTTTTTTTATGAATACTGCCAAAATATTACAATCTTGTGTAATCTCGGATCATCGATGTACTGGTACTTCACCTGTGATAACCCATAGTAGTCTGCCAGATTCTGCGCTGCTTTTGTAAGTTCTTTCTGGAAAATGTCATCATGCGCCTGTTGATAAACCGCATTGTCAGAGAACTTGAAAGTGGTCGCACTTTTCTTCGTCCAGATTGTCTGGTTCATGGCTCCCAATGCCTGTTCCGCATCATACTGCGTGTAATACATTCCATTTACCACATAATAATTGCAATCCATCTTGCTGCACTCTGGCATCTGCGTGTCTTTATCCAGGATATGTGTCTGGAACAGCTGTGTATCATCACAGCACATGTAATCATAACTGATATTTGTCTTATTCCCGGAAGTGTCTGTTTCTTGATTTGTATCCCGGGATATCTCCTCGCCTTCTTCCTGCTGAAACACCGGATCTCCCCAGGTTGTGTCAACGTAATAATAATCGCCGTTGCACTTCACCAGATTCCATGCATGATTTCCGCCTTCTGTCGTCTTTCCTGTCACATAAGTACAGAACACACCAAGCTGTTCCAGTAAGTATTGCGTTGCCTTTGAATATCCGGCACATACGGATTGCCTGTTGACAAATATGCTGTAAATGTTCTGGTTATCCGGTGCACTCTCGTCATAGTCCACTTCATCTACGATTTTTTCATACACATAGAGAATTTTTTGATACTCATCTGCATCAGCATCCAGACCTGCCAGCCACTTTGCTGCCGCCTGCGTAATCTCTGTCTGCATCGTCTGGCTTTCCTTAGCTGTATAAAAATATTTTGGTTTCAGAACCGTATAGCTTTCCGTTCCCTTATGCATTGTAGCTGTCGCTGTTCCATCACACCAGAAGATATCCGGCTGATCTTTCATCAGCTTCCGGAATATCTGATTCGTCTCATCCGCATCTGTATCATGTACATAGATCTCCTCTGTATGATTTCTGACACCTTCCAGGATTTCCCGATAAACTTGCTTCTGTTCTTCCGGCAATTGCCGGTAATAGTATTTTTCTGTGTTCTCTTCTGCCGTTTTGGATACTTTCTGATAAGGAATCGCTTCCTGTTTATCGGAAATAAACTGTTCCATATCTATGTATCCGATTCGCTCTGCTGCCGCGATCCCTATGAGTAAGATGCATATCAGAATCAGGATGAGCGTTTTCTTTTCTCTTCTTTTTCTATATATTCGCAAATGTCTTCTTTTCATGCTCTGTTTTTCGCTCCTGTTTCTATCATTCTTATGATTTCCTGCATAATGTAGGAATACTTTATTATACCGGTTTCTTTCTCTTTCCGCAATTCTCACATTTTTCTTACTTTTGCATACTCTGTCAGTAACAGAGTCTTAAAAGAGGTCCTATTATTATGAATGGAGCGACTCCAACCACTCAGGATACTCCTGATAAAGGCCGTCTGCAGATCAATCTTGTCTCCGACATCACTGCATATCCGATTCAGGGAGCCCGGATTTCCATCTCCTACACCGGTATCCCGGAAACTCCTTTAGAGCAGCTTACTACCGACAGTTCCGGACAGACCGATATAATCGATCTCGCCGCACCACCGCTGGAATACAGCCTGGACCCTGAAAATGAGATTCAGCCGTATTCAGAATACACCTTACAAATATCTGCTGCCGGATATGAATCCGTCAGCATTGCCGGAGCAGAGATTCTGCCCCACGTAACAGCCCTGCAGAATGTCAGCATGAAACCCGTCGATAACCAGGAAGAAAATGAATCTATATTCGTCATACCCGCTCATACATTATATGCCACATACCCGCCCAAGATTCCAGAGGATGAGATCAAGCCAACCATTGAATCCGGTGAGATTGTCTTAAGTCGTGTCGTCGTTCCTGAATATATTGTTGTCCACGATGGAAGCCCGCGGGATTCTACTGCAAGAAATTATTACGTAAAGTATAAAGACTATATCAAAAATGTGGCTTCCAGCGAAATCTATGCTACCTGGCCTGAAGATACAATCCGGGCAAATGTTCTGGCGATCATGTCCTTTACACTGAACCGTGTGTATACAGAATGGTCACTTCGTATATGGTCACTCAGGGTTGCAGAAGTATATTTCTTAATGAATTAGTCATTCAGTTGAGAGAATGTGGGACATGTTAGTTTTTCGGGGCATTCATTTTTGTTTGATAGTTGGATAAAGCATCAAAGACTTTGTGATAGATAACCTGATTTGGATAATATCTGTAGTCTGCGAAAACAGAAATTCCTGTTTTGTAGAAATATTCAAGAATGGCAGCAGCACAGCCAGAACTTCTGCTTTCCCCATATTCGCATTGACAGATAATATCCAGTCCGTCATTTTTAGCTTTGAAGATAAATTCTGCTAACTGGTCAGCTTCAGGAAAATAGGTTTCATAGCTCAAGTTGAATTTAGGCAGAACGGATAAATCTATATCATGTACGGCAACGTAAAAAATCCGCTCTGTCTTATTTTTATAATCAACAGGGGCAGAGTTTTTATTGTGATAATTATCGGGTGGGTCAAGAAAACTGATAACTGCTGAATTTTTAGGGAAATCCCCTTTGATAAGCGTTTCAATTGCCTGTCTGGAATAAATACTTACCTGCATGAAAATAACCTCTCTTTCGTGGAATTAACTAGGTGCGACACCATTTATAATGTTAATCTTGTCCTTCAATAATCTTCAAATACTTATATACCGTTGGGATTGAAAGAGAACAAAGTCGTGCTAACTCAGATTTGTTAATTTTCTTGTTCTTGTATTGAGGGTAATAATGATAAAAAATAGATGGAATATTATCAGTAGTTGTTACGGGTCTTCCGATTGCCTTTCCTTTTGCCTTTGCATTTTCCATTCCGCTTTTTACACGTTGGCTTATCATGTTACGTTCCAGTTCCGCAAATACACCCATCATTTTTAACATTCCCTCAGTCATTGGGTCAAGTTCTTTGCTACAGTCTACTTCAAAAGTTCCAAGAACCAGTTTGATATGATTCTTTTTAACAAATTCTATGATTTCGCATAACTGTAAAGTACTTCTTGTAAATCGGCTGACCTCAGTGGCAATAATTGTATCTCCTGATTGTACGATATTTAAGAGCTTATCTAATTCTGCACGATTGGTTTTCGTTCCACTTTCATACTCTTTGTAGATTGTTTCATCAGTAGCACCTTGTTGTTTTAGTTCTCTTACTTGTCGTTCAATATCCTGTAAATTCTCATTTGTAGAACATCTTGCGTATCCGTATATCATTTGCAATCACTCCTCGAAAGTTCTTTGAATATATATTTCTTCACTATTTCCAGTATCGCTCAAGTAATCGTAACATATTTTTTCTTCCAACAGGGTTCATTGTATGAATGCGAACAGGATAAAAACGACCTGTTTCAGCAAGCCAATCCAATAATTTTATTCCGTCTCCACCGTCATATGCGAAATCGCCTAAATCATGGTCACAGTCAATCAATGAAATGGATTCGTTTGCATGTTCGATTACTCGTTTTACATCATTAACGCTTTTACAACAGATATACCCATTAGGTGCAGGGCGTATATCATCTAACCATATTTTTATATTTCCTCCAATCAGCGGTTTTCCCTTATGTGTGTAAATCTTATACCAGCAACCTCCGAAAATGCCTGAAACCACCAATCAACAGGGTCAGCATAGGAAGATTCTGTTATAGTCTTTCGTAATGTTGTCTGATATTCTATATATTCTGGAAACTCCCATTCTTCAAAAGGTAATACTTTTTCGATATTGTAGTAACCCATATGATAGCGGTTGGTTACGTCTTCAAGCGGCGCACATTTCAAATGTAATACATGTTTGTAAGTGTCTCTTCCGTAAGCAGTAGCCATTTGTAATGTATATGTTTCTACTGGTACATGGAAAAATCTTCTTGCAGAATTGATATCCCAGTATCTTGTTTGGAGATTGGACTCAATTACTATCAGATGAACAAGTGTCTGATTGATTAGTCTTTGAGCAATGCCATATGACCATTTGCATATTCCATCGTACATATGAATGAGTGTATTACATAAAGCATAATGTGTTTTATCAAAATCCTGTTGGGTTTCTGATTCAAACAAACGTGGCAGATTTTCAGAAAGAAAAAATTCTGATTTATACTCGTTTTTGGTATCCTGATTAAACAAATTCTTGCCATGAAAGTGTATCTGTCGCCAAAAGTCACGATAGGAACGATTAACTGCATGGAAAACAATATGCGAATCTGTGAAAGTTTCTTTTATTCCATAATGGTTATAAAGCAAAAATAAATTTTCATTCATAGAAATCATCTCCTTTGTGTTTTATCTTTCGACGTCGATTGATTATTTATATTGTAAGATGATACTATGTTACATTCAACCCCTCTGAAATCCGTTAATAATTTCGTAATAATTTGCTGTTCAACCCAAAACATAAAAGAAACGGTGGGTTAAATTTCTTTTATGATATATGCAAAAAATATCCATAATCACATTGGATTACAGATATTTTTTGAATGGAAATAACCATAAAGGAAAAGAGATGTTTTCTTTTATGGGGGATATACTATTGTTTAGCCTTTTTAATTGCCTGCTGTCTTTTTTGATATCTATGTTCGTTAATAAGTATATCTGCTTTCTGCCAGTTACTGATACTTCTTAAAAGTTTATTTCCATGTTCTTGAATATCAAGTACCTGTTCATTAAGATAAGTGGCATAATGCTGATTTTGCAGAACATCGTTCAATATTTGAGTTTGAGTACGCATAGCGTTCAACTGTTGATTTGCAATATCAACTTGCTGTTGTTGATAGCGATGCGATACGTCCTGATCATATCTTTCTATTGCAAATTTTAAATCATAATCAGAAGTTCCCATAAAAGTTGCTAAATATGCAACTGACCCAATTCCACGATATTGTGCAGGGATAATATTTTTCTTATATACTTCCTCTAATGTATCATGGGTTTGAGCAATTACATTCTTTAGTTCTTCTTTTTTGCTATTATATGTAGCCATGGTATAGGTCTGGTAATGGTCATAGTCCTTTTTATACTGTTCTAACGCATTATTATAGTCTTTGCATTCACTTTTATAACGTTCATACATTTTCAGATATTCCTCATGCACCCGATTAGATTCAGCTAGCTGTCTTTTCTCATTTTCAGAATCTATTTCTTTACACTTTTTCTGATAATCAGCAGAGTTTCTTATATTTTCAACAGCTTCTTTCTTTTGTTGCTTAACCCATGCACGGTCTTTAGATAGTAAACGAAGTGAGTATACAATACCACAAATGGCTATTACACTTCCGATAAATATAAAGGATTCTTTTATTAAGCCAATTATTATACCGATAATATAAAGGGGAATTCCCTTTTTCCAATTTGACGGTGTTTTTATATATGGCGGTTGAATTTGTGGATATTGCTTTAGTTGCACTTTCTGTGGTGTCATTTCCATAGGTTCTGTTGGTTTCAAAGGCTGTCTAGGTGCTTTTGGAATATTATGGTTAAGTTCGTTTAAATCACGATTAAGAATTAGTAGCGTATCCTCTAAATAATACGCAGTTGTAAGATTTTCCAATTCTTCTTGTCTTGACATAATTTATTCAATCCCTCCATTAATCCATTGAAAAATTAAAATAATTGATAATTTCTCTGGTTTCGTCATTTTCTCCATAAACATTTATAAGTAATTCATATTCAGCCTGAGCAAATGGATATTTGGAAATCATGTCTGCAAGAAGCTGTCCTACTCTATCTTTCGGGAACATAGGATTTTTCAAATTATTTATCATCGTATTATATTCATTTCCAGTTTTAGTATATATTTGTTTTAATATTCCATTATCAGCAAGAAACTGAATCATTGAGAAGAATGTGCAAAGATAGTCGTTATAAACTTCTTTAAAAAATACATCTTCTTTAAATTTAGAAAAAATTTGTGCTTTTTCTTCATCAGACATTTGTAACTGATGAGAGACAAATTTTCCAAGTGCACTCATTCCAAAGTTAAAAGTTTCTGCTTTTGCGATTCCTTTTGCAGCACCCTTTAATCCAAACCCACCACCTTGTAATCGAACAGAATTGCCTAATTTGTTTCCAAAGGAATCAGCGGATTGTTTCTTTTCTAATGTTATTCCCAACATAGTACTGTATGATGTGACAGCACGATTGTATGTATCTAATTGATAATTATAAAAAGTCTGTTTATCAACATTAAAGACACCAAAAACAAGAAATAGACTGTATGCACGTTCCAACATCGGAGCCAATCCTTCCATGTACATGTCTTCAAAATAATGTAATAGTGTATCATAATCTTTTACACACTGATGATATCTAAATTCAAAGCGATTTGCATAATATTGAGCGGATTGTTTGAATAAATCTTTATACTGGAAACAGGTATCTAATTCTTGTGACACGTTAATTATATTTCCATCCAACTCAAACTGCTTGCTATTTCCTGTAAGAGCAGTCCATTGTTCGGGTTCTTCAACAGTACAAGGTGGATAGCTTTCAAATGGTGGAAAAACTTTTGGCTCTTCGATTTTTTTGATTTCTCCAAAAACTTCTTTTCCAACTAATTTGTTTGCTTCTTTATTTAGTGCGTTCCCCATATCTGCGAATTTGTTAAATCCTTTTTCAAATAAACTTGCCATTTTAAATCGTCCTTTCTGAATTACAAATGTTTCTAATTACGCATATATCACATTTAGGATTCCTTACAGTACAAACTTCTCCATATCCGTTTGCACAATACATCCAGAGGAGATAGTCAACTTCTGCACAATGCTTTCCCATTTGTTCAGCTATTGACTGGATAATATCCATAGCTTCATATATTGGAACAGTTTCATATTTTGAACAGCCTAAGATTTTACTTCCGAGAATTCGTCGGATATGTCTGTCAGGTTTTGCAATATCATACCCAACATTTCTTAAATACTCCGCATTGAGTGCTTCTCCCATTTGATTCATTTTGAAAAAGGATTCTGGAGAAGACAGTTTTTCAATTAACCCTTTCAAAGTAGAATCTTCGGCTATGTATTTTTTATAACAAGAATCAATACTACCATACTGATTTTCAATCTTGGACAATAATGGAATATTGTTTTTAATTAAAGCCTCCATCTGCTTTCTTGTACTTTGTGTTGCTCCACAGATTTCCTTTATTCTTTCAGTAAAGAAATCAGATGAACTGGATAAAATATATTCCATGTTGTAATTATGAAACAGTTCATCTATAGGAGTGATTTTTCCGGTTGAATCATCGATCCCATCAACAACTCTGTCCCATTTAGCACCTGAACTTAACATGGAATAAACCATTCCACGAATATGGTCTTCAATAGTGAAATTTTCCTGATATTCTCGCCTGTCAATCTGCTTCTTGATAAATGAATGTTCCCATAGCTTTGTTTCAGGCAATTTATTATTCAAATAGCTTTCCATTGTATCAACGACATGAACTATCATTTGATTACTGTAAGACATTGCAATCCTCCTTTCTCTGTATATGTATAAACTAAGTTTAAAACGCATTATGAGTATTGTCAACTCTATTTGCGTATTATAAGAAATAGAAAGAGTTCTTCATATAGTATTGGAATATGGAGGAAGAATACTATGAGTTTTGGAGATAACCTACGTGCTTTAATTGAAGAAAGAGACATTACCCAAAAAGAACTTGCAAAGAAATTAAACATTGCACCATCTACATTGGGGAGTTATGTCCAGAATGTGCGTGAACCTGATTTTGCCACATTGAAAATGTTTGCAAATTTTTTTGATGTTTCTACAGATTATCTGTTAGATCATTCAGTAAAAGAATGTTCTACCCGTCAGGAAAATGAGCTGTTGCGAGTATTCCGTTCTTTAAGCGAAGAACAACAGTATATCTGCATTGAACAGAGCAAAGTATTTATGTTGGTAAATCAAAAAAGAAAAGAAGAAATATAGAAATCATGATACAGTTTAAATGATGTATAGGTTTTTGGAGAGGACAAAGGTCTTCTCCATTTCTTTTACCAGTCTATTGGTAAAATGGTGCAATGAACCAGTCAGCCACCTTAGATGTCAGATTTTCATAAATTTTCTGAAATACCTTCTATTTATATGATTGAGAATATAATCAATTTACATCAGGAAAGGAAGATGTTATTTATGAAAAGAGTCAAATCCAGGATTTATTCAACTCAGGAACTAGACAAAAGAAAAAAAGCTATATTTTCTACACAAGATATAGAACAGATTTTAGGGATTCTTTATGATACGACAGGGCATGATATGAGCTTTGAGAAACAAGAGGATGGAACGTTGTCTGTAACCATTGATGGAACTGTGTATTCTGTTGATACGGTGCAATAAATAATGAGTGGTATGTTAATCAGATATCAGGCGGAGAGATTTTTGCTCTCCGCTTTTTTAGGGGGAATTATATGCATTAGATAACAAAATTTGCAAAATCAATGGTAATTCTTTCTCTCACTATGGCTATTTTCCCATTCTGCCGTTTGTTAGTCTAATTTGTTTTATTATTGCTTTTCGTGGATTTTTTCTAGGCTTGCAGTTTAACATATTGTCAAATAGTTCATCGAAACTGATGGAATCCGTAAAAGCGTTGATATAGTTACAGTAATTTTCAATGTAATGTGATGATTCATTTGGTTTCTCATGTGTTACTGTTTGAAAATGTTCATAAACCATTCGAGCATAAATTGCATTATAACTTTCAATTCCGCGAAATTTTGTAATATATCCGTCTATTTGAGAACTAACGGTATAAAGTCCACATGCACGTTTTAGAATACTTCCTTTTTTGATATTACTCAGAATGAATTCGTCATAATATTTTTTCGTATATTCTGGTAATTCACATAAACGAATATGGTCGATTTTTCCGTCATAAACCTCTACTGCTGTTATAATATTGGTATTTTTATCAACATATATATCAATCTTTCCACGAAGCGGGCGATTTATTTGCTTCTTATCGTGTGTAAACAGTTCAGGTTTAATCGTTTTCATTATATTCAAACGAGTACGATTACTTCCTATTTCCAAATCTATATTTTTCAATTCAGTATTTAAACCAGAAGCTGTTGCAGAATTACCACATGAGCCGACATATTCAATTGCGGCAAACCATTGACGCATAGATAAATGTGTATGCTCAAAAACAGTTCCTGTAGTTATTGTTGACTGATATCCACATTGCTGACATTTATATTTATATGGATCAAGTAGCCAATATTTTTTACATTCGCATTTAGGGCAAAAAAAGCCATCTGTCCATTTCTTTTTGAAAAGATAGTTTCTACAACTTTCTTCCGTTGGAAAACGTTTATTAAATTCAGTCCAGTCCATATTATATCCTCAACTTTCTTTCGTAATTGCAGTAAACACTGATAAGTTCTTAAAGTGAATGATTTCCACTTAATCTTTATAGAGTATATATAAAAAATAAATATCTTACAAAACACCAAAAAATATCCCTCAAGAGGGGCGGGGCAAACTATGTCTTAAAATATTCAAGCATCAGCCTGTTTGCATTTGCAAAACTCTTGATAATTGCATTATACATCAATCAGTTCTTAAAGTGAATAATTTTATTACTAGGGTTATATATAACAAGAGATACAAAAACATCTCTTAAAAACTACAACTAAATATATCTCAAGCAAAGGGGGCGGAAAATTATGCCATAAAATGCTCAACCCGGATGCAGTTCCTAAAGTGAACAATTTTATCTCTCGGGTTATATATTACATGAGATGCAAAACATCTCATAAAACTACAACTAAATAAAGCTCAGACCAAGGGGGTCGGAAAACTATGCCATAAAATGCTCAACCCAGAAGTTTCTAAAGTGAACATTTTTATCTCAATGGTTATATTACATGAGATGTGAAAAATCATCTTATGAAATTACAACTAAATATATCTCAAGCAAAGGAGGTGGTAACTATGCCATAAAATATTTACTCTCATATTTTCGTACTTGTAGAACTTTTGAAAGGAGATAGCAAAATGAACGCTAAAACGTATGCTTCTACTAACAGACCTACCTGTTGGAGTGAAATTGATTTCGCTGTTGCGGAAAAGTCAGTTAAAAAGCTGCAAAGACGAATTTACGTCGCTTATGTACAAGGCAACACCCGTAAATGGAAAACTTTGACCGAATTCATGTTTCACTCGTTCTATGCAAGAGCCTGTGCTGTCAAGCATGTATGTTCAAGAAAAGGCAAAAAAACAGCAGGTGTAGATAATGTTCTATGGCTGACGGATACTGATAAATTCAATGCAATTTTCAGTTTACGTTTACGAGGATATAAACCACGTCCACTGAAACGAGTTTATATCAAAAAGCCAAATGGAAAGTATCGAACTCTTGGAATTCCGACTTATAAAGATCGTGCAATGCAAGTTCTTTATAAATTCGCAATAGAGCCAATTGTTGAATTACATGCCGATGAACATTCGTATGGTTTCCGAAAAGGACGTAGTGTTAAAAGTGCAGTGTCAAAGCTAACAGAGTATTTATCTAAAAATCCTGATTGTGAATATGTATTGAAATCAGATATAGAATCTTGTTTCGATAACATTGGTCACGAATGGTTATTGGAAAATTTTCCAATAAAGCCAGAACTTCTTCGAAAGTTTTTGAAATCAGGATTCATAAAAGATAACTCTTACCATACCTCAAAGAAAGGAATACCGCAAGGTGGCAGTGTATCCAGTTGTTTATGCAATTGGACATTGGATGGTATTGAGGGTGTTTGTCGAGAAAGACTTTATCAATGGAAAGCTTTATGCGGCGTTAGTAACCGCAAAAGTGCCCTTTCGGGCATTGATGTTCCTTTCGGCATAGATGCTGAGCCTTTCGGTGCAGATATTGTGCCTATTGGTTCTGATGTACGGGGGATTCTTATACGCTATGCTGATGATTTTCTCTTTACTACTAATGTATATGCGACTTTTGTCCTGCGAGCAAAGTTGCTTCCGGAAATTGATGATTTTCTTTCTACCAGAGGGTTGAAGCTCTCAAAAGGAAAAACAGCCCTGTGCAAAGTTACGGATGGATTTGTTTTTCTGGGATGGAGAATCTGTAAACAAAATGGAGAGATAAAATGTTTTCCTGCTCCTAAGGCGATTGAATCGCTGAAGAAAAAGGCAAAAGACATTTTATTGGACGAATCTATTTCTAGTGAAAAAGAAAAGATAGGAAAAATTTGCCAAGTGATAAGGGGGTGGTTGTCATTTTACTCACTGGCATCTTATCCGTTCTTTTCAGAAATGCAATCCGACTTCATGGAGTTTATAAGTCAATTTTCAGGAAGGCAACGACAGCTCGAGAAAGAAATTCAACAAATATTTTCCGATTGGAGAGTGAGTATGTATGAAAAGAATAATGTATATCGACGTTGAAATATGTCCTGTGTGTGGAATTTTAAATAAAGATTTTTTACTGGATGGTAATTACTTTTATCTTTGCCACTGCTGTGGACAGTTTTTTCGTAGCTTTTCTGATGGCAGAGAGCCAATTATTGGTATTACTTTTTATCCCAAAACCATTCGTTTTAATCGACAGCTAAATGCATTAAGACAAAATTGGTACAAATTACAAGAATTAAAAATAATGAAACATCATGAATATAAATTTTCAAAGGATGACTATGACGAGGTCGTTGACTACAGTTCAGACAGGAAAGATGTAAAGACTAGTCTGAATCCCGAAAATAATTTACTTGAATATTATGATACTGCTTTTAAGCGTAAGAAAAAAAACAAAGTGATTTCAGATAGATATATATTACAAGATTAAAAAATTCCGAATGGTATTCACTTTTACGATGATTCAAAAGATGAAGCGGATTATTCAGATTGTCTTTCTCCGTGAGGAAACTTTTCTCGAAAAATAAAGGCATCAACAATATGAATTTATTGGAGGTACCTATATGAAACAGGAAATTTCTAAATTCCCATCTTTTAATCACTCTGGGAAAGAACATATAATAAACACATTTACATCTAAGGAATGTGACAAGTCTGCTGAAAATAAAGATGTAACAAGTAATATATTTATGGAGGCAAAATTGAAGAACGTGTCACGTAAATGTTTTGAAACAGAAGCAAATGGTTTTAAAGTTATATTGGATTTTCCTAAACAAAACAATTGCGAGATGGAAGAAACACAGTTGAAAGAAGTAAAACAAATTATGTTAACGCTTCTAAAGGAACAGACAACACAGAAAATGTAACAGATTTATAAAGAAATACAGATTACTGTACTCAGATATCTAAGGAGGATAATCAAATGAAAAATATGAAAGAAAACACTAAAAAAACAGTAAGAATTTTACTTCGTGCAAATTCAACCTATCAGTCAGAGATGGATGAAAGTTTATCTATTCAGCGTGAGCTTATTATAGAGGAGGTAAAGAAACATCAAAATTGGATTTTAGACTCAAAAGAATATATTGTAGGAAATAACGTGGGGGATAAAGATTCAGTAACCGACATAAATGTTTTACAGGCAGCTTTGCGTGATGCAGAAAACAGAGAATATGACATTTTAGTGTCAGATAAAGATGACCGACTGGGGAGAAGAATGTTGGAGATTCCAATGAATATTATGTCCTTAAAACAGCTTGGAGTAGATGTTTATACCGTTAAAGATGGACTGCTGACTCTTGACCTTGGAGATATCACGGGAATGCTGATGTTATCCATGCGATATGCAATGGCAGAAAAAAGCAGTTCTGATACGGAGATGCATATTAATACAATTTAGAAAATGTAATACAGATGGTCTTATTTTTAGATCGAGGAGGAGAATCAAATGAAAGATGTGAAAGAAGATACCAAAAAGATAGTACGAATTTTACTCCGTGTAAGTTCTGATCAACAGTTGGAAGCTGATGGGGATTTATCTATTCAGCGCAAGATTGTTGTCGAGGAAGTGAAGAAACATGAGGAGTGGATTTTAGATTCAAAAGAATATTTTGAGGGAAGTAACAGTGGTTATAAAAATTCAGTAGCTGACAGAGATGTTTTACAAGAAGCTTTACGTGATGCAGAAAACAAAGAATATGATATTTTGTTAGCTTATAAAGATGACCGACTTGGAAGAAGAATGTTAGAGATTCCAATGTATATTATGTCCTTAAAACAGTTTGGAGTAGATGTTTATACCGTTAAAGATGGACTGCTGACTCCTGACCTTGGAGATATCACGGGAATGCTGATGTTATCCATGCGATATGCAATGGCAGAAAAAAGCAGTTCTGATACTGGTATGCGAGTAAAGGACACTGCCCAAAAACTTGTGCAACAGGGAAAATTTATGGGAGGTAAAGCTCCTTATGGATATAAATTAGAGTATTCGGGAGAATATAGCAAACATCAAAGGGCATTGAAACATCTGGTTATTGCACCAGAACAAGCAGAAGTGGTAAAGTATATCTATGAGTTATCATTTTATAAAGAATTTGGCTCTGGAAAAATTGCATCTTCTTTAAATAATGATAGCAGATATAAAAATTTAGCACCAAATGATGTATGGAAAAGCGGAACAATTACAAGCATTCTTACCAATCCTATTTATGCAGGATATACTGCATACAAAAGACGGGAAACCCAAAATGGGATGTCACATAGTTTAGATAGAAAGGATTGGATTATTGCCGAAAAACAAAATAAAGAGATTACAATTATCAATCCTGAATTATGGGAAAAAGTTCAAATAAGTCGTCAGAAACGCAGAACAAAATATCAAAAACAGCCATGGAATGAAAAAGCAACTATTATTTCCCGAAATGATGGGAATCTAGCTTTGATTGATGTAGCCTATTGTGGTTACTGTGGGCGAAAACTGACTAACGGTACAAAGTATGATTATTGGACAATTAAAGGAACAGGGGAACGTAGAAGTTCTCAGAAAAGTATTTATAAGTGCCAAAATGTGTGGCAAGGTGTTCCACATGAAAAAATGAAGCAGATTCGTGCGGATAAAATAGAACCAATCGTATTTAAAAAATTATCTGAGTATGTCGGACGATTACAGGAAGATGAAAATATATTTGAACAGATTTTGGAGAATCAGTCTTTTGAAAAGAAGCGACAGGAACAGATTCTTGTACGTGAGAAACGAAACTTACAGGAAATCGAAAAAAATATTGATATTCTGAATGATGCAATTCCAAATGCGATTACAGGTACATACCCATTATCGTTGGAAGACCTTGCAAAGAGTATTGAAAAGCAAAAAGACAAAGCATCGAAACAGAAAACAGTTGTTGAGGAATTGGAAACAAATATAAAAAATCTTTCAGTGAGTCAGGAGGATTGGGAAAATTTATATCATAATTTGCCAACGTGGCAAGATATCTTTATGAATGCAGATGTCGCAACAAAACGGGTACTGGTAAATAAGCTGATTGAACGGATTGATATTACAGATGATACAGTGGTGATTCGTTTCAAAGTGGATTTAGACCACTTTTGTCCCCAACCACGAATGACCGTTAACGAAAGGGTACCGGAACAAAGGATATGATTTCACGATTACCTCATCTACCGCTTTTGACCATAAATGGATTCCTGAACGGAATATCTATGATACAATCTCTGTGATCGTCGATGAGTTGTTTGCCGATTATCTTTCCAGACCGAATGTGAAGCAGCCGATACTGACACAGTATTGTGACGGGCGGCAGGTGCAGTGTCCGAACTGGTTGACACAATGGGGATCCAAATCATTAGGCGATCAGGGCTACTCCCCTATCGAAATCCTACGCTATTATTATGGTGATGACATGTACATCAACACCGCCGAAGCCATCTCCGGCATTCCGTCCTCCTGGCCTGGTTATACTCTGAAGATTGGCTCATCCGGCAACAAAGTCCGGCAGATGCAGGAGCAGTTAAATGTGATTGCAGGTGCTTATCCGGCTATTCCAAAGATCACTGCTGACGGTATCTATGGACCGGCAACTGCCGAAGCTGTCCGGGTATTTCAAAAAGTCTTTGGACTGCCTCAGACCGGAGAAGTGGATTATACGACCTGGTATAAGATATCGGAGATATATGTGGGGGTATCGCGGATTGCGGAATTGAACTGACAACCATTTTCCCCACATGGAAAAATGCTAACTTTGAGTTCTACGTCACCTAATGCTTTAAAAAGGCATGAAAAAAATGTCCATTCATTTTTCGCATGCCTTTTGTTCAAAAATAATACCTATTTCTTCTATCCCCCAAAGAATATCCGATGCACATCATTAAACATCACAAACACCATAAGCGCCATCAACAGCACGATCCCTGCGAAATGTACATACCCTTCTTTCTCCGGCGGCACACGCTTTCCTCTGATTGCTTCAATGATCAGGAATACCAGTCGTCCCCCATCCAGTGCCGGAAGCGGCAGAAGGTTCATCACACCAAGGTTCGCCGACAGCAGAATTGCCAGATTCAGCATCTCTACAATGACGACAAACAGACCATAGGAACGGCTCTGCTTATAGGTGGTATCTACCGTATTAACAATTCCGACCGGTCCGGAAAGTTCGTTCACTCCGATCTGTCTGGTCACTAACATCTTCAGACTGTCCAGTGTCGTGCAGATCCAGAATTTCACTTCATAGCCGCCATATTTGACCGCCGTCAGTGCATTGGCTTTGGTATAACCGGAACTGCCGATTCCGAGTCTCTTATATCCCAGTTCTTTGTCCATCTTCGGAGTCAGTGTAACGGTCTTTTCTTTTCCGTTTCTTAACACAGTGACAACCACGTCTTCATCAGAGTGAAACTGATTATAAAAACTGACTTCACGGAAAATGTGGATCTTTTTATTCCCCATCTGCACGATCTCGTCACCTTTTTTCAAACCAGCTTCCGCTGCCGGATATCCGGATTCCACTGCCCCGATTACCGGCTTATCGTAACCAACCATTGCCGTTATGATCACTGCAAAGATAAAAGCCAGAATAAAGTTAAACACAGGCCCTGCCGCTATGACTGAGATTCGCGCCCATACGGATTTATTATTAAAGTTATTCGGCGAATCATTCGCCTCTTCATCTTCCCCCATCGCACAGAACCCTCCGATTGGAAGGATACGTACGGCGTATCTGGTCCCTTTATATTCTTTTGAATAAATTGCCGGTCCCATTCCTATAGCAAACTCATCTACATCAATTCCATTTTTCTTCGCCAGTAAGAAATGCCCCAGCTCATGAAAAAATACGATGAAGCTGAATAACAAGATTGCTAATATAATTCCCAAATTTCTAATTACCTCCTGCTGTTGATTCTTTCATAGGTCGCTGCTTCTGTCTCCAGAATCTGTTCCAATGTTGGATTTTCAATATTTTTGTGTGCCTTCATACAGTCTTCGATGATCTCCGTGATCTCCAGATACTTGATTTCTCTGTTCAGGAACTTACTTACCGCAAGTTCATTTGCTGCATTGAATACAGTCGGAAGGCTTCCGCCCTTTCTTCCTGCTTCGTATGCAAGCTCCAGTCCATAGAATGTATCTGTATCCGGCTTCTCAAATTCCAGTTTTCCCAATGTCCAGAAGTCTACTCTGTCCCCCGGGAGGAATCTTCTCTCCGGATAATATAATGCATACTGGATTGGAAGCTTCATATCCGGTGTTCCAAGCTCTGCAATGATCGCACCATCTACATACTCTACCATAGAATGAATAATACTCTGTGGCTGTACTACAACCTGCACCCGATCCACATCTACATCAAATAACCATTTGGCTTCGATGACTTCGAGACCTTTGTTGACCATTGTAGAGGAATCAATTGTGATCTTACGTCCCATTGACCAGTTTGGATGCTTCAATGCATCTTCCACCTTGATTTCCATCAGTTCTTCTGATTTTTTCCCACGGAACGGACCGCCGGATGCGGTCAGAAGAATCTTATGAACTGCCCCGTGACGATTGCCCTGTAATGACTGGAAAATGGCGCTATGCTCACTGTCTACCGGGAGAATCGATACTCCCATCTTTTTTGCCAGCGGCATAATGATATGTCCTGCCGTTACCAACGTCTCTTTATTGGCAAGCGCAATATCTTTTCCTGCCTTGATTGCTTCAATTGTAGGACGGATACCGATCATACCGACAACCGCTGTCACAAGAATCTCTGTATCATTCATGGTTGCGACTTCCAGAAGTCCATCCATGCCTGCCACGATCTGCGTGTCCGTATCTGCTACATTCACACGTAATTCCTCTGCTTTTTCTTCTGACCATACAGCCACGATCTGCGGATGGAATTCACGGATCTGTTCTTCCAGCATCTTAATATTACTTCCGGCTGCCAGTCCAAGCACTTCAATATCACCGTTCTCTCTGACCACTTCCAGCGTCTGTGTCCCGATAGAACCAGTGGAACCTAAAATTGCTATCTTTTTCATATGAACCTCCTACAATCTGCCTGCAAGAAATGTTGCAAGATAATAAATGATCGGCGCCGTAAAGATAACACTGTCAAATCTGTCAAGAATTCCGCCATGTCCCGGAATCAGTTTTCCATAATCTTTAATGTCATGATTACGTTTGATCGCAGAAGCTGCAAGATCACCAATCTGTGAGATCATTCCTCCAACTCCACAGATAATTGCATACTGTCCCGGATTCACACCTGCTCCTGTAATCTTATTCGCTGCAAGAGCAAAGATTGCCCCAAGAAGAGCTGCTCCTACGATTCCACCGATTCCACCTTCTACAGATTTCTTCGGGCTTAACTTCGGTGCCATCTTATGCTTTCCAAGAAGCATACCTACGCAGTATGCGCAAGTGTCGCATCCCCAGGAGCTCAAAAAGATAAGCCATACTGCAACAGCTCCGTCATCCAGCATTCTTGTCTGGTATACATAAGACAGCATCACTGCAACATAAAATACACCAAAGAATACCGTCATCACCTGCTCTGCTTTAAATACCGGAAATGAAAATACATATACCGCCATCAGTACGACCAGAAATACAATCGTAAGAAATGTCACATACTGCATCTGTCCGGTATATAAGATTCCGTAATATACAACGGCTGCCAGATAACCGGTAAAACCTAATATCTTGCTCTGCACATCCACAACTTTATAAAGTTCCGACAATCCGATCAGACTGATCAGTGCCAGAAAACCGAACAACAATCCGCCACCGGTTCCAACTGTTGCTATTAAGATAATGACCAGAACAATCCCACTTAATAATCTTGTCTTAAACATTCTGTTCTTCTTCCTCCTTCACACCGCCGTAACGTCTGTCGCGGTGATTATACTGTTCAATCGCCTTTTCCAGTTCTTCTTTACTGAAATCCGGCCATGGAACATCTGTAAAATAAAACTCTGTATATGCCAACTGCCATAACAGATAGTTGGAAAGTCTGAGTTCCCCGCTTGTGCGGATCATCAGATCAGGATCCGGAATTCCCTTTGTATCCAGATATTGTTCAAATGTCTGTTCTTCAATCTCTTCCGGATTCACTTTTCCATCTATACAATCCTTTGCAAGCTTCCGGATTGCACGGACCATCTCATCACGGCTTCCATAATTGATCGCAATCTGGAAATTCAGACCGCTATTATTCTTCGTTGCCTCTTCCAGTTCCAGAATTCTCTTCTGAATATCTTCATCCAGTCTGGTGATATCTCCAATCACACGAACCTTCATATCATTCTTTGCTGCTGTCTTCAGACATGTCTTCATATAATTACGTAAAAGCTTCATCAATGCATTGACTTCATCATCCGGACGGTTCCAGTTTTCTGTAGAAAATGCATAGACAGTCAAGTACTTAATCCCCATTCTCCATGCTTCCTCACAGATACGCTCTACATTCTTACTGCCCTGTGCGTGACCATAATTCCGGGGCATTCCCTTTGCCTTAGCCCAACGGCCATTTCCATCCAATATGATTGCAACATGCTTTGGTACATTCATATGATTATTTCCTCCTACTAACACATTAGAACTTATGTAATCGCAAAACTTTTTAGTGCTCTTCAGTCATACAAGAACAGAGGGGACAGTTCCAGATTCTCTGGATCTTATCCCCTTCTTATTCTATGCCTTTTTATCTGTTGCAGATCTTATACTGTCATAACCTCTTTTGATTTTGATTCTACAGCTTTATCCACTTCTTTTACATATTTATCTGTCAGTTTCTGCAGATCATCTTCCATGTCCTTGATCTCATCTTCTGAGACATCTGTTCCTTTTAATTTCTTAGCTGCATCAATTCCGTCACGACGGATGTTACGGATTGCAACTTTTGCAGCTTCCCCTTTTTTCTTAACATCTTTAACCAGTTCTTTTCTACGATCCTCTGTAAGTTCCGGGAAGAGAAGACGTACAGTTGTTCCGTCATTGGTAGGATTGATTCCGAGATCAGAAGTCATAATTGCTTTCTCGATCTCTCTTACCATGCTTTTCTCCCATGGCTGGATCTGGATCATACGCGCTTCCGGTACAGATACGTTAGCCACCTGCTGGATTGGTGTCGGTGTTCCATAATAGTCTACTACAATTTTATTTAACACATTTGGATTCGCACGTCCTGCACGGATTGCTGAAAGTTCTCCGTCCAGATTTCCAATTGTTTTTTTCATCTTTTCCTCAAATGTTTTTAATCTTTCATTCATAGCGTGATCTCCTTTTATCGCAATAATCCATAATAATACTTATACTGTTACTTTTGTTCCTGTAAATGTTCCCTTCATCGTCTCAACAATGCTGTTCTCTTCATTCAGTCCGAATACCAGCATCGGCATCTTATTCTCCAGACACATAATAGATGCTGTCAGGTCTACAGCCATCAGCTTCTTATCAATAATTTCCTGAATAGAAATCTCGTCATATTTCTTTGCTTCCGGATTAACCTTCGGATCGCTGTCATAAATCCCGTCAATTGCTTTTGCAAGAAGCATAGCATCTGCTTCAATCTCAATTGCTCTTAAAACCGCACCAGTATCTGTCGAGAAATATGGATGTCCTGTTCCGCCTGCGAAGAACACAACTTTTCCTTCATTCAGTGCTTCTACTGCCGCATCTTTAGAAAACAATGTAGTAAATGCGCCACACACAAATGGTGTAAATACTTCTGTCTTCATTCCTGCATAACGGAAAATATCAGATACATAAATACAGTTCATAACTGTTGCCAGCATCCCGATCTGGTCTGCTTTAACACGGTCTATCGTCTCGCTGGTTCTTCCTCTCCAGAAGTTACCACCACCTGTTACAATCGCAACCTGTACCCCATCATCTACAAGCTGCTTTACCTGTTTTGCAACACCCATACAGGTAGCTTCATCAAATCCTGTCTTTTTATCGCCTGCGAGAGCTTCCCCGCTGAGTTTTAACAATACTCTTTTCATAAGTTCTTACTCCTTACTATAAGTTCTCTTTATGCATTCACATACTTATCATAAAGTATAGCATAGGAATAAAAAAAAGGGAATATGAAACCCTCACATTCCCTTAAAAAATCCTTTGAATTTTAGCTGTTAATTACGGAAAACGACTTCCCCTGTCTTCTCATCCATACTTTCTACGATTGCCAGCGACTCCAGATGAATTCCTTTGGAGCGGATGATATCTCCACCAACCTGAAATCCTTTCTCGATCACAACACCAGCTCCGACCAGCTCGGCTCCTGACTTTTTAACCAGTTCTGCCAGTCCCTCCAGTGCTTTCCCGTTAGCAAGGAAATCATCAATCAGAAGAACCTTATCTCCTTTTCCAAGAAATTCTCTGGAAACGATAATATCATAAACTCTTCCGTGTGTGAATGATTCTACCTTTGTTGTATATACATCCCCTGCAATATTCTTTGTCTGTGTCTTCTTTGCAAATACAACCGGTACATCAAAGACTTCAGCCGCAACACATGCGATTCCGATCCCAGAAGCTTCGATCGTAAGAATCTTCGTAATCTCCTCACCTTCAAATCTTCTCTTGAATTCCTTCCCGATTTCCTGAAATAACTTTACATCCATCTGATGATTGAGAAAGCTGTCCACCTTTAAGACGTTGCCTTCTTTTATCTTTCCATCCTTGCGGATTCTGTCTTTTAATAACTGCATCTTAGCGGCCTCCACATATTTTTCTAAACGTTACCCCATATTGTAATGACTTTTCGTTCTGATTGCAAGTCATTTATACATATATTTTTTAATATATGATCTATTTTATATCTTCCTTCTCAAAAACTCCCATTGCGATCTGCTCACTGGTAATCGGAAGTTCCTTAAACCAGATTCCTGTCGCATTGGCAATTGCATGTGCAAGTGCCGGTGCAGGAGTATTAATTACGATTTCTCCGATGGATTTTGCTCCGAACGGTCCCGTCGGCTCAAAACTGCTTTCAAATTCCACCTGGATGTTTCCCATATCTCTTCTGGACGGGATCTTGTACTGCATGAAAGAATTATTCAACATGGTTCCTTTGTCATTGTACTGGATGTTCTCATAAAGCGTCATGCCAATTCCCTGTACCAGACCACCCTCGGTCTGTACTCTTGCAAGATTTGGATTCACTACTGTTCCGCAGTCCACAACCGCTTTATAATCCAATATCTCCACATGACCGGTCTCTTTGTCCAGTTCAATCTCCACAGCTCCTGCCATGAATGGCGGCGGTGATGTCGGTGAACTGTTACTTTCTGTTGCTTCCAGTGCACAGCCATTTCCACACATTGATTTCGTACCAATATCTATCAGTGATACAGACTTCCGTGCTTTTGGCCATTCTACACGGTCGCTTGCAAATTCCAGTTCTTCCACCGGTGCATCCAGCATACCGGATGCAATCTCAAGAATTCTGGCGATCAGTTTCTGGCAGGCTTTTTCTACCGCTTTTCCTGTTACATATGTCGTACTTGACGCATAAGATCCCGAATCGTATGGAGACGAATCCGTATCTGCTCCGAGGACTTCTATATTTTCCACCGGACAATCCAGGCATTCTGCCGCCATCTGTGCAAGGATCGTATCACATCCGGTACCCATATCTGCCGCTGCGATCATCAGAGTATAGAATCCATCATCATTCATCTTAATGGTTGCAGATCCTACATCGACACCGGAGATTCCGGAACCCTGCATAGCCATTGCGATTCCCACACTTCTGACTTTGCCGTTTCCCATATCTTTGTATGGATATTTATCTTTCCATCCGATCAGCTCCGCAGTCCGTTCAAGGCAACGGTCAAGTGCACAGCTCTTCGCCGTCTCACCGTAATATGCAGGCATAACGTCGCCTTCTCTTACCATGTTCTTAAGACGGATCTCCACAGGATCCATATGAAGTCTCTGCGCCATCTCATTTACCGCAGATTCCACCGCAAAGATTCCCTGTGTTGCTCCATATCCACGATATGCTCCTGCTGCCATGTGATTTGTATAGACAACATCATATGCAAAACGGTGTGCTTCTGCAGAACTATATAAAGGAATGGATTTGTGTCCCGATAATCCGACCGTTGTCGGACCGTGATCTCCATATGCCCCTGTATTTGACAGTGTATACACATCAATCGCACGGATTTTTCCTTCTCTGGATGCACCAAGACGTACATGAACTTCCATCTCATGTCTTGGAGACGATGCAATCTGTGATTCTTCTCTCGTAAAGATCATCTTCGATGCTTTCCCGGTCTTCCATGTAACAAATGCTGGGAATAATTCAGCCACAACCGACTGTTTTGCACCAAATCCTCCTCCGATCCTTGGCTTACTGACACGGATCCTGGATTTCGGAATTCCAAGTGCATTGGAAATAATTCGTCTTACATGATATACGATCTGCGTGGAACTTAAAATATTCAGTCTTCCATAAGCATCCATAAAGCAAGTGGTACGGAATGTCTCCATCATGGCCTGCTGCGCAGCCCTGACGTGATAAGTTCCTTCTACGACCTCATCACAATCTGCCAGCACTGCATCCACATCTCCGTCTTCCGTAGAATCGCTTGCACAGAGATTTCTCTTATTATCGGCGCCTACCTTGCAGAGTGCTTTCCAGTTATCTTCCGGATGTACCAGAACATCACCATCTTTTGCCATATGAAAATCCAGAACTGCCGGAAGCACTTCGTATTCCACCTTCAGCATCTTTAACGCTTTATCCACACATGCCTCATTCTCACCTGCAACGATTGCCACCGGATCTCCCACATATCTGACATGCCGGTCCAGGATCAGCCGGTCATATGGGCTGAACTCCGGGTAGGTCTGTCCTGCTGTTGTAAATCTTTCCTGCGGCACATCTTCCCATGTGTAAACGTCTTCAATTCCCGGCACCCTTTTTGCCACATCTGTCTTTACTGATTTTACGATCGCATTAGCATGCGGGCTTCGGAGTACCTTTACGATCAGGCAGTCCTTTGGAGCAAGATCATCCATGAATACCGGTTTTCCTGTCACCAGTGCCATTGCATCTTTTTTTCTTATCGGTTGTCCGACTGCTTTCATGATCTTTCTCCTTTCTTTCTGTATTCGATAAATGCTTCCATTGCACGAAGCTGTCCTTCATATCCGGAACATCTGCAAAGATTTCCCGCAAGATATGCCTTGATCTCTTCTCTTGTCGGCTCCGGATTCTCGCGGAACATGGCAATTGCATTCATGATCATTCCCGGATTGCAGAAACCGCACTGTTCGGCACCCTGATCTGCAACAAATGCACCGAATTCTTTTGCTTCTTCCTGAAGTCCTTCTAACGTATCTACCTTGCATCCGTCGACTCTGGCTGTCAGCATCGAACAGGATAATACCGGTTTATCATCTACAAACACTGTACACAGGCCGCAGTTCGACGTCTCACATCCACGTTTTACACTATAGCATCCATGATCTCTGACAAAATCGATCAGAAGCTGATCGCTGGATATTTCCGCTTCTCTCATTGTCCCATTTAAAAGAATCTTTACTTTCATATCCTACTGATCTCCTCCTTTTGTATTCAGTGCTTCCAATGTCCTGCGGATCAGAACATATGCCAGACGGCTTCTGTATTCTTTGCCGGCGCGCATATTACTGTCCATCTTCACCTGTGAAGCAATGCATTCTGCCTCTTTCTTCATCTCTTCTTCAGTACAGACACCGCTCCATACTTTTTCTCTGACTGCTTCTGTCAGTTCCAGTCGGACCGCCTTCTGCGGTCTTGCACCGATACATACGCATCCATTTTCAGCATTTACTGAAACCGCACATGTCAATACCGGAAAATCTGTCTTGGAATTTCTATGTGCCAGATAGATCATATTTCTCTGATCCTTTTTTACAATGACTCTGACTAAAATGTCATTGTCTCTTTTCATCTGCGCAAATTCCTGTAATGGAACAATCCCTCCTTTATACAGTTCTACGTAACTGTCCATTGCAAGAAACACCGTCAATACATCCGAAAATCCATAGCGTCCGAATATACTTCCACCAATCGTTGCAAGGTTCCGGAACTGTACGCCGACAATATCACTGACCGCATCTTTTACTGCGCCTTCACACCACTGGTTCAATCTTTCATGACATTCCAGTTCACGGAGTGTCGTCATACATCCGATCCGGAATTCTTCTTCTGTCTCTTCGATCTGATTCAGACCAAGTCCGGACAGATCAATCGCTTTCTGTACATTCCGGTTCGACATCTTAAGCCACAACATGCCGCCCAGAATGCAGTTCGTCCTCTTCTGGTTCAGTTCATATGCCTGTTCCAGACTTTCTGCCTTCACATATTCCTTGATTTTTAACATACGCCTTTATCCTTATCTCTCTCTTTACTTAGCTTTATCCAGTTTCATCTATTCTTACTTTTATCAGTCTCACCTTTTTATCTATTCGTCTTTATTCCAGTGTGATCGCACCGGGAAAACAGACTCTGACGCAGGCAGGTTCCCGCCCTTCCCTGATTCTTTCAATACACCCGTCACACTTTTCCATTTTTCCGTCCTTGTCAAAATGGATCACGTCTTTCGGGCAGACCTTTTCACAGGCATGACATCCAATACATTTTCCTTTGTCTGTCAGTACAAATCCAGTCTTCGGATCTTTGTAAATTGCCTGCACCGGACAGGCTTTGATACAGATACCGCAGTGAGCACAGCCCGGACAGATATTCTTTTCAAACTGATTTTTCACTACCTTTTTGACCGTCCGATAGCTCTTTGCATCTACATCTTCCACATCATGGTGTGCATCCAGGCAGGCTATATGACAGGCATAACAGCCGACACATTTATCCGGATCAAATTTTAATCGGTAACTCATGCCTTCACCTCGCCTTTTTCTTTCTCGATTTTACAGAAATAACTTTTATATCCCGGGAATCCTGAAATTGGATCCAGATAATTTCTGTCTATCAGATCATTTGCCTCTCCCTTTGCATTGCCATGATAGACGTGTACAATTCCCGGCTGGCTGTTCAGGTAAACCGCCGCAATTCCGCAGATACTTCCCACCGGGGAAGATACCCTCACCATGTCACCATCTGCAATACCATACTTTTTCGCATCTTCCGGATGGATTTCTACCAGTGTTGCCTTTTCAAGTCCTGCAAGCCACGGTACCCGGTATGTTCTTGCATGGAAAAGCTGTGGTTTTCTGGAACCGGTATTCAGAATCAGTGGATATGCTTCCCTGTCCATGCCTGACACCTCACGGAAATCTCTGTATTCCGGAAGTCCGGAATATCCGTGGCTGTCTTTGTAACGTTCGAGTATCTGTGATACAAATTCCACCTTACCGGATGGTGTATGAAAGCCTTCTTTTTCATATCTCTTAAATGCCGGCGGAATGATCACACGTCCTTTTACCCCTTCCGGATGCGCCCGCAATTCCTCCAGTGTGACACCGGATGGCTCCAGAATATATTCCATATATTTCTCATAGCCATGTTCCAATGCTTCATCATGTAACTGCATGGCACGAAGCATGCCGATCATGATCTCAATATCATTCTTCGCCTCTCCGACCGGTTCGATTGCTTTTTCTGACAGGAAGAACATTCCTCCCCGTCCATTCAGCACAACATCTCGTTCAAAGGAAGACGCTGCCGGAAGAACCAGGTCTGCCATCTTGCTTGAATCTGAAAAAAACAGATCTACATTCACATAAAAATCCAACGCTTCTAACGCCTTCTGAAAATATTCCGGTTCCGGCCACATTCTGTGGTTCAGGCCGAATCCCACCACAGCTTTCAGCGGATATGGTTCTTCCTTCAGAATATAATCTGCAATTCTTGTACACTGCGCTTCCTCACACGGGAGATCAAACCATGCCGGAAAATCTTTCTCACCGATGGCTTCTATCGTATCCAGCCGTTTTACTTTTCCATATTCATTGCAAGGAGACACCGGCCCCGGTCTTGACGGATTGCCACCCGGGATATCATAGTTGCCGGTAAGTGCGATCAGACACATCACTGCCCGGTAATTCTGCATTCCGTTAATATTATGTACAACCGGCGACGCTGAAAACATTATGCCTGCCGGCCCGTTAGATGCATACATTCTGGCAGCCTCACGGATCAGTTCTTTATCTACACCGGTAATCTTCTCTGCTTTTTCCGGCGGAAACTGATTCACATATGCCTGATACTCCCCAAAACCATATACATATGTTTCTACAAATTCTTTATCATACAGACCTTCTTCTATGATCACCTGCGCCATAGACAACGCCAGTGCCCCATCTGTTCCAGGCAGCAATTTCAAGTGGATATCCGCCGCCTGTGTCGTTACGGTCTCTCTTGGATCTACGGCTATGATCTTCGCCCCACGTGCTTTCAAAGCCTGATAAGATCTTGCCATCCCTGCATTGGAATGATACAGATTGTTACTCCATACCAGAACCGTCTGTGCATGCATCAGATCCAGAAAGCAGATGTCATTTCCATAAATGGATCTCCATGCCATTGCCGCCGACTGAAAACAGGTACTGGATTCTGTACAGTAATTCGGAGACCCGTAAGCATTGGAAAGCCGCAGAAGTGCCGGTCTGTACCATTTCGGATATCCCGCATAAAACGCTGTCGCCTGAGGACCATATTCTTTTTTGACCCTGAGAAGATTCTCAGCAATCATCCGATACGCTTCATCCCAGGATACTCGTTCGAATTCCCCGCTTCCTTTTTTTCCGATCCGTTTCATCGGATACAGGATCCTGTCTTTGTTATAAACATACTGCCTGGAGGCCGCTCCTTTGGAACACAATCCCCCACTCTGTCCCGGAAGATCCCGGCTGCCTTCTACCGACACAAGCGTTCCTTCTTCTACATAAGCATCGATCGGACATCCCGCTGAACAGATATTACAGCGGACTTTTTTTATTACTCTTTGATTCATGCTGTTTCACCCATCAATGTTTCTATGTTTATTCGTACATTTTATTATAACAAGTTGCTTTTCAGTTTTCTATCTATTTTTCAAATTTCTGTCTTTCTTTCCTTTCATGATCTCAAAGTACATAATAAGAAGAAGTGTTCCCGCCAGCACCCATGCCGCCGGAGATGCCAGACAGATTCCCATATAGCTGCCAAAATGTGATGCAATCAGCGATGCACCGCTCCGTCCGACAAGTTCTGCAATCCCCGCTGTCATCGGAAGCAGTCCATATCCCATTCCCTGAATTCCGTTTCTATACAAATTAACAATAACAAGAGGCAGGAATGACACGCTTACACACCTCAAATAAATATCCACATATTCCATGATCTGATTTACATTCTCTGATACAAAGAATATCGTCATATATTTTCCGACAAAGAAAATAATCACACCTGTCACAACCGCATAAATAAATCCAATCAATGTTGCACTCTTAAATCCTTTACGGATTCTCGTATATTTCCCTGCCCCCATATTCTGTGCACAGTAAGTCGCCATCGTTGTACCAAGCGCAACGTAGGCCTGCGTAAACACCTGCTCGATCTTGCTTGCTGCCGCAAATCCGGCTGCAGCTGTAGAACCGAGGATATTCAGGCAAGACTGTACAACAATCGTTCCTATCGCCGTGATGGAATACTGGAATGCCATCGGAAGTCCGATTTTCAGCTGCCATCCGGCCAGATTCTTATCTATTTCCCAGTCTTCTCTATGGAGATGCAGTACAGGAACCTTCTTTGCAATATATAGCAGACACAGGATTCCCGAAATTCCCTGTGCGATCACTGTCGCATAGGCTGCCCCTGCCGCTCCCATTCTAAATACAATGATAAACACCAGATCCAGCACAATATTCAAAAGTGCTGCAATCACAAGAAAATAAAGCGGACGCTTACTATCGCCCAGTGCCCTTAATACACTTGCAAGATAATTGTAAAGTGCCTGTGCCACAATCCCGCCGCAAATGACCATAATATATCCGTAAGCTTCTCCATACATGTCTGACGGTGTATTCATCAGATGCAGCACCTTCGCCATACTGATCATGCTCAGCAATGTAAGAATAACGGTTACGATCCCTGTAAGTACCGCACCGGATGCCACAGACTTCTTCATCGCCTTCATGTTTCCGGCTCCGAAGTGCTGTGCTGTAACAACCGTAAATCCCGCCGTAACTCCCTGCAGGAATCCAATGATCAGAAATACCAGTGTTCCACATGCTCCTACCGCCGCCAGTGCCGCATTCCCGACAAATTTCCCGACGATCACCGTATCTGCCATATTATAAAACTGCTGAAAAATATTACCGATAAAGATCGGCATTGTAAAATTGAAAATGATCTTCCCGGGAGTGCCGGCCGTCATATCTTTTTCCATCCTGTTTTCCTCCTTTTCCGTCATCTGTGTATATCGCTATCTTTCATCTTCAAGCTGCCTTCTATGTGTTTACGTCAAGAAAAGACCCTGATATCGCTTCAGAGCCTTTTCTCGCAAAACTTTATTCATTATATAAAACAGAGAAAACAATTGCAACTATTTTTCTGCAGATTTATTTACAAATCCAACTTTATTAAGCGGCCAGTACCGGAATCCTGCTTTGGCCAGAATTGCCTCTTTCTTTACATACGTGTTATCCCAGTATCTGGAATCCAGACTATTGTTCCGGTTATCCCCCATTACAAAATAACTATCTTCCGGAACTTCATAAGGTCCGAAGCTTCCTGCCATCTCTTCCGGACAGAAGCTTACCGCCTGTGTCTGCTCTTTTCCATCAATGTAAATCTTCCCGTCTTTCACGGTAACCGTCTCTCCTGGCAGTCCGATCACGCGCTTGATAAAAATCTTGGACGGATCATCTGGATATTTGAAGATTACAATGTCATATCTCTCCGGATCATCTTTGATATATGCCAGACGGTTCCCCAGCACCCGGTCTCCTTTCATGATCGTATTCTGCATAGATTCCGACGGAATCACGGCATTGATATACACCAGTTTGTTCATTGCAAATACAACACAGAATATGATCAGAAATGTTTTCAGATAATCCCATACAGCCGCCATACCGGTCAGTTCTTCCTTCTCTTCTTTTCTTTTCTTCTTGGTCTCTTTTTTCTCGTCTCTGTCTTTCACCTGAAACTCCCCTTTATTACTTATTATTACCCGTCTTATTTACTTATCGTCTTCTGAACCGGCTCCCTGATCTGTTTACATCTTGATCATGACTCCATCCGGACTGACTGCAACTTCGCTCCCCTCAACAATCTCTTTCCGGTAAAGTTCCGCATCCGGAATCTCTAACTGAATCTCTTCTTCACTTTTCAGCTTCAGAAGGGTTACTTTAGCCATTGGTTCTACCCCGTCCGGTCTTCCTTCACATCCAAAATCCGGTTCATCAATTCTCATCACCAGATATCCCATATCCAGGATATCTACTGTCTGCGCATCTAATTTTCCATCAAAGAACTTATCCAGTACTCTCCGAAAGACTTCATTCTCTTTTGTCGCCAGCGCAAACAACGTCATTGACGAACACAGTTTCAGATCATCAGGCCATCCCATGACTCTGGTTGCATCATCTGATTCCAGTTGCAAAAGTGCCTCTGAAATCTCTCTTAAATGTGCATTTGTCACTGCGTTTTCTATATATGCTTTAGCTTCTTCATAGTCTTCAATAGCGTAGTACATTGCAGTACCACTACTCCCCAACCCCTGAATCTGCGGAAAAATGTACCACATCCAGCAACTTCTCTTATGTCCACTCTTAATCTCTGCAAGAGCTGTCTTAAAGTCTGACTCCTGCGCTTTGATAAACCTCTCTAGATTATTCTCTCTCATTCTTTTTTTGAACCTCCAGTCCATACATCTGTCTGTACGCTGCTTCTTTTCCAGTACAGTTTTTATAACAACATCTTTTTCTATTTTAGCATACCTTTCTATGTCATGTATACATCAAATCATCCGACATCTATAGAATAAAGAATAACCGGAACACAAAAAGCAGAAACTGTTTTTTACACCAGCTTCCGCTTTTCTTACTTTTATTACTTATACCAATTCAGCAATCTTTTCTCCTTTTTTTATTTTGCCCGGAGATTCTTTTTCTATTTTTCTTCCATTTGCATCTGTAGCAATTAACATCACTGACATATCATAACCTTCTGCTTTTATCTTCTCTATATCCTCTGTCACAAGAATATCTCCCATTTTCACCTGATCACCAACAGCTGCCTGTACATCAAAATATTTTCCATTCAGATTAACTGTATTAATTCCAATATGAATCAAAAATTCATTGTTATTTTTATCCATCAATCCGATTGCATGTCCAGTATCCATTACCATAACCACTTCTGCATCAAACGGAGCGTATATATTTCCATTTTCAGGTATGATTGCAATTCCATCGCCCAATACCTTCTGCGCAAATGTGTCATCATCTACTTCTTCAATCGGAATCAATACACCATCTGCATATGCAGCGATCTCATTCTTTTGTGTTTCAGCCATTTTTCTCTCTGTCACATGAATCTTTTCAAATATATTTTCACCCACTTCATCTGTAGTTGTAACTGTTGCTTTTTTCTTTCCTAATAAAGTTCCAAGAATAAGTGTCATCAAAAATCCAGTTCCAAGAGCCACAACATGTGCAATTACATAATTCATATATCCATGATGTGCCGGATCTGCAAGTGCAATTCCTGCTACTACAGTTGTTCCAAATCCAAGTGCTGCAAGGTTTGTAATATATACAATTGCGCCTCCGACTGCACCCCCGATACAGCCTCCTGCCAGTGGATATCTATACCGGATGTTCACGCCAAAAAGTGCTGGTTCTGTGATTCCAAATAATACAGAAACAAAACTTGGAATACAAAGTTCTTTTGCCTTTGCATCTTTCATATTTCTCACCATATATCCAAGTACTGCTCCACCCTGTGCAATGATTGCTACAGACATTAACGGATTCAGAAAGTTTCTTCCAGTATCCACCAAAAGCTGCGATTCAATTGCTCCAAACACATGATGTAAACCAGTAATAACAATCAACTGCTGAACTCCTGAAAATGCAGCATATCCAAAAATTCCCAAGTTTCTGGTCATCCACACCAGTACATTTGTAATTCCTGATGCTAATCCCCTTCCAATTGGTCCAATCAAAAGGAATAATAAAAATGAACTTACCAATGTCGTAAGAAGTGGTGATACCAAAAGTCTGATCACTTCTGGCACTTTCCTTTCAAAGAAAATATCTAATTTAGCAGTTACAAGTCCCATAAGCAAAGCCACAATGATTCCACCCTGAAATCCCACAAGATCTACACCAAGTCCGAAAATATGTAATGTTGTTACTTCTACAGTTCCCTGTGCGGCCGCATAAGCATCTGCCAGACTCCCAGATAACATGATACATCCAATTACAATACCCATAATTGGTCTTCCACCAAATCGTTTCACTGCACTATAGGCGACACAAAGTGGAAGGAAACCAAAAATCGCACCTGACGAAATATTAATCAGTCTTGCAATTCCATATAATGTCTCATTACTTTCCACAGCTTTCATATTTCCAAGCACGCTTGAGAGTCCGGTCAGAAGCGCTGCTGCCAGGATTCCCGGCATAATCTCGATAAACACATCAGATAATGCCTTCAACGCTTTCTGAAGAAAATTCATCTTTTGTCTTTAGATCTCCAAGACTCATGGTATCCATATGAAGTGTCTCTCCCAATACCTGACATATATCATTCACCAGTCCGGCGCCAAAGATAATCTGTACCTGATCCCCTGCTACAAATACACCTTTTACCAAATCTACATTTTCCATATTTTTAAGATCTGCACTGTCATTATCTTCTAATACCAGTCTTAGTCTGGTTGCACAATGTGCAATTCCGAGAATATTCTTTTTTCCTCCTGCAAGCTCTATTACCTGCTGCACAATAGCTTCATATCGTTTTCTTTTTTTAGTGTCCATTTTCTTCTCCTTTCTCTATCTCTTCAAAGCAATACATTTCTCCTCTGAAATCCTCTTTTTTCAACGGAATGCTGATACCACAATACATCAGTTCATCTCCACTGTAGATTTCTCCATTATCATATCTACGATACAATTTATCCGGATGTAAACCTTTTAATTTTAAAATTCTTACTGGTGCGGCCGGCTGACTTAATATTTCGAAAAAGAATGCAACTGCCCGCTTCTGATCTTGCGACACAAAGTTCCATGCCGCGAGATTTTCATTGAACGGATTCCTTATCCGATAAAAATCTCCATGTTGTATAACCGGGCGAATCATTTTATAACACTGAATTTGCTCTTTCACATATTCTAATTCTTCATCCGTTAAGTTGCCAAGATCCAATTCGTATCCAAAGTTTCCACTCATTGCCACATAGCCTCTTGTAGCCAACGGAGATACTCTTCCTGTCTGCTGATTCGGAACAACACTTACATGCGCTCCCATCGTGATCGGTGGATAAGTCAGTGATGTTGCATATTGGATTTTCATACGGCAAACTGCATCCGTATTATCGCTACACCATGTCTGCGGCATATAATAAAGCATTCCCGGATCAAATCTTCCACCTCCACTGGAACAGCTTTCAAATAATATTTCCGAAAATTCCGATGTTAACACGTCCATAATATAATAAAGTCCCAACACATATCGATGTGTAATCTCTCCCTGACGGTCTGGTTCAAAATACATACTTCCCACATCGGTCAGATGACGGTTCATATCCCATTTTACATAGTCAATTGGATTATCCTTTAATATCTGTCTGACAGCTGCAATCACATAATCACATACTTCTTTTCTTGACAAATCTAAAACCAACTGACCACGTCCGATTGTATACGGTCTTTCTTCTGTATGTAATACATAATCCGGATGTTTTCTGTACAACTCACTGTCCTGCGATATCATCTCCGGCTCAAACCAGAGCCCAAATTGCATACCCATATCATGAATTTTCTCTGCAAGTGATTTCAAGCCATTTGGGAGTTTTCTTTTATCAACAAACCAGTCGCCCAGCGAGCTGTCATCTGCATCCCGATGTCCAAACCATCCATCATCCAGTACAAATAGTTCTATTCCTGCAGAAGCGGCTTTTCTCGCTAGCGACAAGAGCTTTTCTTCATCAAAATCAAAAAATGTTGCTTCCCAATTGTTAATCAAAATCGGTCTTTCTTTTTTAGCATATGGGCTCCTAACCAGATGGTTTTGATAGAATTTATGAAATGTACGGGACATTTCTCCCAACCCCTGTTTTGAATATACCATTACTACTTCCGGAGTCTGAAACATCTCTCCTGCTTCTAATTTCCATTCTCCATTCCATGGATTCATTCCCATCTGGAATCTGATATTTCGGTACGGATCTACTTGTACTTCTGCCAGGAAGTTACCACTATAAACAAAATTCGCAGCAAATACCTCCCCCTGGTCTTCATCAGCACCTTTTCTTAAGAGTGCCATAAACGGTGCCTGATGTGGCGAGCTTGTACCTCTCAGACTCTCGATCTTTACCGTTCCACTACTAAGAGGCCGCCTATCCATATTACGTTCATTATTGTGTGCTCCATACAAGGTCAAAACATCAAATTCATCTTCTCTTATGTCTACTGACATACTTAACATTTTCGTCAAATGCAACGGCTTTTTCCCCTTATTCAGGAAAATGACGCTACGTGTAATAACGCTCTCGCTGGCAAATACACTATATAAAAGACATACTTTAAGGCCTGCTACGGCATCTTCCATATACACTTTCAGGGTCTGTACATCCTTCTTACTTCCAGATGATGCTGGAAGGCCTGGAAGTTTCGGTTTTCCGTCTGAAATCTCATACCCTATGTATTCAAGATTACTAATCCGGCTTCCATTCTCCTGACGTATCCCGTATGCTGGATTCCTAAAATCTCCATTTCCTGTCTGGGGATACTCCTGCGGTAATGTATCTAATGAAAATGTTCGATCTGATGTATCCGGATTAGGTGCAAAACCACGATCTTTCCAGATAATCCTCCTGCTTTCATGATATGAAGAAATGCGTCTTCCCCAATACAAATGTACAAGATACTTTTCTTTCACAATCTGCATAATATAACTTGTATCTCCAGCCTGCAAATGAAAAATTTTTCTTGATTTATCGTAAACAATCGGCATTTTCTACTCCTTTCCCATTTCCTTATTGCAATTCTAATTATAATCTGATATTTTAAATTATATATGGATTTATGTTGTTTATCTATGTGATTTTGTTGAATATTTGAAAGGTGGACACTATGAAAGATTATATATTCTCAAATGATTTTTCCCGAAATCTGGATGCCATGATTTATACTTGTGGATATGAAACCTGTATTCCCGGACACAGTTATGGTCCTGCCATCCGCAGCGGCTATATGATTCACTACATTTTAAAAGGGAAAGGAATTTATAAGACAAACGGTAAGATTTACCAGCTTTCAGAAGGAGATGCTTTTTTGATCAAACCGGATACCCTCATCTATTATGAAGCGGATCACAACCATCCATGGAGTTATACATGGATTGGATTTCAGGGGATCAAAATGCGTCAGTATTTTGAACGCACTTCTTTACTGGAACATCCATGTTTTCATTATGACAAAGATGACCGCGTCCGCCTTTGCCATGAAAAAATGTATGAAGCCTATCACCTAACCCAAAATCGTGATCTCATACTCAATAGTATCCTGTACGAATACCTATATCTTCTTGCCGCCAAATATCCGCAGGAAAATATTTCACCGGAAGCTAAAAAGCGTTCTTATGTTGAAGACTCTTTACAATACATTGAAAATAATTATGATCATTCTTTCAGCATTCAGGAAATTGCAGATTCTCTCGGACTGGAACGTACTTATCTTTACCGCCTTTTTAAAAAAGCAACCGGCTTCTCCCCACAGGAATATCTTCTGGATTACCGTATCCGCAAAGCTTGTGAACTTTTGCAGAATACAGATCTTCCAATTGCCCAAATTTCCAGATCTGTAGGATATGAAGATTCCTTATATTTTTCCAGGCTTTTTAAACAGTATATGAAATCCTCCCCTTCTTCTTACCGGCAGAAAAATTTTCTTGCATTTTCCGATATGCCAGACTATAATAACGATTGAACAAAGTTTTTTATAAACAGGGGAGCTGGAGAAAATCGGCTGAGAGGAAACGTAATTCCGTTTCGACCCTTTACCTGATTTGGATAATGCCAACGGAGGGATTCATACCATGTATTGATTTGACAGAGATGCCCCCGCATCTCTTCTTTTTTTACTTTTTGTACCCTCCATCCGCTTTATGAATGAAGGGTATTTTTTTATGAAAGGAATGTTTATTTATGACACACACAACTTTATCATCAGACTCTTCACGGACAAGACGACTGGCTCTTGCCGGTGTATTTACGGCTCTTGCCATCGTCGGAAGTTTCTTAAGCTTTCCGGTTGCAGGCAGTAAATGTGCACCTGTACAGCATATTATTAATATCCTGGCAGCAGTTACGTTAGGACCCTGGTACAGTGTAGGAATTGCATTTTGTGCCAGCCTGTTACGAAATCTGCTTGGTCTTGGCAGCATGATGGCTTTTCCCGGAAGTATGGTTGGAGCACTTTGCTGCGGACTTGTATACTCCATTTGCCACAAGCTAAGCCTGACTTGTCTTGCCGAGGCACTCGGCACAGGAATTCTTGGCGGCCTGGCTGCTTATCCTGTTGCAGTATATATTATGGGAATCACTCCTGCCGGGATCTTCGTCTATGTAGTTCCATTTCTGATTTCTACTATTGCAGGAAGCATTCTTGCATTTCTGCTGATTACAGCGCTGAATAAAGGCGGCGTAATGTCTATGATAAAAACGACTCGTTAAGAGTTGTTTAGAAACGGTACATTGGGGACACCACCTTGTACCGCATACACAAGTATCAGATTTTCCCATCTGATATAGGCGTCAGTAATTTCATAGTTCTTTTATGAACCGCAGATCTGTGTAGAGAAATGTTTTCCCGCATCGAAATCTGTGTGTGTTTGCTGACGCATTATAACCTTATATTTATTTTTTTAAACGGAGGCAAAACATGAGAAATTACACAACACAGATGGATGCTGCAAGAAAAGGAATTGTCACTCCTGAAATTGAGATTGTAGCAAAAAAAGAAAACATGACAACAGAAGCACTTATGAAACTGGTTGCAGAAGGCAAGGTTGCAATCTGTGCCAACAAAAATCACACCAGTCTTGATCCGGAGGGTGTCGGAAGCATGCTCCGTACCAAGATCAATGTAAACCTTGGTGTATCCCGTGACTGCAAGGATTACAATATCGAAATGGAAAAAGTTATGAGTGCTGTAAAGCTTGGTGCTGAAGCCATCATGGATTTATCAAGCCACGGTAACACACAGCCATTCCGCCAGAAACTGACACATGAGTGCCCTGCTATGATCGGTACGGTTCCTGTATACGACAGTGTCATCCACTATCAGAGAGATCTTGCTACCCTGACCGCGCAGGACTTCATCGATGTTGTCCGTCTTCACGCAGAAGATGGCGTAGACTTTGTCACACTCCACTGCGGAATTACACGTAAAACAATTGAACAGATAAAAAAACACAAACGTAAAATGAATATTGTAAGCCGCGGCGGAAGTCTTGTATTTGCATGGATGTGTATGACCGGAGAAGAAAATCCTTTCTACGAACACTATGATGAGATTCTTGATATCTGCGAAGAATATGATGTTACGATCTCCCTTGGTGATGCATGCCGCCCTGGATGTCTGGCCGATGCTACCGATGTATGCCAGATTGAAGAACTGGTGCGTCTTGGAGAACTTACAAAACGCGCATGGGATCACAATGTACAGGTAATGGTAGAAGGACCGGGACATGTACCGCTTGATCAGGTTGCTGCCAACATGAAAGTACAGCAGAGTATCTGCATGGGTGCTCCGTTCTATGTACTTGGCCCTCTTGTTACGGATATCGCTCCTGGTTACGACCACATCACATCCGCTATTGGTGGTGCAGTTGCTGCTATGAATGGTGCCGCATTCTTATGTTATGTAACACCTGCAGAACATCTGGCACTTCCTAATGTAGATGACGTAAAACAGGGAATCATCGCTTCCAAGATTGCTGCACATGCTGCCGATATCGCCAAAGGTGTTCCCGGAGCACGTGATATTGACGATAAAATGGCTGAAGCACGTCAGAAACTTGACTGGGACGCACAGTATGCCTGTGCATTAGACCCTGAAACAGCCAAAGCCATCCGTGACAGCCGAAGCCCGGAAGATGATCATAGTGATACCTGCAGTATGTGCGGAAAATTCTGTGCAGTCAGAAGTATGAATAAAGCTTTGGCCGGAGAATATATTGATATTCTGTAATTCTTGGGATTTAATTTATTAACTGGGGAAGCGGCCTCTCAGTCCTTGAAGGAAACAA